>Ga0197143_1002541_pt1 | contig 13258 bp, 15 predicted proteins | sample GBS70_MetaG_FD_148603 | JGI IMG/M metagenome (GOLD analysis project Ga0197143, IMG submission 148603) | Sediment microbial communities from Great Boiling Springs, Gerlach, Nevada, United States - GBS 70_MetaG | ecosystem: Environmental > Aquatic > Thermal springs > Hot (42-90C) > Sediment...
CTTAAAGTCTGGTACATCTGGTTTCTTCTTTACCTTACCATTCTCTATCACCTTCTTCCCTTTCATCAGATTCCAGCCTAGGTTGTAATATTTGATAACCTCTTGCTTGGACTCATCTATCCCTATCATCACTATATAATAATAAAAAGTTAAGATTACACATGGAGTTAATATACATGGATGGAGTGGGCATAACTATGTTTACTGTTATAAAGGGTGTTCATAGATTGATGATTCTGCATATTTTGAGACTAGTCATAAAATATGCAAAATTGTTATCTGCGAGCATACTAGATTATAGCATAGGTATCTTAAAGGTAGCAGTCTTATTTTATAGCAAGATTGACCACTCTTAATGCTATAGACCTTATTCACACAAAACCTAATAGTTGACAGATTCAATATTGAATCTGTCAACGCTTTATTGACACTTCTGATACAGATATGTCAACTACTATTATAATATGATGGAGAACAGATCTAATAATGGTAATAGTAGTACCAACAACAATGGTAATGATAGTAGTAATAGCAATAACTGTATGATGCTAGATGATCAACTGTTACATAAACTCCTTAATTTATGTAACAACCCTAAGGTACCAGATAAAGCAACTATACGCTACGAGTATGTTAAGATTAAAGACAGAGGTAAAGGCAAGATAAAGGTATATGGTCCTTATCTATATGCTTACTGGAGAGAGAATGGTAGATTAAAGAAGAGGTATATGGGTAAGAGCATTAATGATTATATATTAAGGGTAACAGCATATGAGATGGATGTAGATGCAGATTTCATAAGGGAGTATAGGATAATGAAGTGGTTAGCAGAGCATGGGGATAGAGAGATGTATACACTATTATATGTATTGAATAAGGTTAATGAGCAAGCATTAAAAAAGATAATGCGTAAGTATAAGCATATTATATATGCATATAATAGATAGGTTAGAGAACGATCCTGAGTTTAGAAGGTTCTTAGATGAGTTGTAGTAAATTGCTAAAGAATATTTCTTGTTCACATCTATATAAGACCCTGCAAAGAAATTGACGATCTATTTATAAATACATAGTTAATGTACTGACAATATATTTATAAATAGATTGTCAATATATCCATGATATGGATATTGCTGATCTGATAATAGATCAGAATCCTTGGTGGAAGAGAAAGGGAGCCATGACAGAAGATAAGCACATAACTAAACTTAAAGAGTCAAGCATTAAATGGAACCCTAGGATAAGACATACATTCAACCTTAACAGCGATATAGTGTATACATTAAGAGGACCTAGGCAAGTAGGTAAGACTACCTTACTGAAGCTTATGATCGAAGAGTTACTTAATAGAGATAGAGTTAATCCTAGATCTATACTTTACTGTACATGCGATCTTATAGATAATCCAGAAAAGTTGGTTGATATTCTACAATATTATCTTGAAAAGATTAGACCTAAAACTAAAACCAGATCATATATTTTCTTGGATGAGATATCATCTGTAAAGGAATGGCAGAAGGCTATAAAGTATCTATCAGATATTGGTAGGTTAGTAAATACAACGATCATTCTTACTGGTTCCCATACAATAGATATCAAGAGAGCATATGAGAGATTACCTGGAAGGAGAGGTGAGCCTAACTATCTAAACGATACTCTAGATAAGATTCTCTTACCTATGAAATTCGTAGAGTATGTAGAGACCATAAGAAGAGACTTACGAGAAACTATCTTAAGATTAAATATTTTAAGACAAAAGCGGAGGGAAGAATTGATACAACATATATGTGCAGGAACAATCACAGATGAGATTAACGAACTTCTACTATATGAGAAAGATATCAAGTCTCTATTCGAGAGTTATTTAATAACTGGAGGGATACCATTGGCTGTTGATGAGTACATACGTACAGGTAAAATATCTGAAAGCGTATATAAAATATATGTTGACTCTGTTCTTGGTGATATTACACGCTGGGATAAGAAAGAGAGTTATCTAAGACAGATACTAAGAAGAATATTTGAGACTATAGGTAATCCTATAAGCTGGAATACACTAAAGGAGAATACAGATATATCTAGTCATAATACAGTTGCTGAGTACGCCGATATAATGAAGGATAGTTTTGTGCTATATTATCTCAGATTTTATGATATTGCTAGGAATGAGCCTATATATCATAAGAACAAGAAGATACACTTCTACGATCCATTCTTTTACCATGCATTAAAGGCATGGGTATATGGCAAGGATCCTTTTGAAGAGAGCATGAACTCTCTCAAAGATACTCAGATTATAGGAATACTGACTGAAGATATAGTTGGTTCCCATCTGATAAGACTCTCCTTCTTGCTTGCCAAACAGAAACAACTCTTTGATTATGAGCAAACCTTATTCCATTGGAAGAGTAAGAAGGGTAGGGAGGTAGATTTCATTATGAATATAAGCGGATTAATATTATTACCTATAGAGGTTAAATATCAATCAAAGATCGCAAAGAGTGATAGATATAGCATAATAGATTTTCTTAAAAGTTCTGGTATTAATAAAGGTATTATTCTATCAAAAGATATAATTGAGTCAAATGGTAAGATTATTACTCTACCTGTATGGTTGTTCTTGATGTTAGTATAGATTTCTGCTTTAGTACCTAAGACAAAGATAAGTAATATCACTTATTAAAGCAAGATTATGGTTCTAAGATTAGATATTATATTAATTGTAGTAAATCGTTTATACAACTGTTATCTAATAGACTATTAATTAATTGAGTAGGTAATGTTAATTGTTGATTTAATTGACTTGGGTTAATATTAAACTTGCTAAGTATATGATTAAGGCTAGGAGATATAGTAATAATATGTATTTCTACTGTTGGTAAAGTAACTGTAGCATAATGTTTATTATGAATATTCGAAGTAGAATTCTGTAGATTTAATTTATTTGCTATTATCGTTATTATCTTATCTATTATCTTATTTATGCATATATTATCATCATCTATTATAAGAAACACGTTCTTTAGTTGTATGTTTTCGTATCTCCTCTTATGTATGTTTAAACTTTTTATCAAGTTAGCTAATTTATTATATATGTTTGGTTTACCCTCTCCACTTATCACAAGTATTATGTTAGAATTATTAGTTAATCTTTTCTTTCTATTCTTATCAAGATTTCTCCCTAAAAATTTCCATGTTGCGTCTAACTCATCTATCCAGTTATGGTAAAAATTCGTAATCTCCTTGTAGTATTTTATATGCTTTATTATCGTTGATAAGACTAGAAGATCACTTTTCCCTTCAACCAACAATACCATAGTGTTGATTTTATTCATATGCTGTTACATAAAGCGTATATCGACTAATGCCTCCTTAATTTCATTAGCATCATCATAGTTATAATACTCTAATGAGATTCTACCATTCTCATCTCTATATAACATTACTATCTGAATATCCTTCTCTATACCAGAACCTTCTGCATCTTCTATCATATAATCAATAATGTCTATATTATGAGTTGTTATAAGGAACTGCTTTTTATAGTTTTTACTTGCCTCTATAATAGACCTCACTACCTTCAAGATGTATTCTGGATGCATATAGTTCTCTGGTTCCTCTAGCAATATTATATCTACATTTGGCAAGTTTAATACTAATGCATCTATTAGTAGCAATCTTGTACCATCTCCTATTACATTAATAGGTATATAATGTTCATCCCCTACTCTTTTAATAACTATATCTCCAGCTCTATTAAATCTGATATCTTCTATCTCTTTATGTTTAAGAAATCCCATAATATTCTTGTATATATTAGGATATCTTAACATAAGCTCATGTAAGTAACCGTAAATATCTTCAGAGAATCTTACATGATTATCTATTAGTGTTAGCCTTGTTGTAGATGGTGTTATCTGTGGAATTATAACTACATGATTATCATATATAGAGAGTCTTACTGCATGTCTTTGGTTCTTGTTAAATATATAAGTTATAGCTTCTTCATGCGATATTAACTGTTGGCTTATCATACGTTGTTGTGTTATGCCACCTAATAGATTCATAAGTGTTGAAAGATATTTAGCAGCTAATATATTGCCAATATATGTTCTGGCTTGAGCGTCTAAATCATTTAGTTTATATTCGTCTCTATACTCTCTCTTCTTACTATCTATCGTATCCTTATTACATATCTCTATTGTATTTGTAGAGTCCTCAACTATTGTTATACTTGCATTATCAGCTTCAACCCTTATCAGATGTTGAAGGTTAGCATGATAAGGCGTACCCCTCCTGGTTATAACTTTTTCTAAGATATTTACTCCTATACCATCTACGTATGATGGGGAGGAAGCAGCTAATGCTATAGCATCTAGTATGGAAGATTTACCAGTACCATTACTACCTATGAATAGATTTATTGATTTTAGTTGTATCTTAAGCTCTTCTATCCCTCTAAAATTATTAATAGTTACCTCCTTAATCATTATATTATATTCACCCAGCCTTTATATATATATCTATTTTTATGAACGATAAAGGCCCTTAACTTAACGTTATCTCTAGCATACCATACACGCTTAAGGTGACAGAGCCTTTTCTTCTATATTAAGCCATATTATAAGACGGTTTGTAAAAAGGGAATAAAATTTTAAGATCTCTCTTTTTGAATCCTCTTTAATATCTGACCCTCCTATTTTGCATAACCAAAACATTTCTTGGAATTCATCAGGTTTCAGTCCTTGATTTAGGAACTCGTTCTGAGATATAGTATTTTTACCTCCAAGTGTAAAAGCTATCTCTGATGTATGGAAAAATCTTTCTTCTTTCTGACCTGCATTTTCCATTATTAAGTGATAAAATACTACACGGACGGGTGAATAATATAACCATAAGAAAGGCAGTGGTAGGTGAAGTAAGAGATCCTTAAGTGGTAGAAGTAAGAGATCCTTATACCTATAGTATGGTAGACTATAGTGTGGTAGATCAAAAACGATTTGCCATTCAAGATCGATAAGTTTTTGTAACTGAAATCTATTGAAATGTATTCTTTTATCTGAACTAACTCTTTTAGACTGAACAAAGATAACTTTTTTATCTTTTAATTCAAATACGAGATCAGCCCCAGTTATATGCTCACCTTTTCTAGCATGAATGAAAGCAATCTTTAGTGTATATTTTCTTTTTTCAAAAGTTTTTATCCAAGGTCTTTCATTTTCTTTTTTTAACCATCCTTCTTCTTTAAGTTTTTTACATATATTATTGATATACTCTTTCACATAGTAAGGTTCTGGTTCTAACTTCTTTAGTAACATTATTGATATATCACTTAATTCTTCTACATCGTATTGAAATACCATGCCTCTTTAGTGGAAGAATGAGTATATTAACTTAATTCTTATATTATTGAGGTTCTGATAACTTAAGGATTGAGTGAAGCATGTACAGTATGCTAAAGATAGTTAAGTTAACAGCCCACAGATATATGAAAGCAAATATTTAAGTTATATCATCTTTGTATAAAAAATGGAATTCTTAAATCAATTTATTTATTCATTATATCATCCTTAACATTCGTCTCTTCAGCATCACTCTTCTTTATACCTAGCCTATTTATAACCTCTCTTGCTACATGTATAGCTCTATGCATATACTCCCTCTCTTCAGGGCTTCCTATGTTATCATCATCGAGTTCGTAAATAAGCCTCTCTATGATAGAGACTCTCTCATTTAGGCTCATACTAACTACCCTTGGTCCCCATACGAAGCCTCCTGCAACTATATCACTAATATCTATACCTGTCATAGGCTTCCTTGGCTTCTTCCCTTCATAGTATTCATATAAATCTGCAAATCTACTTAATAGTATACTAAGTTCATCATGTATCTCCTTACAATCCTTTATTATCTCCTTTCTCCTTGCTACTATGTATGCTATATCAGATAACAGATAGTATACCTTCCTTACTGCAGATCTAAGCAGTACCTCTTTTATATACTCAGTATCCTCATCATAAGCACTTACCTGCATTAGCAATGATAAGACTACAGCCCTACCCTTATCGGTTAATGCATACAATCCTTTACCTTCCTTCTTTACAAGACCCTCTCTCTGTAACTTACTTAGGTTAAGCAATAAGCTTATACCAGATGCTCTTGCTAGTTCTTTTATCTCAGTAAACCTTAATGCTCTCTTCCTTAATGCTAAGAGTATCCTATTACCTACTGTTAACTGTGTCACCTTTGGATTAAGCTCACTACCCTTTGGAAGTCTAGCCATACAGATGGTGTGTTATAGAAGGTTATAAACTTTATCAAAAACTTTATATAATCATTATAGTCAATTTATACACATATATGTATAATAGTGTTAATAAGAACCAAAATGACGGATCAAGAAGTTCACGAGATAACATTCATAGTCATGATAATCATAAGATCATATACGATGAGAACAACGATGAATGGATATGTGAGATATGTGGGAGAGTATTGGATAAAGATTATGTAGAGAGTATAAACCTTGGCTCTACATACGTTAACAGCGAAGGGGCATTAAATGAGGATGTACCACTCTTCTTCTTAGGCTTAGGCACTATGGAGTATTTTAAATCTGCATGGAAGTATGGTGAGAGAGATGATCTAAGCATATTAAGTAATATAGCAGATAAATTAGAATTGCCTAAGCATATGAGATATGAGTTCTTCTTGCTTTACAAAAGATTCTTAAACACAAGTAAGTGTAAGAAGGATAAGAGTAAGCAGGTATTTGCTGCAAAGTTAGCACTCTACGAGCTCTCATGCAGGTATGGTTCAATACTAGATAGGTATGATAATAAGGAGTATGTTGATACGGTGATAGAGCTTAACTTCGCTAAGGATACAGATATTACATATAGCGATATGGAGTTGGATATTGCAAGAAGGTTGATCATAGATTACGGTATAGATTATGTTATGAAGTTTATCAGAGAGGTGTTACCCTACTTATGATAGAGAAGGATAAGATAAAGGTATTGGAGAGGATAACCCTTAATGGATTTGCCAATGACTCATCTGTAGTTAAAGTAGTGGGGTATAATGGAGATTACTACTGTATAGATGACCCTGTCTTACTTAAGAATGATAATGTTAAGATAGTTTATGTTGGGGCGGTTAACAGTAAAGAGGAGCTCTTAAAGATGTATATAAATAATATTGTAAAGAACGATATTAACCCCTTCAGGCTTGCGTTACTTAAAGATGACCCATCAGTATACAAAGCCTTACCTCCTACTCTAGCAGCGTTCCTAGATGCTAACAGCATCGATAGAGAGGTTCTCTTACAGTTAGATAAGTATGTTAGATACTTGGAGGCTCGTAGTAATAACAGCATAATATCAATACGCATAGAGATTCTAAAGAGTATAAAGGAGTCATTAAAGTTACTAGAGAAGGCAAGGGAAGAAGGCATCGGAGTACCGTCTATAATAAAACTTATCAATGATATTATTACAATCAATGATAATATCATATGCTTTCCTACTACAGGTTTAGTAAGGCATGTGAAAAATTTAATAGAGAGTCGTAGGAAGGAGGTAAAGAAAAGAAGAAAAGAAAGGGCAGAAAGCAATAATATTCTTATTAATTGCAACAATGGTTCATCTGCTGTAATGGTAATTGGAGATAATGAAGGAGGCAAGGAGGGAGCGGGTGTAAAAGGTATAGATATCTACAGTTACAGTTACAATAATCATGAAATGCATAACGTATCTTCAAATAATGATAACTGTATAGCATTGAGTGATAAGAGATGCTATAACCATAATAACAATGGATCTAAGAGAGAGGCTAGGATGGTAAATAGCATACTCCTTGAGGCAAGAGGTGATGATAGTATGCTAAAAGAGTTTATAAACGAACTTAATATCTTAGCAGATAGATACGCTATAGAGATAAGAATAATACGCAGAAATGGTTAACTCTATGAAAGATATTAGACTTAAAATATTATACCACTTCTTCGAGAAAGGCACAAACATACTAGAATTCTCTGACCTAGAGAGTATGCGTATATCTAACTCTATAACCCCTACTATATTCTTACAAGCATTACAACAGTTAGTTAGAAGAGAGATGCTATACTTGTCAACATACTTTATCATATCCGATAATGGTATATATTATACCATACAGAAGTTATTAATGCTTAAGCGTAAGTTATCTGCTATAATAGTATATCTCCTTACAAGCAAGTATAAAGATAGGATAATGAATGATGATACAGTTGTATTCTGTATAAGTGATCTATCAGAGATCATGTATGAGCATCTTATCATTACAGATAAGTATGTAAGATCAAAGGCGTTATCAGAACTTATAAGGAATGGTTATCTGATAAGGTATACCGCTAGAAATTTCATATATAATTATAGGGATAAGAGACTGAAAGAGATCAAGGATTTTATACTCTCTATAAACCCAATGAATAGGATAAAAGTCGAGTAAGACTATTGCTATAAATCTAATTATTATATAGTGATGAAAGAAGATTTAACCCATACTATAGATAGCATGAGTAATGAAGAGCTTGTAGAATTAGCACTTAGCAGGCTTAAAGAGATAAGGAAGATAATAGAGGAGTTAATGGAACAGCAATAAATAATAATTAACTAAATAACGGTAAAGGATTATACGGTATCTGTTATTTGCGTAAGGAGCGTAAAGATAAATAAGGTAAAGGTTAAGGTATAACCATTGCTATCGTTATTATAATTACTTATCTCCTTCTCTATTGTTACCAAGTTACTATCTATTTTGTTATTTTACTGTTATTATCTTTATTCTTTAATCTCCTTGCTAACTCCTCTATTATCATCTTTAACTCTCTAACCTCGCTCTCTAGCATCTTAACCTTATCCTCTCTCTCCTTCCTTGCTTCTTCTTCCTTTCTGCTTAACTCTAAAGCAAACCTCTTATCCAGTATTAGAGAGCAGTTATAACATACCTTTGCTGTAGGTTCATTTATGGTATTACATCTAGGACATTTTATAGGTTCTAGGATGGTAGTACTATTATTATTATTACTATTACTATCCAGTATACCATACCTCTTTAATACAGCATAATGCTGATCACTATTAGCCAAGTGTATATATCTATTCCTTATTGGAGAACCTTTCACCCAGTTACCGTATACTTCTGTTATAGAACTACCGTATATCTTCTCATACTCTGTTAATGCTGAGTGCCTAAATAGATATAGCCATACATCCTTCTTTATATTAGCTACCTTCGCTAATTGCTTTATGAATATCCTTAATCTACCATAAGATACCCTACCTTTTGTTTTACTGTACCATAGGTAAGCGTTAGGATCATCCTTTAATGGATGCATCTCTAGCCATTCCATCAATGGTTTATAAGATAGTACTAATGTTAATGTCTTAACACCTGTTTTGCCAGTAGTTGTTATCCTAACGTAATTATCCTTAACTTCAACATCCTTCAACCTCATATTAAGTAATTCACTAGGTCTAGCAGCAAATTCATACATAACATACAGCATAGCCTTATCCCTTATTGGGTATCTACTAACCTTTGGTATGAACTCTATCATCTTATCAAACTCCTCTCTTGTTATAAGGTCTGTTGCTTTAACCTTCTCTTCTTTGTCTGCCCTCTTCTTGTATCTATCTGGGTGTATATGCTCTACCTCATAGCAGTACTTTATAGCACTACCATCTGCTATAGTATTATGCTTAGCATAATGGACTAACCTCTTTAATGCCCTTAATGCTATTGCTATTGTAGAGTAACTCCAGCCTCTCTTGCTTACAATTATGCTTGCTATCCTATCAACGTCTTCTCTAGTCCATTCTTTTATAGGCTTATTGTTGTTATTATTGTTGTTGTTACTATTAAGCTCAAGTATCCTTAATGTTAGCTGTGCATAGTCCTTAACCTTACCCTCCCCTACACCTGATAACCTTAATGCATCTATGAACCTACTAGCAGTATCTGCATGCTCGGGGTATGACTCCTTTATCCTCTTTAACCAGTACTCTGTTACCTTCCTGTAATTGTAGAGTTCCATACCAATATATAATAGCGCCCTGGCCGGGATTTGAACCCGGGCCGCGGGTGTGACAGACCCGCATACTAGACCAGGATTTACGATTGCTTGCTATGCAAGCAACCTCTATACTACCAGGGCACAATATTATACTGCTAAGAAGCCCTTTTAATATTTTATTCTTGCTATAGACTAAGGGTTTAACCATAATTATATGAAGAAATATATCATGGTAATGACCATTCCCATATCACTATGGGCCCGTAGCTCAGCCAGGTAGAGCATCGGTTACATACTATAGTAGATGAGACTTTTAACCTGCTGAGATGCAATAAGCAAGGAAGATATCCGGGGGTCGCGGGATCGAAGCCCGCCGGGCCCGTTACTAACCTATCCATGTTGCAAGGAAGAGAGGTTCTATAACTATGGTAACGCTATTACTAATCTCATCAAGAAGCCTCTTGCTAACTGGTTTATCTAGTGAGCCTATATATTTTATTATATGCTCTCTCATAACCTTAGCAGTTATACTACTATCATATATTATTGATGCATCTCCTTTGCCTCTAACCCCTCTAGGTCTTCCATCCACTATATCATCTACAACAAAGTATACCTTAGCATTATCCTTCAATAATCTAACCTTCTTACTTGCAATACTTGATGTTAAATAAAATCTGTACCCTTCATATGTGAACCATACTGGATGAACTAAAGGGTAACCGTCCTTATCCATAATCCCTAGCCTCATAAGCAATGGCCTCTTTAAGAACTCCTCCACCTCGCTCATACTCATAGCCCTCCACCAAGGGTCTGCTTTTATTATCCTAATCATAAGATTATTACAATGGTAGAATATATAAAGAAGAGCGTATACTCTAGCATTAATGAAACGAGTGGGTATAGATGATATAGCAATATATGTACCCCCATTATATATAGACTTCAAGGACTTTGCAGATGCAAGAGGGATAGAACCTAGCAAGTTAGAGTTTGGTATAGGAATAAAGAAGATGGCTATACCAGATAGCGATCAAGACCCTGCATGTATGGCAGCAAATGCATGCTTAAGGCTACTTAGGAAGAACGATCTTAAGCCAAGTGATATAGGAAGGTTGTATGTTGCAACAGAATCTGGGTTAGATGAGTCTAAAGCCATGAACTCATACGTTATAGGTATGCTTGAGCAGATATACGGCAAGGGTTCATTTGAGCACTGTGGAGGTATAGAGTGCAAGTTTGCATGCGTATCTGGCTCCTATGCTATATATGATAACACAAACTGGATAAGGTGTGATGAGAATAATGGTAAATGCTCAATAGTTGTTGTTAGTGATGTTGCTAAATATGATATAGGGTCCTCTGGTGAGTATACTCAAGGTGCAGGTGCTGTTGCAATGCTTATAAAGGAGGACCCTAGATTACTTGCATTCGATCCAAAGGTTACATCAACCGTTATAAGCAATGAGCATGACTTCTATAGACCATTTGCAAGAGAGACACCAATAGTTAATGGTCATTACTCTAATCTAGCATATCTTATATACGTTAAGAAGGCCATGCTTATGTATAAGCAGAAAGCAATAGAGACAGGGTTAATAAAGTTAAAGCCAGATGAGTCAATAATCGATCATATAGACTTGCTAGCATTGCATTTACCATACTCAAAGATGGGTAAGAATGCTTTGGCATTCCTTCTTAGGCATGAGTGGCGTAACTTACCAAAGTGGAAGGATATAATAGCAAAGGTAGGAATGGAAGAACCTAAGCCTCCAGAGGGCATGGGTACCATAGAGGCCATACTATCTGATAGAGAGTTCATGAAGAGGGATGAGGAGTTCAGAAGACGCTTCATGGAGACTGATGAGTATAAGCAGGTATTTGAGAGTAAGTTAGCAAGTTCATTGAAGGCATCTGAGATAATAGGCAATCTATATACAGGCTCATTGTACATGGGATTTAGGAGTGAGTTGGAGTTTGAGTATAAGAAGGGTAGGGACCTTGCTGGCCTAAGAGTTGGGTTTGCATCCTATGGCTCTGGCTGTAGCGCTATGGCATTCTCTGGCCTGATACAGGATAACTATAAAGAGGTAGTAAGTAAATTTGATCTAGAGAGGGAGATAGGTAATAGGGTAAAGATAGATATGGAAGAGTATGAGAAGTTGCATAGAGGGTTAAAGAGGATAGAGGATAGATTAGTAAGTAAGAGGGATGAGTTTGTACTAGTAAGCATAGGTAGGAGAGGGGAAGGCTTTAGGGAGTACATATTTGTATCATAATGTAAGATAATTAATCTGCATATAATTAGATAAACAATTTATTTATTCCTTTTGTCAATAATTACTTATTATTATGAACAATTATGGAATGGATGATTGTAACCAATTAAGTTGAATTGATATTGATTATGGGATATTATTGCCTTGGTTATTAGAGCCTAGTATATCACCTATAATACTACCTCCTACTTGATTTCTTGCATTGAACTCCTCCTCCCTTTCACGTAGTATTTTAAGTACATAATCATTAGGTATTGTATACACTACTATAGCTATAAGTATTAATGAAACAGCAATTACAAGTATCTCCCACCTTATCTTATAGATTGCCCCCCTATCCTCCATAGCCTCATATTAGATGAGGTAGAGTGATTTATATTTTTATATATGCTAAACTGCTTTGTTATGAATATCCAAAGAGATTTTAAGTTAAGGATATGTTAAATGAAATAGGTATAATATTTTAATTCTAATCGGCATTTCTTTTAATAAATTAATTGAATGAAGCGGCTACAATTAATTATATTCTATAAATCTTAACATAATATTTTAATACTTGTAATACAAAATAATATTATAATATTATGAATATTAGGATTGGTATAGTTGCTAAAGGTGCGCTTGCTGGGTTACTAGCATCTACTGTTATTGCACTCATTATATTTATAGCAGAGTTGATTATAGGGTATCCTCATGGAATATTCTACACAGTGATCTCAGATGCCTTAAGTATAGATACTATGATAGGCTATAATAGTACTCTCATAGGGCTGTTACTGCATCTAATAGCAGGAACAGCTATAGGTGTTATAGCATCCGTACCGCTTAGCAGTATGCTCTCATTACTAGCATTAAATCTAGAACGTTGTATGCTTTATGGTACTATTCTAGGTATTGTTATATGGATAACTGTATTCTTGCC
>Ga0197143_1002543_pt1 | contig 13248 bp, 10 predicted proteins | sample GBS70_MetaG_FD_148603 | JGI IMG/M metagenome (GOLD analysis project Ga0197143, IMG submission 148603) | Sediment microbial communities from Great Boiling Springs, Gerlach, Nevada, United States - GBS 70_MetaG | ecosystem: Environmental > Aquatic > Thermal springs > Hot (42-90C) > Sediment...
TGCAACCGCTCCAACGGCGAATCCAGTTGGCGCGACTCCAGAATCTGCGTCTCCACTTCAGGCGACGGGTAGCCCAGCGACACCCGCGCGAAAAAGCGGTCCATCTGCGCTTCGGGCAGCGGGTAGGTGCCCACCATCTCGATGTTGTTCTGCGTGGCAATCACCAGGAACGGCTGCGGCAGCGGGTGCGACTCGCCCTCCACCGAGACCGTGCGTTCCTCCATCGCCTCCAGCAGCGCGGATTGCGTTTTGGGCGTGGCGCGGTTGATTTCGTCCGCCAGTACGATGTTCGCGAAGATGGGACCAGGGTGGAACTCGAATGCGCCGCGCGCTTGGTTGTAGATGACGGAGCCAGTGACATCGGCGGGCAGCAGGTCGGGCGTGAACTGGATGCGTCGGAACTGTCCGCCGATGGCTTTGGCGATGGCGCGGGCGAGCGTCGTCTTGCCCACGCCGGGAATGTCCTCGATGAGCAGGTGTCCGCCGCTGAGCAGTCCGATAATCATCAGGCGCACGGTGTCGCTCTTGCCCAGAATCACCTGTTCGACGGCGCGTGCGATGGCGTGCGCCTGTTCGGCGACCTCGCGCGCCTCCGCCTCCGAGAGCCAGGGTGCGGTTTCTTGAATCATCGGGGTAAGTGTACCTACTTGGACACGCCAGTCGCATCACGGCGACGGGCGCGCCGCATCGCCAAAGCGTGCCAGACTGCATGGTATACTGCAGGCATATGAGTCAGGAGTTAGGGCAGGTAGTGGTGCGGCAAGGAGACTGCTTGCAGGAACTGACGCAACTGCAGCAGGAGGGCTATCGCTTTGCTCTAACTTTTTTAGACCCACCATTCAATCAGGGTAAGGAATACAACTACTTCTACGACAGCCTTCCCGACGAGCAGTATTGGGGGTGGATGCATCAGGTTTGCGAACGAGTCTACGCACTCACCCAGGACGGCGGGGCGGTGTTTTTTATGCAGCGTGAGAAGAACGCCGAGCCGACGCTGCGCGTGCTGCGTGAAGCGGGGTTCCATCTGCAGAATCTCATCATCTGGACGAAGCGCACCTCGGCTGTCCCCAACGAATGGCGTTTTGGCAAGAGTTATCAGATCATCGCGTTCGCGACGAAAGGGCGCAAGCCGCGCGTGTTCAACCGCCTGCGAATTGACGCGCCGTTGCGCCCAGAGTATCGCTACGCCCGAGAAAACGGGATGTTCCTCACGGATGTGTGGGACGATATCCGCGAGCTGACTTCAGGCTACTTTGCAGGCGCGGAGGCGTTGCGCACACCGACAGGCGAACGGTTCCACAAGCAGCAATCGCCAATCGCGTTGCTCCTGCGTATTCTGCTTGCAGCGAGTTTGCCTGAGGACTGGGTCTTAGACCCATTTGCCGGCACGGGTACAACCGCCGTTGTTGCAACGCAACTAAGACGCCACTGCGTCGCAATCGAGATAGACCCCGAAAATGTCGCGATGATAAAGCATCGCTTGGCGGTTCAGCGCGAGGCAGACGCAATTCTCCCCCTACGCGCCTACTACCGCTTCACGACTAACTTGGATGAGATCTGGAACATTCAGACCAGCCTTCAGTGGGGGCGGAAAACGCAACTGGCTTTGTTCGAGAGCAAAACTGATTATGGGAGTCTGTAAACTCTTCTTCAGGATTGCGCATTATCTAAATGAAAACCCTCATCAGCTTGCCAGTGCATCACTGGAGGACATCGCAACGCAATATCGTTCATACGCATACGTCGGGGCGCGAAAGTCCTTGCACGAATTCGTGCGGGAGCAGGCTCGAGAGGTTGGTATAGACCCAGCGCAGTGGTTCGGCACAAAAGAATGGCAGAAAGATTCAGGAGCTTTCCCCGACTTTGTTCTCGCGTGCGAGCCCCACAACCCACTGGGCAACGGCGCTCTGCTGGAACTGAAAGACTCGGCAGGCGACCAGATTGCGTCCTTCAACTCTACCCTGCCATCAGCGCAAAAGCAAATCAGCCGATTGACGAAGATGGTACAGATGGCTGTGCGGAACTACGAGTTGAAGCGCGGCTGTGCTTGTCCCGACGAGCGTGACTGTTTTTACCTCGTCCGCACGAAAAACAAAAGTCCAGATGCTTGCCGTCTCTCAGTCGTACAAGGCACTTTCTTCGAGACAATCCCCAACCAAGAACTGTTGAAATCGCTCTGGAAAGATCTTTTAGAGCAATCAGGTGCTTCTATAGAGCAGTATCAGGAAATACTGGAGCATCTGGCTAATCTGGAGCGCGATCAGATCGCGGAGTCGAGAGTGATAGAGCGAGCTGCGATAAAACCGCGCCTGCGGATTATGAGCGAGGTTGTTGCCGAGGCAAATCCTCACAGGTACCAAGAGATTGGAGAGCGAACGGTCAACTTGATTCTCAAGGCGCCTTCGGAAGGCGGCAGTGAAAGCCTCGAACAGTGGATTCTGCACTGCTTTATCACAGACGACCTCCTCGCGCAGCCTGTTTCAGATGATGTTCTTGTAATCTCTGACGACTCTGGCTGTCAAGTAAACTGTCGAATCGTGCGGGTGGAGCATAAACTGAACGGGCTCCACTTAGCGGTTCAAGTGCAGCTGAATCGCGGAGGTGGTACCGCGCGCCTCGACGCAGGCTAAGCCACCCCTTGTGCCACTGCCCGCACCGCCTCCACAATCGCGCGGGCGTTAATCCCATACGCCTCCAGCAGCGTGTCGGGCTTGCCAGAGCGCGGTATCTCGCGCACCGCCAGCCGATGGACGCGCACCCCATGCCCGTTCACCGCCGCCGCGACCGCCTCGCCAAGCCCGCCTTCGGGATAGTGGTCTTCCACCGTGATTACCACGCCGTTCGTCTCGTGGGCGCAGTGAATCAGCGTCTCGGCATCCAGCGGCTTGACGCTGTAGAGGTCAATCACGCGGATGGCGATGCCCTCCTGCTGCAGGATTCGGTGCGCCTTGAGCGCCTCGTGTAGGGTGATGCCCGCTGCGACGACGGTCGCCACATCGTTCGGCGACTGGCGTACGATTTTGCACCCGCCGATGGGGAACGGCTCGTCGTTGGGGTAAATCACGGGCGTTTTGGGACGCGTGGTGCGGATGTAGGCGATGCCGTGATACCGCGCTGCCTCCGCCACAAGTTTCACAGTGGAGACCGCGTCGCTTGGGTACAGCACCACCGCGTCGGGGATAGCGCGGAACATCGCGAGGTCTTCCAGCCCCATCTGCGACGGACCGTCCTCGCCGATGGAGACGCCCGCGTGCGAGCCGCAAAACTTCACATTCGCCCTGCCAATCGCCGCCATGCGGATAAAGTCGTAGGCGCGGGTGAGGAAGCAGGCGAAACTGGAGGCGAAGGGGATTTTGCCGCACTCGGCGAAGCCAACCGCCGCGCCTGCCATGTTCTGTTCGGCAATAAAGCACTCCACGAAGCGGTCGAGGTGCGCCTTGAGGAACTTCTCGGAAAAGGTGGAGTTTTTCACATCGCCATCGAGGGCATAGATTCGCGGGTCGGCGTTGCCGAGCGCGACAAGCGCGTCGCCGTATGCCTCGCGCGTGGCGACCTCCTGCCCCAGCGTGTAGGTGGGCAGGCTGAGCGTCTTGGGCGCGACGGGTTCAGGTAGCGGTGCATCGTAAGGAGGCAGCACGCGCAGCTGCGCCGCAGCCGCCTGCAGGTCGGGCGGCGGGGTAAGTTCCGCGATTGCCTGCTCCGCAAGGTCGGGCGGCAGCGGCTTACCATGCCAGCCCTCCTTGTCCTCCACAGCGGACGCACCCTTGCCCTTGAGCGTGCGCGCCAGTATCGCGAACGGTCGCTCCGCTGATTGCGCCGCGGTGAGCGCGTCCAGAATCGCAGTCATGTCGTGTCCGTCGATGACCGCCGTCTGCCAGCCGAACGCCTCGAAGCGGGCGCGGTAGGTCTGCAGGTCGTGCTGCAGCATCGTGGGTTGGCTCTGCCCCTGACGGTTGATGTCCACCAGCGCAATCAGGTTGTTCAGCCCGTAATAGCTGGCGAAAGCGGCGGCTTCCCACACTGCGCCTTCAGCGGTCTCGCCATCGCCCATCAGGCAGTAGACGCGCGGGGGCAGTCTGTCCCGCTTGAGCGCGAGCGCCATCCCCGCGGCAATCGACAGCCCCTGCCCCAGCGAGCCGGTGGCTGCGCCGTACCACGGAAAACGCGGCGTCGGGTGCCCCTCCAAATCGCTCGTGAACTCGCGCAGGGTGTCCAGATGCTCAATCGGGAACGCGCCCGCCTCCGCCCACACCGCATAGAGCAGCGGCGCGGCGTGCCCCTTGGAGAAAATCACGCGGTCGTTCAGCGGGTGGCGTGGATTCCGTACATCCGCCCGCAGCGCATAAAAAAACAGCCCCGCAACTAAGTCCGCCGCCGACAAACAAGTCGTCGGGTGTCCCGATCCAGCACGAGTGGTTGTGCGAATTGAGTGGATGCGCAGAAGGTTCGCTTTCGCCTGAAGCGCGGCTATCAACTCAGGGGCGTATCCAGCCATGGTCTCTCTCCGTCGCGGGAGAGTATACCATGACGAGCTATGGCTCAGATAACCGTGTGCCGCAGGTCTTCGCCCGTTGCGCCCGGACGGATGGGCTTGACACTGGCGACATACTCAGGCTCGTAGTCGATGAGCTTCAGCCAGTCCTCCATCACATCGGACTTGGGGAAGATTTCGTTCTCGCGGTACTCCATTTCGATGGCGCGCTTGAGGTCGTCAGGGCGGATGCCGTGTTCGACATGCGGTTCCTCAATGGCGCGACGGATGGCGAACTCTTTTGCGCGATCGACCACTGACTTAATGAGCGCGCCGCTGACCATATCGCGCCAGTAGAGCGTCTCTACGCTGCCGTTGCGCAAATACACCTGCAGGAACTCGGTGTCGGGTGCCTTGCGCCAGAGGTACTGCACAGCTTGCTCAATCAGGCACTCGCGTGCTTCGGCAGGCGTGTCGTACTGGCGCACGAAGTCGGGATCCAGCGGCAGCGTCGGCGTGAGGTAAATCCCGAAAATCTCGCGCGTGGCGTCGCGGTCGGGACGGCGCACCTTCACCTTACGGTCGATGCGTCCCGGTCGCAGAATCGCGGGGTCGATGTAGTCGGGGCGGTTGGAGGTGAGCATCACCACCACATTCTCAAGGCTCACCAGCCCGTCCATCTCGGCGCAGAACTGGGGCACAACCGTGTTGGAGATGTTGAGCCACTTGCCCGAACTGCGCGTGCGCAAAATCGACTCCGCCTCGTCGATGAAGATGAACACGAGGTAGCCTTCACGCGCCTTCTCGCGGGCGGTCGAGAAGATTTCGCGCACCATCCGCTCCGTCTCACCCAGCCACATGTTCAGGATTTTGGGACCGCTGATATACATGAAGTATTCCTTCACGGGTCTGCCGAGCCGTTCGGAATACTGGCGCGTGAGGTTGTAGGCGGTTGCCTTGCCGATTAGCGTCTTGCCGCAGCCTGGCGGTCCGTAGAGCAGGATGCCCTTAAGCGGCTGCTTTTCGAACCGCTTGAATATCTCGGGGTACAGCAGGGGCAGCTCGATGGTCTCGCGGATGAGCCGAATCGCCTCTTCTTGCCCTCCGATTTGGCTCCACTCAATAGGCGGCACCTCTTCGAAGTAGTAGTCGCGCACTTCTTGATGAGGAATGTGTTCGATGGCGACTTTGTAGTTCGGTTCGAGGCGCACCTCGTCGCCCGGCTTAATCGGCACTTCTGAAAGGTCAGTGGAGCGGAACACGATGCGCGAGTTAATCCCTTGCGGGTCCGACCCAACGCGCAGGCGTCCCCCCTCCAGCACCTCTTGCACCTTCACAATCGGTCCCGCAGGATGATAGCCCAGATCGCCGATGACGGCAAACGCCTCGTTGAGCCTTACGCGCGTGCCTACCTTAAAGTGCGCGTTCTCCAGTTTGGGGTCGATATTGGCATAGTATTCGTTGTCGCCCAGCGCGATCATTGCGACGCCCTCTTCGGGTTGTCCCAGGAAGACGCCGATGCGATTCGCTGGGCTGGTCAGTTTCTGATACGCCTCCTCGTACTCTTGGATCGCCTGCATCGCCTCCTGCATCTGCTTCTCGTCGACTTCCAGTTGGTGCTGGAGCAGGCGCAGCAGCTGACGCAGGCGCAAGTCGTCGCGGGGCGCGATACGGATAATCTCTTCCAGAATCGCCAGAGCGCGAATCTGCGTCTCGGGCAATTCGAACTCGTCGTCATAACGGCGTGCCATTCGGATAAGACCTCCTCACCATGTATACCGCAATTCTACCTCGAAGGTTGCAGGCGCGGCGACATAGTCTGGGGTCATTTGGACGCGCCCGTCGGGGGTGAAGGGCACGCCTTCCTGTTGCAGGAGCGAGCGCTGGAGTTGGGCAAGCATCGGATCGCGCTTGTGGATGCGCAGGCTGCCGTCGCTGCCCACCACGCGCCACCATGGGATGTCGCCCTCCAGCGCGGCAGCCATCAAGCGTCCCACTTGGCGCGGGGTGAGCGGCGGGCAGGCGCGTGCCACCTGCCCGTAGCTCATCACCTTGCCACGCGGAATCTGGCGCACCAGCGCGTAGACCCGCCGCGCGTTAAAATCGGTCGCCGACACTGCCGAAGTTGAACAGCACAATTAGTAGGTCGGCGTCATCCACCGTGCTGTCGCCGTTCACATCGCTGGCGGAGTCGGAACCGCCGAAGTTGAACAGCACCTGCAGCAGGTCGGCGTCGTCAACCACATTATCGCCGTTCACATCGCCGTTGGTGAGATCGAGAAAGTCTTGCTGCACGGGACCCGACACATTGCTAAGGCTGACCTTCCGCGCCAGCCCTGGTGCGATCTGTGCCAGCACCTCGATGTTGCCCGTCTGGTCTATTGGCACAGCGTATCGCCCGTCGGCGCCAAGCGTCGCAGTGTAGGTGCGAATCTGGCTTCCTTGCTTCACGCGGAGAGTCGCAACCTTGCCCTCTAAGCTGCCCGTGTAGCCCGCGATTGTGATTCTGCCATACAGCGACGGCGTCGCGTTGCCCCCCAGCTGCAAGGCAAAGGTTGCAGGCACGCCCCCCTGCAGCTGATAAGCCTCATAACCGCTGGCAGTGTACTCGATGAAATAGTCCATGTTCAAGTCCGTTCCTGGCAATGCGCCGCATACCCACGCGCCCGGCGGTTCCACCTGTATCCCCACATAGCAGTTGAACCGCTGTTGCGGGTCAAGCGACTGATCCAGCACGCCACACTGCACGGTGAACACTTCGTTGAATGGATCAGGGTTTGTAGCAAGCCGCCACACGCCCGCCTGCGGCACAAACAGGGTGTGCGGTCCCTCGTTGCTGCGCAGAAAAGTGTTCGGCGGGTCGCTGGTCGGGAAAGGCGGCAGATCGTCGTCGGAGCCTGTCCAAAAGCCCTGAATCGTATAGTATCCAGCATACGGGAAATAGACCGCAATCTCTACCCGACTAACTCGGAACCGTCCGATGCCCGCAGGATCGTACCCGCGCCGAATGTTCGCATCGTCCAGCACGATGTTGTAGCTTTCGTAGGCATAGTATTGCTGGAAGCCGCTGGATGCAGGCATCCGACGGTACAGCAGCACATCCGACGCGGGGAAAAAGTCGCTGCCCTCAGGCTGCCAAGTCGGCTTAGGTGGGAAAATCGAGGGCGTAAGGTCACTCGCGCGCAGCACCTTCACAATCTGCACATCGTCCAGCCGCTCAATGAGTTGCCATCCGCCGAGCGGTATCCACGAGCTGTTCTGTGCGGACAGTTGACCTACAGTCGCCAGCACGCCTGCCACAATCAACAATCGCTTCATCAGTGCGCCTCCTTCAGTCGGTATTATACACCAAAGCTTTGACAGCGCACTATCCCCGTAAGGTTTCTGGCTACGGCTCCGCAGGCAGCCGCTCGCCTGTGGCGAGGCGCAGTTGCAGTTCGGCGACGGCGGCGTCGTAGGTCGCCTGCACGAGGTTCGTCTCGGCGGTAATCAGCGCAAGTTGCGCCGTCAGCACCTCCACAATCGTGCCGACGCCTTCGCGGAGCGACTCTTGCGCGGCGTCGAAGTTGCGCTGTGCGGCGGCAAGAGCGATTTTAGACGCCTCCAGCCGTTCGGACGCCTCGCGGAGGCTCAGCAGTGCGCTCTCCACTTCGGCGTAGGCGTCACGCTCGGCTTGCTGCAGGCGGAACTGCGCGCTCTGCAGGCTCGCTTCTGCTTCACGCAGGGCAGCGCGGGTCAATCCACCGTCGAACAGCGGGTACGAGGCGACGATGCTGATGCTGCCTTGCGTGCGGCTGTTGGGGTCGTACTCGCGGAAGCCGCGCACGCTGATTTGCAGGCGCAGCAGGCTATTGAGCCGCGCAGCGTCCAGCCCCAGTCGGCTGATTTGCAGGCGCAGTTCGGCGTCGCGCAGGTCGGGGCGTTGTAGGCGGGCGCGCTGCCAGAGCTGCTCAACGCTGAGCGCAGGATCGAGCGTCGGCGGGGTGTCGGGTGCAGTTAGTTCGGGCAGGGGTTTCTGCGCCTCCCAGCCGATGAGCCGCTTGAGGTCGGTCTCCGCCAGGCGCAGGGCGTTGCGTGCCTGAATCTGCTGCACGCGGGCGTTGGCGAGGTCGGCTTCGGCTTGTAGCACATCTTTTTGGGGCGCGGTGCCGACCTCTGCCTGCGCTTTGGCGACTTCCAGCAGCGTCTCGGCGCGGCGCACAGCGGCGTCGGCAACCTGCAGCAACTCCTTGCGGCGCAGCACCTCGTAGTAGGCGCGTGCGGTCTGGAACAGCACGCGGCGCAGAGTCTCGCGCGTGCTTTGGCGCGTGGCTTCTGCGGTGCGCGAACTCTGGCGGATGCGCAACTCGCGCTGCCCGTTGTCCAGCAGCAGCCACTCCAGCCCGAAGCCGTTCTGGCGCTGGGTCGTGTCGGCGATTGCGCCCCCGCCTTCGATGCGCGTGCGGGTCGTGCTGCTGCTGAGGTCGATGCTGGGGTACAGGTTCGCGCGAGCGGCGGCGAGGCGGGCGTTGGCGGCGTCGGTCTCGGCGAGCGCGGCGCGCGCCAGCCCGTTGTTCTGCAACGCTAAGCGCAGCGCGTCTTCCAAACGCAGCGATTCCTGCGCACATGCCGCAGCGACCGCCAGCAGCCCGATGCATAACAAAAGGCTTGGTCTCATCATTGGCTTGGTTCGACGCGCGGGGTCGAGTTCCTGTTCACAGGAGGCGCAGACAAGGCATACTCTCCCTGATGATTTCCACGAATCCGACGCTGGCGACAATTCACGAGCAACTTACGCTTCGCCGCGACACCATGCGCTGGCGGTTTCGTGTGGCGCGGCTGGCGGTGTTCGGCTCGCACGCTGCACGGCACACAAGCACGGCGATGTCGACATTCTGGTCTGGAACTCAAGTTCTACTTGCAGCGCATCTTACGGCGACGAGTGGATTTGGTGATGATAGACGCCCTGCGTCCCGAGTTGCGGGCATCCATCCTTCGGGAGGCGGTTGATGTCTAATCCTAAGAGAGACCACCGTGCAACTCTCAACTTGCCAATTGTGTGGGCAGTCAGGTGCACCTTGTGATCTTCTCGCGGGCGGTGGAGATTCTCACGCACACGGGCGCGCAGGTCTACGGCGAGCGGACGCCCGTCGCACGAATACTACTAACGCGGGTCGTGTAATCAGGGCGTGCCTAAACAAGCGAGGTTGGCTCTCTTGACAAATTTGCGGGTTAAGATCCCTAACGGCTTACCGAAATTTCTGTAATGAAGCGGCATGGACGCGCGACGCCTGTTAGGGATAATAGGGTTTGGGGCAACTCTGAGCCTGGGATGCGCCGAAACGCGCGAGTCGTTAGTAACGGCACACGACTATGCTGTGCAAGTGAACCTGATTCGGTTGCAGTACCACTTGCCCCCGCTCAAGCTGAACGCGCAGCTGTGTGAAGCTGCACAGGCATATGCCGAGACGCTGGCGCAAACGGGCGCGATTGCCCACACCGATGCGCAGGGACGCCGCGCTGACTATCGCGTAAGCAAAGCGGGCTACTTCTACCACTGTCTCGGCGAGAACCTCGCAGCAGGACAACCCACTTGGGAGCGCGCCCTCCAGGCATGGCTCAACAGCCCCAACCACCGCGCGAACCTGCTGACCCCCGACTACCGCGAGCTGGGCATCGGTTTCGCTGGCAGCGCGAGCCGCTACCGCACCGTGTGGACGCAACTACTGGGCGCACGACGCACGGCGTACCCCGTCATCATCAACTTGGACGCCTTCGCAACCGACTCGTCGCAGGTGTCGGTCTATGTGCATGGGGCGCGTGAGGCGCACGCCATGCGCTACCGCATCAACGACGGCGATTGGAGCGCGTGGCAACCGCCTGCCGAATGGCTGGAGTGCGCGCTGCCCCATCGCGAAGGGTTCCACACCGTCACGGTGCAGTTGCGAATTGGCGAGCGCGTCTTCGAAGCGTCGGACGAGATTTACCTACGGGGCAGCGTTGTCTTCGCGCAGGTCGCGGGCGACGGCGAGCGCGACCACCAGCGACGCCCCTGCCTCCTTGAGCGCACGGGCGCAGGCGTCGAGCGTGCTGCCTGTGGTGAACACATCGTCCAGCAGCCATACGGCGCGCCCGCACACAAAACCGGGTTGCACCACCTCGAACGCGTCGCGTACATTCTGCATGCGCTCGGCTTGACCCAGCCCCACTTGCGGGCGGCGGTAGAACCGCCTTCGGAGCCAGCCCACCTGCACGGGGACGCCTGAGAGCTGGCTAAGGTGTGCCGCAATCAGCTCTGCTTGGTTGAACCCGCGCATCGCCCGCCGCACAGGGTGAATCGGCACAGGCACAATCGCGTCCACCCCACGCCATGCTGCGCATTCAGGCAGGCGCAACGCCTCCCACAGCAACGCTGCCAACGGCTGCGCCGCGCGCTGCCATCGCCGAAACTTCAGATGCACAATTGCACGGCGCACCGCGGAATCGTACACTGCCCCGCACACAGCAGCATCGAACGCAAACACACGCCCCAAACACCGCCGACAGTCGCCCAGCGTTCGACGCGGCGCGCCACAGCGCACACACGCGGGCGGGCGTATCGGCTCAAACCGCGCGGCGCATCGAGCGCACACCGCCTGCGCATCGAACCGCCCGCACGCCACGCAACGCGGCGGGTAGAACCACGCCCAAACCCGACGCCACACGCTCAGCGATAGATGAGATCCACCACCACATCGCGCACGCCTGGACGCTGGCGCAAAATGCGGCGGATAATCTCCATCTCCGCCTTGGGATCTACATTATGCCCGCGCACGCCACTCACTGTGCCCCGCAGGTACACCACCCCGTGGAACACCTGCACATCCAATCGCGAGGTATCCAAATGACGCTTGCTAATCTCGCGAAGCACCATGCGGCGCACTTCAATATCCGCTGCCATCGCATAGACCTCCTCCCTTAGTATACCCCCTAAAGAACCCACAACGCCCTGCCGATAATAGCCCACAGCAAAATTGCGGGTGATTCGCCCGCAAGGGGGTCAACGGAATGAGTCTGCGGATTAACACGAACATTCAGTCGCAGAATGCGCTGCGGAATGTGAGCCTGACATCGGATGCGCTGGGGCGCACGATTGAGCGTCTGGCGTCGGGGCTGCGCGTCAATCGCGCCGCCGACGACCCCGCAGGGCTGATTATCTCCGAGAACCTGCGCGCCCAGATTACAGGACTGCAGCAAGCAATCAACAACGCCCAAGACGCGGTCAACATGATCAAAACCGCCGAAGCCGCGCTGGACGAAGTGCATAATGCCCTGCGCACCATGCGCCAACTGGTGCTCCATGCAGCCAACACAGGCGTCAACGATTACGCGGCGCTTCAAGCCGACCAGACTCAGATCCGCGCCCTCATCGACAGCATCAACCGCATCGCCGAGCAGACCTCCTTTGGCACTAAGCGCTTGCTCGACGGCACTTCAGGCATCAGCGCAGCGGTCACGAACCCAATGCGCATTTCGGGCATCTTCATCGGTGGGCTGTTCAATAACTTTCCCACCGCCAGCGGCGCAGTTACCTTGCAGGTAACGACCGCCGCCACCCGCGCCACTATCGTCGGCACGCGCACCTTCGCAGCAGGTACAACCCTCGCCAGCCTAATGGGCACGCCTGCAGGCAATGTGGTCATCAACGGTTATACAATCACTGCAAACGCGAACGAAACGCTCGGAAGTTTTATCGACAAGATCAACGCCGTAAGCCACATAACAGGCGTGGTCGCACAATACAACGAAGACACACGCAGCATCGAACTACGCCACCGAGAGTACGGCTCCCAGTTTTCGATTAACTTGCAGGACACAGCGGGCATCATCCTGAATGCTCCGGGCTCGGTGACAGCTACGGGCACGGATGCTGTTGCAACAGTGATTGCTAACACTGTAAATGGTATCCAGACCGTTACTTTCACAGGTGGTCAAGCAACGGGCGATTCTGGGCTCCGATTACGCGACGGCTACGGCAATGTGATTATGCTGACGGAAGCGGGTAACGACACCTCGCTTGCTGCTGCGCAGGTGGCAATCATCACAGCAGGGCTCTTGCAGTTCCAAGTCGGCGCGAATGCAGGGCAGTTCGTGCGCTTCTCACTGATGGATGTTCACGCCTCTAAACTGGGTACGACGGTTGTTCCTGGAAAGAGCCTGGCAACCATCGATGTTACACAACCCAACTCTACTGACGAGGCGCTGCGGATTATCGACGCCGCGATCGCCGAAATCTCCAAAATGCGTGGCGACATGGGCGCGTTCCAACGCTACATTTTGGAGAGCAATATTCGCTCGCTCAATGTCGCCAAAGAGAATGTAATGGCGAGCGAATCGACCATCCGCGACGCCGACTTCGCGCTGGAAATCTCCAACTTCACCAAGCAGCAGATTCTGATGCAGTCGGGCATGTCGGTGCTGGCGCAGGCAAACTCGATGCCGCAGACCGTGCTTCAGCTCCTGCAGCGGCTCTAATCGCCCGATTCACGCGCCTTCTGAAGCGCCGCTTGCATAATCGCGTGCAGCGGCGCGTTCGTTTTTCGCGCCAGTTCGGCGCAGTCGTCATATTCGGGCGCAAGGTGCAAGATGCGTTCACCGTCCCGCGCGTACTTGACCCGCACCGCGCCGTACTCGGTCTGCACGGTCTGTACCGCGCGCTGCAGGCAGCGACGGTTCATCAGGCTGTAGCGCACGCCCAGCGTCGGCGTCTCTTCCAGCAGCAGGCGCATCAGCGCGTCGGCTTGCTCTGGCGACGCCAG
>Ga0197143_1002547_pt1 | contig 13223 bp, 10 predicted proteins | sample GBS70_MetaG_FD_148603 | JGI IMG/M metagenome (GOLD analysis project Ga0197143, IMG submission 148603) | Sediment microbial communities from Great Boiling Springs, Gerlach, Nevada, United States - GBS 70_MetaG | ecosystem: Environmental > Aquatic > Thermal springs > Hot (42-90C) > Sediment...
GGATACAGTAATCAAGGCCTGGGATGGCCTTTACGAACTTCAGCTTCCACCAGAACTCTTTCAGATGGCCTTTGACGCAGGCCTCGGAGCAAAGAATTCCCAGGGGTTTGGGTGCGTGGAGGTGTGGGAGGATAAGAATGAGTATATTTGAGAAAGTATTCAATTTTGAGCCTTACGAATTTCAAAAAAATACATGGACGCTTCTTACTAATAAGGGATTCCCAATATTGATAAAGGCACCCACTGGCTCAGGTAAAACAGAGGCTATATTAGCCCCTTTTTTATCGCAATTTTTAGAAAGGAGGTTCCATATTGCTCCAAGATTAATTTATGTATTACCCATGAGGGTTCTTGTAAACAGCGTCGCTAAAAGAATTGAAAATTACGCGAAAAAGATTTCTCCCTATATTTCTGTTAAGATTCAGCACGGTGATGTCCCTGATAGTCCCTTTTTTATCGGAGATATAATTGTTACAACACTGGATCAGTTTGTTTGTGGATTTGCCAGGTCAAGTCAGCAGGTCGGACACCATATAGATATGGGGGTAGGTGCTATTGCTTCATCTTTGGTTGTTTTTGATGAAGCCCATATGTATAGGGATGGGTTTACTTTTTCGATTATGAGGGCGATAATGGAGATCCTTTATGAAAGCAAAATCCCTTTTGTAGTGATGACCGCTACGATGCCTGAAAGTCTTGAAAAAAGTCTCTTTGAAAACATTGAATATAACAAAATCTTAGGATGTGATGTTGTTAACTCAAATTTACAAATAACAATTTTTGACAAACCTTTATATGAAGATAACGAAGTCAATATTGATGATAACCTTTTAGAAATTATCAAAAAGAAAAAAACCCTTATTGTTCTTAATCAAGTCAAAAGGGCACAAAAGGTATACGAAGAGGTAAAAAATAGACTCAATTTAACAGAAAACCAGATTGTCCTTCTTCATTCAAGATTCACAAAAAAAGATCGTGAAGAGCATGAAAACAAAGCTATGTCTTTGCTCCCTCATAAAAAGAATGGGAAAATAGAAAATCCTAAGGGTGTTGGAATAGTAGTTTCCACGCAGGTTCTTGAAGCAGGAATTGATTTTTCAGCAGAACTTCTGTTGACAGAAGTAGCACCAGCAGATTGCCTGGTACAAAGGGCAGGTAGATGTGCAAGATATGAGGGAGAAAAGGGTGAGATAATAATCTTCCCAGTTGAGGATGAAAAGGGATACAAGCCTTATGAGAAGAAATCTTTAGAAGAAACAATTAAATGGATAAAAGAAAATCCAAAGTTTAATATTAAAAACTTTAAAGAAGTCTGTTCTTTTGTTGATATACTTAATTATCAGGCTAATGACTTTGAAGCAAGGCATACATTAATAGATTTATACGAATGTGTCTTATTTGCTGATACAAAACCACAAAATATTCAGGTGAGAGATAGTAAACCCGTAACACTTGTTGTAGTTGATTTTTCAATTGGAGATGGCAAGAAAAAAGAAGATAAAATAAGAAATAGTATTCGCAAAACTGCTCTGACTTTGAGGGAAAATTCTATTGATATAGACATTGGAGTTGCCTGGCAATTTTTTAAAGATGGAATTTTAAAATATAGATTTAAATACGATGTAGAATCAAAAAATTGGGATTTTGAAGAAATAAGAGAAATTCAACCTTTTAATATGTATATTATAGAAAAAATTAATTATGATGATAACATAGGGGTAAAAAATGACGCAACCTATTTTATATAGTGCCCCAGGGGAAGATTATATTAAGCATATTGCCAGGTGTTTGGATCTGTTTGACATTATCTTTCCTCTCTGGGAAGATACTTTTAAAAGAATCTTCTCTATAACATGTAATGATGACATAAAAAACTTATTAAAGGAGATGATAACTTTTCATGATCTCGGAAAACTCACAAAAAGGTGGCAAGAAAATTTGGGTACAAACAAAAAACTTCCTTCTCATACAACAATTGGAGCAGCCTATCTTTATAAAAGGTTCACCAGAGACGATGGACTTGGTGATTTAAAAAATGCAATTGTCTTTGCGGTTGCTATTCATCACACAGACAGTGGACTTCTTGGAGATAATATTGAAAGGCCAGATGTGCAGGCAATAATAGATGGAATTGTTGATAATGAGGGAAAGATTAAATGGGCATCCGGGGTTGAAAATCTATCAGGAGAAGTTTCCACGAAAGAATTAAATGAGTTAGTAATAGAGGATTTAAAAAACATGGCAAGGGGATTAAGAACTTGGGCAAGAAGTGGAGGAATTATAGATCAGCATAGAAAAAGGATACAGGCCTCTCTTGCACATCACATCCTAAAACTTTGTGATATATCTGCTGCAACCGAAAGAGAGGAATATAAAAAACATAAAGATGAAAATTATTATGGTGGCTGGTTAATGTGTAAAAACATAAGTGAATATGTTAAAAATATCCGTAACCATGTAGCTTCCAAACAGGAAGAGGTATCCATATGATTACCCTTTACACCCCTGCAACAGGTTTTCCTGACCTGGAAGTTAAGATTGCCTATGGACTGGCAAGAGTAGGGATTGAGGCTGGATATGAACCTATAATTGTTCCATATGGTGGATTTTATGGCGTTAAGATAGAAGGGGAATTAGCAAAACTGGATAACACTTTTAATATTTTAGCAAGAAGGATTTTAAGTTCAGACTATATTCCTCGTAGTACACCTGGCATTACAGGTAGAAGTGCTGAAGCATTAAAAGTTAAAGATTCTGAGCATTTTGAAATTGGTATTTTTAATACAATAGTTGAAACAGCTGAACATAAAAAATCAGAAACCTTTTGTAGACACAATGTGAAAAATAAGGTAAGTAATGTTCTTGGTCTTACCGCATCTGCGACCACAGGAGTTTTATGTAAAAGAGATGGGCTTGATATCACTTTCTATCAGGGACAACCACGAAGACCTACTGAGCCAAGAGATATTTGCAAAACATGTGCTTTACTTTCACTTCTTGGAATGTGGTATGCATCTTTTATTTTTTCAGTAGCGGATAAGGAAGTAATTGTGATTCCTATTCCAAATCAAGAAATCTCTGGTTCAAAATTGCAAGAAATATTTTCTTTACAACAACATGTAAGAAAACAATGGTTTAATCAAAATATTCCTCGAATTCTTATTCCTCTCGTGTTTTTGTCAAAAATCCCTTCTTCTGCGGATATTTTAAAAGAATTTGATTTATTTGTTGCTGTTTTAAGTCGTCAGCAAGGATATCATGTTGATGGTCTTTTCCTGATAGAGATTAATAATTATTTGGATTTTATAAGTAAGAGTTCCTATAATATTGCTACGATAGATAATATGATAAATACCTTTGGAAATAAAAGATTTCCCAAAGAGTCGTTCGATTCATTGATAGAATTAAACAATGCAATCTATTATCACACAAAAGATTCTTTACTTAAATTTGCTCGCCTGTATGTTTTTGAAACAACTCCTAAGGAGGGTAATTGGACAAATTTTTTATATCCAGAAACAACAAAATATCTTTTAAAGGAGGTGGCTATGATACCACAAAATATAATTGAAAATAAGTCCTTGCAAAGTCTTGCAAGGACATTGAGATATTTTATCCGGGAAAGAAAATACGGATATGCTGATGATATAAGAAATGCAAGGAAGGATGCACGAGATTTTGAAGAGACGATAGCGAAGATGTTAAGGGAAGGAGAACTTAGAAGAGTTCAGCAAGAACAAGAAAAACAGGCTGGTAAAGAAGTTAAAAACTGGATTTACTTACCCAAAGAAGATGAAATCAAAGAAGTCTTTCGACTTGCAAATGAAGACTTTGAATCAACAAAACTTGCCCTTGTTATGCTTGCCTTTTCATTCCCAACAAAAGAAGGAGAGGAGGATGTAAAATGAGGTATAAAAAAAGAATTGAAATAAACCCAAATATCCTTGTTGGAAAACCTATTATAAAAGGAACTCGTATCTCTGTTGAATTCATTCTTGAACTCCTTGCAAGTGGCTGGGATACAGAACAAATTCTCAAGAATTATCCACAGCTAACAAAAGAGGATATTCTTGCTGCGGTTGAATATTCTTTAGAAATTTTAAAAGAGGAAAAGGTTTTTGCTGTATGAAATTCCTTGCTAATGAAAATCTTCCCCTCGAGTTAGTGAACGAGCTTAAGAATTCAGGTTATGATATTTTAAGAGTAGATGAAGTCAAAAAAGGAATGAAAGACCGAGAGGTTCTTGAATTTTCTTTTAAAGAAAAAAGGATTTTGATTACCTTTGACAGAGATTTTGGGAAGTTAGTAGTAAAAGAAGGCAAAGACGCTGTTGGTATAATTTTATTAAGGTTTCAGCCTAAATCTATTCAACATATTAAAGATAGGCTTTTTCTGCTCTTTGGCAAAATTAAAGAATTAGAGGGTAAATTTATCGTGATGGAGGAACATTTAATAAGAGAAAGAGAACTTAAATAGGAGGTGCAAGATGCTTAAATTTCTAACTTTTGCAGTAAAAACACAATTAAATGTTCACGACCTCAATAACGAGGCAGTGGCAGGGAATGTCACAGACATAAGAATAATGGAATTCTTAGATGAAGATGGAAAACGCATTGAGGCACCAGCAGTATCAGGCAGGATGCTTAAACACTGGCATTATGAAGGGATGAGACATTTAATTTTAAATGGTTCATACTCTACAATTCCTTTATGCGCAGCTTGTAGAATTGGTGAACCTATTAGACCTGGTGCCATAAGAAATAATAATTTAAGACAAATTGCAAGACCGGAAACAGAGGTAATTCGGGCATGCGTGGTGTGTGATATTCATGGATATTTAATAGCACAAGGTGCTGAAGGGGAGGGGAGAGGGATTTCTAATCGCAGAATTTCAAGAGCGATGTTTTCTTGGTTAATGCCTGTTTTAGGTTATGACTCTGCCCAAAAACAGGTAATTCATACTCGTGTATCACAACAAGAATCTGTGGCTGAGGGTGAAGGAGCGGCCCAGATGATTTTTAATAAATCATATGCCTCTGGAATATATGCTTTTGTCTCAGCCCTTGATGTTGATAGAATCGGACTGGTGGAATTAAATCTCAGGGGAAATAATCCATATGCAATTAATGACGAAGAGGGACTTAGGGATAGGATCAAGGTTGCTATAGAGGCATACAGGTTGATGATTTCGGGCCAAATCGGTGCATCCCTTTCTCATTCTCTGCCCCATCAGAATCCGATTGAGATTCTTGTGGCATACTCAGAAACACGGCCTCTGCCTTTTCCTGTATCTCCTATGTATTCAGATTATCTTAAAAAGACCATTGGTATTATGCCAGAGGGAACACAATTATTATACTGGGGAGAGAGCTCTCCCTCGGGCGTTACAAAGAAAAATACGATAGATGAAATCTTTCAAGAACTTTTAAGTAAAGTATAAGAATAGGTATAAAATGAAGGCTCTAATTTTCAATATCAGACCGAATTCCCTTTACTCTATCCGTGTTCCTTTCACATGGCAGTCTGCACTAACCTATCCAGTGCTACCCCCATCTGCAGTAATTGGACTGATTGCAAACGCCTTACAAAGATATAAAAATAATAAACATCCCATAGAATATCTTAAAGAAGTGGAAAATGAAGTAGTTTGGGCGGGGTCAAGACTTTTAAGTTCCTGTGTAATAAAAAGTTACACTACATCAGCTATAACAAAATGGGAAGAAGTAATCGGTGGAAAATTCACAAATGCCATTGGACGACAGTTTGCCTATTCAAAAAATTTACAAATAGCTGCTATATTGAAAAACGCTGAGTTTCTTGACGACCTTTCTGCAGCCTTAACCTGCACACCCCTTACCTGTGGAGATAGTGAATCGGCTGTTTCTCTTGATGCTTTGCCTTTGATTAGTGATGTAGAAGAAGTTAACACTTGTGGAATTTTTGAAACAAGGTTTCCTGTGCCTTTTAAAAAGGAGATTAAGATTCACGAAGGGTCTGGGCAAATTTATCTTATGCACGAAAGATGTCTTAAAAGAAATAATGAATTTCCATTAACAATGTATGTAGTTCCCATAAGAGAGAACAAAGGATTGATAGAACCCACCACTTTAAAAATAGAAGTGAGGGATGAAAACTATTTAAAGATTTATCTGATAAAGGATCTTTCTGCCCATATCATTACTACTATTAATTCTATTCAAGCAAGGATCCAGAAGAAAAAAAGAAGGACCAGGAGGAAAGGGTAAACTTAAGTATTTTCACTCCTGTTTCTAATGATCATTACTCCCACCCTTATCTGGTATTACTACATCTGTCCCAGAGAAGTCTGGCTCATGGCGAGGCAACTTACTCCATGGCAGGAGAATCCCTTTATTGAGATTGGAAGGCTTATTTCAGAGGAATCTTATCGGAGAGAAAGGAAAGAAATCCGTCTTGAAAATATGGTCATAGATTTGCTAAAGACAGAGGGTGAAAACATAGTGATTGGTGAGGTTAAAAAGAGCTCCCGATTTGAAAAAAGTGCAAGGATGCAACTTGCCTACTATCTCTTGCGATTGAAACAGCTCGGGATTTATGCCACCGGGCAACTCATGTTTCCAAAAGAAAAAAAGAAGATAACCGTAACCCTTACAGAAGAAATAGAGGGAGAGCTCGCCTATGCAGAAAAACAGATAAAGTCAATTATTCAAATGGAAACACCACCTTCTTTACAAAAGATAAAATTTTGTCCAAAATGTGGGTATCGTGAATTTTGCTGGTCATGAAACGAACAATTTACATATTCTCTGACGGAGAGCTAAAAAGAAAAGAGAATACCCTCTACTTTGAGACAGAAGAGGGCAAGAAGTACATTCCTGTTGAAAACACATCAGAGATTTTTATATTTGGAGAAGTAACAATAAACAAACGCCTTCTTGAGTTTCTTACTGAGAGTGAGGTCATTCTACATTTTTTCAATTACTATGGCTATTATGTGGGCTCATTCTATCCAAGAGAGCATCTGAACTCAGGCTATATGATTCTCAAGCAAGCAGAACACTATCTGGATGAGATAAAGAGGGTTGACCTTGCAAAGAGGTTTGTTAACGGAGGAGTTGAGAATATCAAAAAGGTATTAATCTATTATCAGAACAGAGGTAAAAATCTTCAGGACTTTACAGAAAAGATAAATTCCCTCAGCGAATCTTTACCGAGATGTAATTCTACAGATGAACTCATGGCGATTGAAGGCAATATAAGGGAACAATACTACTACGCCTTTGACAGGATTCTTGACAATGAGCATTTTGTCTTTGAAGGCCGCACTCGCAGACCTCCAAAGAATCGTTTAAATGCTCTAATCAGTTTTGGAAATTCTATGCTCTACACTATATGTCTGAGCGAGATATACCACACCCATCTTGATCCGAGGATAGGTTTTCTGCATGCTACTAATTTCAGGAGGTTTTCTCTTAATCTCGATGTGGCAGAGGTATTTAAGCCGATTATAGTTGACAGAGTAATTTTCACACTGATCAACAAGGGTATGTTAAAGCCTCAACACTTTGAAGAGAAACTTGATGGTATTGTCTTAAATGAAAAAGGAAGGGAACTCTTTGTGCGAGAGATGGATGAGCGACTTAAGAGCACCTTTGAACACAAGGCCCTTGGCAGGCATGTATCCTACAGGCAACTGATTCGTCTTGAGCTATACAAAATTGAAAAACATCTAATAGGGGATGAAGAATACAAGCCCTTTATAACAGGCTGGTAGATGAATGTGATACTTGTATATGACATCAAAGAAGAAAGGGTGCAGAAGGTTCTCAAAACCTGTAGAAAATACCTTCACTGGGTGCAGAATTCAGTTTTCGAAGGAGAGATATCAGAGGCTAAGCTTGAGAAGTTGAAAATAGAGCTACGGAAGATTATCAATGAAGAAGAGGATTCGGTAATAATTTATACCTTCAGGACTGCCTGGTACACAAGGCGAGAGATTATAGGGATTAAGAAAGGTGGACAGGAACTGATACTTTGAATTCGTCTATGTCTGATAATGCAAAAACTCCAGATGATCGACAGAAAAAAAGAACTTGACAAAACAGGTAGTTATTTTGTTATTTTTAATTTATAGAATGTTCTTTGAAAACGCAAAGTGCTTGATATATAAAACAAAAAATGGATTGCGAGCCTACCTATGAGGAATTGAAACCAATATGGCACGCCATAGTGTTGATGTTGAACTCTGGATTGCGAGCCTACCTATGAGGAATTGAAACTGCATTTCACTGTGCTGATGTTCCGGTAGAGGAGCAATTGCGAGCCTACCTATGAGGAATTGAAACTGTGACTGGAGAGATCCTTTCCTCCAGTCGATACATATTGCGAGCCTACCTATGAGGAATTGAAACCCTTTTCGGTAAAGAAGAACGTAGTCGCCAGCTGGATTGCGAGCCTACCTATGAGGAATTGAAACTGAAGATGGTAACGATAAAATTCCCGGACGATGAGTAATTGCGAGCCTACCTATGAGGAATTGAAACGCGACCCAAAGGGCCGCTAGTTCTTGTTTGGATAGAATTGCGAGCCTACCTATGAGGAATTGAAACAATGCTGTTTCATCAAAAATGACTGGCAGGTGGCGTAATTGCGAGCCTACCTATGAGGAATTGAAACAGATAAAAGTGAAAATCAGGAAGCGACCCAAACTGAATTGCGAGCCTACCTATGAGGAATTGAAACTGTGTTGTGGTGTGAAAGGTGTATACATGCGTAAAAATTGCGAGCCTACCTATGAGGAATTGAAACCATACGTAATAACTCCATGGCAGGAGAAGCACTGATAATTGCGAGCCTACCTATGAGGAATTGAAACTGCGTAGAAAAATTCGGCTACGTGTGATGTGACTAATTGCGAGCCTACCTATGAGGAATTGAAACTCCCGCACATATATTACTCCATCACCATCACAAAAATTGCGAGCCTACCTATGAGGAATTGAAACCTGGCTGTGCTGGAACTGCTTTTGGTGCTTTTTCTAATTGCGAGCCTACCTATGAGGAATTGAAACAGTCATTGTTCCGTCCCATTTTTTTCTTAATCATAATTGCGAGCCTACCTATGAGGAATTGAAACTTTTTAAAGACGCCTAAGAGAACAGGATAAAGTAACCATTGCGAGCCTACCTATGAGGAATTGAAACACTCTTTCTTTCACCATTTTTTTCCTCCTAACACTTATTGCGAGCCTACCTATGAGGAATTGAAACTCTAAAAATAAAATTCTAACTTCATCACCATCCCATATTGCGAGCCTACCTATGAGGAATTGAAACAGAGACGAGGCAGAAGGAATCTGTGCATGGTGTGATTGATTGCGAGCCTACCTATGAGGAATTGAAACCGAATACTCCAGTAAAGTAGTTGCTGTCCCGTCGACCGATTGCGAGCCTACCTATGAGGAATTGAAACTGTGTTCAAGGTCTTTTGTCCGCACCTGCAAAAAAATTGCGAGCCTACCTATGAGGAATTGAAACCAGATCACAGGTGATAGGACCAACGACGCCATCTGGATTGCGAGCCTACCTATGAGGAATTGAAACACTTCTTTCAGAAAAGGCTTGAATGATTTTTTCATATTGCGAGCCTACCTATGAGGAATTGAAACACAAATTTCAAGGCAGTGTCAATGTCCAGAGGCTCTATTGCGAGCCTACCTATGAGGAATTGAAACAAGATTTTTTTTGGTTTCTTAAAAACTTTTTTCAAATTGCGAGCCTACCTATGAGGAATTGAAACTATATCTTATGTTTGGGCAAGGATTTTGAAAAACTTCAATTGCGAGCCTACCTATGAGGAATTGAAACTTCGATGATATAGTGAGGACTCCTGCAGTGGTAACAGATTGCGAGCCTACCTATGAGGAATTGAAACCGATTTCATCCCGCTCTTCAATAGCTACAAATTCCTGATTGCGAGCCTACCTATGAGGAATTGAAACTTCGTCAAACTCAAATGCTCCGCCACACGAATGGATAATTGCGAGCCTACCTATGAGGAATTGAAACATTTCTGTCATACTATAGCCTCCTTTTCCAGTGGCTATTGCGAGCCTACCTATGAGGAATTGAAACCCCCTTCGACTCGATATCCACAAGTTGGGGTGGCCTCAATTGCGAGCCTACCTATGAGGAATTGAAACTGTTGTCTTTACCACCATACTTAAGTAACTGGACAAGATTGCGAGCCTACCTATGAGGAATTGAAACTCAACAACTATGTACGGATAGTTACTCAGATTTATGTATTGCGAGCCTACCTATGAGGAATTGAAACATCGTGTATGAATGCGGAGCCCACCTCGCCGAGACCGATTGCGAGCCTACCTATGAGGAATTGAAACAGGGCTCTGATGACAGGAACTCTGTCAGTTCCTGCCTGATTGCGAGCCTACCTATGAGGAATTGAAACCATTCTTCTTCTGTCACTTCATACTCATAGTACTTGCAGATTGCGAGCCTACCTATGAGGAATTGAAACCCTCTTCCTTTGGACAGGGTTTTACCTGTCCAGTGTCATTGCGAGCCTACCTATGAGGAATTGAAACATGCAATGAAAATGATAGCATCTGGAAATTCATCAATATTGCGAGCCTACCTATGAGGAATTGAAACCGTAAAGATAGCGGGGGTCTTGTGAAATTCCAGATACATTGCGAGCCTACCTATGAGGAATTGAAACTATAAACTGTTACTAAAACACCCTGAAATCTTCAATATTGCGAGCCTACCTATGAGGAATTGAAACACTGCTCCAATGCCGCTTCAGGAGTAAGCTCTCCCGAATTGCGAGCCTACCTATGAGGAATTGAAACGTAGTATTTATATCTGTCCAATATGCGGGCAGATTGATTGCGAGCCTACCTATGAGGAATTGAAACCGTCTGACCCTAAGGGGACAGACGTGGTTTTACCTGATTGCGAGCCTACCTATGAGGAATTGAAACTCTACATCGTCTATAAAGTCCTGATTTCTGTATTTCTATTGCGAGCCTACCTATGAGGAATTGAAACACCATCTTCAAGCCCCCTAAGGGCGTGAGGGTGGCAGACATTGCGAGCCTACCTATGAGGAATTGAAACGACCATAAAATCTGTGGAGGAAGCCTCCACAGCTACAAAATTGCGAGCCTACCTATGAGGAATTGAAACCTGGAGAGTTCAAAAAGTAAAAGGAGGTATCATATGATTGCGAGCCTACCTATGAGGAATTGAAACGACCTCCAGAACTCCTCAATCTCCTTCTCTGTTAGCGATTGCGAGCCTACCTATGAGGAATTGAAACAGGGTTTCGAGGACTTCCTGTTTTGTGATGGCATCAAATTGCGAGCCTACCTATGAGGAATTGAAACCTCCTTTGCATCCAGCCGAGCAAGAGGCCGAGAACCATTGCGAGCCTACCTATGAGGAATTGAAACATGCCTCCAAAATAAGCCCACCCACACGGTAACCCAATTGCGAGCCTACCTATGAGGAATTGAAACATATTAGAGGCCTAATATGTCTTTCACATCAGGTTTATTGCGAGCCTACCTATGAGGAATTGAAACGACATATTCTGGAGGTGATTTTATGATTATGATGAGATTGCGAGCCTACCTATGAGGAATTGAAACACGTACTGCTTGTCAGAAAAGACCTCTTTAAGATCAATTGCGAGCCTACCTATGAGGAATTGAAACTGCTTCTGAGCATTGTTATGTTGTTGACAATGTAGATTGCGAGCCTACCTATGAGGAATTGAAACTCTGAATAGTTCTCTCACACTTAACAGTCTGTTATTATTGCGAGCCTACCTATGAGGAATTGAAACAATTTTGGAATCACAACCATAATCGAGGGGTAGCCTATTGCGAGCCTACCTATGAGGAATTGAAACCCTTCACTGTCTATGAAAACTTTCAGCCCTCTGATAATTGCGAGCCTACCTATGAGGAATTGAAACTTCTGGTCTCAAAGAGGCTAAAAAAGCCTCTGAGACATTGCGAGCCTACCTATGAGGAATTGAAACGGAGAAGGCTTTCAGTCATACTGATACCTTCTCTTTCGATTGCGAGCCTACCTATGAGGAATTGAAACTATATTCAAATGTGGCAAAGAAACTTAATCTTCCAGATTGCGAGCCTACCTATGAGGAATTGAAACAAGCCTCTTCTCTGGAAACCTTGTAGTATCTTTCCACAAATTGCGAGCCTACCTATGAGGAATTGAAACATTGTTTCGGTATTGTTGATCTTCTCAATTATCTGCTTATTGCGAGCCTACCTATGAGGAATTGAAACTAACAAGACCAGTTAGGCCTGTAACAAAAGTCACCAATTGCGAGCCTACCTATGAGGAATTGAAACCTGTCCTCGACAGAAAAGAGCGAGGTAGAGCTCTTCCATTGCGAGCCTACCTATGAGGAATTGAAACATAAACGCCATCTTTGATGGCATAAATAATCAAAGTGAATTGCGAGCCTACCTATGAGGAATTGAAACTAACAAGACCAGTTAGGCCTGTAACAAAAGTCACCAATTGCGAGCCTACCTATGAGGAATTGAAACTGATAATGCCCATCAAACACATAACTAAATCCTCTAAATTGCGAGCCTACCTATGAGGAATGATTATTAGGCTACAGGCTACAGGCTATAGGCGACAGGGAAAGGATGTAAAAAAACATTTTGGAGGTAGTTTTAAAGACCTGTAGCCTGAAGCCTACAGCCTATGGCCTGAATGAATTGCGAGCCTACCTATGAGGAATGATTATTAGGCTACAGGCTATAGGCGACAGGGAAAGGATGTAAAAAAACATTTTGGAGGTAGTTTTAAAGACCTGTAGCCTGAAGCCTACAGCCTATGGCCTGAATGAATTGCGAGCCTACCTATGAGGAATGATTATTAGGCTACAGGCTATAGGCGACAGGGAAAGGATGTAAAAAAACATTTTGGAGGTACTATACTGAACTCCATAGGGACTGGACACACCAGAGTTGTAAAGGTTAAACTCTCTTGTTAGGGAGAGATAAACCTCAGGAATGAAGGTGTAAAATGAAACAGAGGAAGTGGACGGAAGAGGAGAAATTACCAATAGTCCTTGAGGGGCTAAAGGAAAAGAGGTTAGTAGCTGACGTATGGAGGGAATAAGATCAGCCAAACTTTAGATGGAGGGATAAATTTCTTGAGGCTGGTAAAAAGTGA
>Ga0197143_1002549_pt1 | contig 13213 bp, 9 predicted proteins | sample GBS70_MetaG_FD_148603 | JGI IMG/M metagenome (GOLD analysis project Ga0197143, IMG submission 148603) | Sediment microbial communities from Great Boiling Springs, Gerlach, Nevada, United States - GBS 70_MetaG | ecosystem: Environmental > Aquatic > Thermal springs > Hot (42-90C) > Sediment...
TTTTCATTTTTATTTTTCCTTTTCCTTTTATCCATGTTGAATTTATCATAAAAAAATATTTTTTCTTTTACAATCATTTTTATTTCTTTTATTTTCAATAATTTACAAGGATTGTCGGCATGCCGACATTTTTTATTTTTTACTCTTGCTTTTTCCTTTTATTTAATTTATTTAATCAATAAACACGTTCAGGAGCTAAAAGTGGTTATTACAATTGCTAATCAGAAAGGCGGAGTAGGGAAGACCACAACAGCTATCAATCTTTCTTCAGCTCTTGCTTTCATGGGTTATAAAGTTCTTCTGGTTGATACTGATCCTCAGGCTCATAGCACCATTTCTTGTTTAAATGATTCTTCCAATTTTGATCGCTCCTTGTATGACGTTCTTATCAATCCTCAGATACCTATAACTTCAGTCATCGTTAAAACAAATATTCCTGGTCTTGATATAGCTATTAGTAAAATATCCATGGCCAAACTTGAACCAACCTTGATTGGTGAAATTGATGGACATTTCAGATTAAAGGATGCTCTTCAACCCATAAGAAATCAATACCAATTCATTTTCATTGATACGCCACCAACGCTCGGCTTAATTACCGTTAATTCTCTTGTCGCCGCTGATTCCGTTTTGATTCCCATCCAATCATCCTATCTGTGTCTTGAAGGTACTGATGACCTCCTAGAAACAATTGAAAAAGTCAAAAGAGTAGCTAATCCTGGTCTCTATATCATTGGAGTCGTCATAACCCTTTTTGATAAAAGAACAAATCTCGCCAGAGATGTCGTTAAAAAAATCAGACAGGTTTTTGGACCGAAAGTCTTTCGAACCTTCATTTCTAAAAGCGTCAAATTAGAAGAAAGCCCGGCTTATAAAGAGTCAATTTTCACCTATGCGCCTGATTCTGTTGGCGCCTGGCAATATCGAAAAATTGCTGAAGAAATTCTTGAAAGGATTAAAAAATGAGAAAAACAGGCTTGCCTGAAAATATTTCCATGAGGCATGATTTCCATTTTGTTGAGCTCATCTCGGCCCGTAGCCCGGCCCCGAGAATCCGCATGATTCCCGTAAATAAAATCGATCCAAACCCTCATCAGGCCCGAAGCGAGCTCGGCGACTTACAGGAACTTATGGCTTCAATTAAAGCTAAGGGCATTCTTGAGCCAATTCTTGTCCGGCCTAAGGGCGATCGATTTGAAATTATCGCCGGTGAACGCAGATATGTGGCCGCATTGAATGTAGGTTTGACAGAAGTTCCCTGTATAGAGATGAATGTCAATGACCAGGAAGCGCTGGAGTTAGCTCTAATTGAGAATTTACAGCGAAAGGACCTTGATGTTTTTGAAGAAGCTGATGGCCTGAAGACTCTGGTTGACCTTTATGGTTACAGTCATCAAAAATTAGCTGAAAGAATTGGCAAGGCCAGATCTACCATCACCGAAATAATTAATGTCGCCCGAATACCTTATCATCTTAGAGACCTCTGTAAAAAGCACGGCCTCTTGAGTCGAAGTACTCTGATTGAAATTGCTAAACTGGATAAACCTGAGGATATGGAAAAACTCATAAACCAAATTATTGAAAGGGGCCTGAAGCGCGATGAAACCAGGGAACTGGGTAAAAAATTGAAGGGCAAATTGAAAAAGGCCAAACCTTTTGTCTTCCGCTTTTATCCTAAGGATAGAAAGTTCCTTCTCAAGATAGAATTTAAGAGAGAAAACATCTCCCGAGATGAACTTATAGGCATCCTGGAAGATATTCTTAAGAAGCTTAAATCAGGAGAGATCTAATAATCTCCAGTCTTTCAGCCAATGTTTTAAATTATATTCTTTTTTATTACAGCCCATTTTTATCTTTGTATCTTTTATATTATCACATTTTCGTTTCCTGCTTCATTTAACCATGCAAATTAAAATCAATAGGGAAAAAAATTTATTCTAAGTAAATGGAAGCATTTTAAAATACAAGCTAAATTTTATTTCCATTTGAATCTTAGCTTAAGCTAATTTCATGTTTAAAATAAATTTCTTTGCCCTGATCAAGGTTAAACTCTGAGAGGAAAAATGACCTGATAGGCGATAATCCTGGGATGGGATATTCCTGCGACCAGGTTAAAAATAGAATTTATTGAGTAAAGCCTGATATTAGTTGACATAATATATCTTATGCGACATTAATTTAAATTTTTCAGACTGAATATTTCCCAGAGATTACTGCTGGGAAGATGGCTGAAGCTAATATTAATAGCGAATTAATATAACGAGTAATGGAGGGATAAATTATTCAGGTATGAACTGTCACCTGGTTTATAGCCCTTTGCTCATGGCAGCCAAGAACTCCTCATTGGTCTTTGTCTTGGAGAGTTTTTCAATCAAGAGCTCCATGGCCTCAACTTCATTGAGCTGGCTCAGCACTTTCCTCAATATCCAGATTCGATTCAAATCTTTTTCCGGTATCAAGAGTTCTTCCTTACGGGTTCCGGAGCGATTAATATCGATAGCCGGGAAAAGCCGCTTATCCACCAGGCGTCGATCAAGATTTATCTCCATGTTGCCTGTGCCCTTAAATTCTTCAAAAATAACCTCATCCATGCGGCTGCCAGTATCAATAAGGGCCGTTGCCACGATGGTCAGGCTGCCACCCTCTTCAACCTTTCGGGCTGAACCAAAAAATTTCTTGGGCTTATTAAGGGCGTTAGCATCAATCCCACCTGATAGGACTTTACCGGAAGGCGGAACGATGGCATTATGAGCCCTGGCCAGCCGGGTAATGCTGTCAAGAAGGATGACCACATCCTTCTTGATTTCCACCAGGCGCTTGGCCTTTTCCAGAACGATGTTGGCCACCTGGGTATTTCTGGTGGGTGGCTCATCAAAGGTGGAAGCCACGACTTCGGCCTTAACACTGCGTTTAAAGTCGGTTACCTCCTCCGGCCTCTCCGCAACTAAAAGAACGATCAGATAAATCTCCGGATGATTCTTTTCTATAGATTTAGCGATTGTTTTGAGCAACGTCGTCTTGCCTGCTCGCGGAGGAGATACAATCAAACCTCTCTGCCCCTTGCCGATAGGCGTCAGCAGCTCCATAATCCGGGCATTGAGGTTTCTCGGATCGCCATCCTGAAGCCTGATTTTTTCATATGGATAAAGGGGGGTCAGGTGATCGAAATGGACATTGTGCCTTAGCTCCATAAGAGCTTCAGGATGCATGAAATTAACCGCATCGATTTTGATCAGGGCAAAGTACTTTTCGCCCTCCTTGGGCGGCCGCACTACTCCGGAGATGGTATCGCCTGTCCTCAGCTGAAATTTCCTTATCTGGGAAGGAGAAACATAGATATCATCCGGGCTCGGCAAATAAGAAAATTCAGGGGAACGAAGAAAACCAAAGCCATCTTCCAGAACCTCCAGAACACCCTCGGAGAAAAGCAAACCATTCTTTTTGGCTTGAGCCTCAAGGATTTTGAAAATAAGTTGATGACGGTTGGCGGCCTGCTCAATTTCTTCATCAGGAACGCCAACCCGGCCGGCTATCCTCTGCAGCTGGGAATTATCTTTCTCTTCAAGTTCCAATAAACTATATTCCTTTTCTCTCATTCCGGACACCTCTCTTTTAGATTAAATTGATGAAATTGATTTAGCGAATTTTTATAAGTCCCTGACAGAGACTTTTAACTTCTCTTCAGATAAGGGCACCAGTAGCCCAAAAGCAGAAACTTAATGGGGCAACGGTGGCGGCTCCTGGGCACCGCCCTCATTGCTACCTGGAGATATTTCAGACGTCACAGCCATGGTCTCTTTCTCAGCGGCCATTTCTTCCTTTTTGGGAAGGTCACGGGTCAGAGCGATCTTCAACACCTCGTCCATGTTTTCAACCAGATGAATCGTCATTTCCTGCTTAATAATTTTGGGTACGTCTCTCAGGTCAGGCCGATTATCCACGGGCAAAATGACCTCTCTGATACCTTCTCGATGAGCCGCCAGCAGTTTCTCCTTTATCCCGCCAACAGGCAGCACCTTGCCTCTCAGAGTAATTTCTCCTGACATCGCCACCTTCTTATTTACAGGAATGCCTGTCAGCAGCGAGATAATGGCCGTGGCAATGGTTATGCCGGCCGAGGGACCATCCTTGGGCGTGGCCCCTTCAGGCACATGAATGTGGATATCAAAATTCTTGTGTAAATCTTTGGCTATATTCAATTCATAAATCTTACTCCGAACGTAGCTGAAGGCAGCCTGGGCCGATTCCTGCATGATCTCGCCCAGCTGACCGGTCAGGGTAAAATTGCCCTTACCATGGACCTTGGTCGCTTCAAAAGTCAGTAGCTCGCCACCAAATTCAGTCCAGGCCATACCGATGGCCACCCCGACTTCTTCTCTGGTGTCAATCTCGAGGTGGCGGAACTTGGGAATACCCAGGTATTTTTCCAGATTTCTGGCTGTAACTCTTTCACAATAATCTTTTCCCTTTTGAACTACCTTTTTAACCAGTTTCCGGCAGATGGAGGTTATTTCCCTTTCCAGGTTGCGAACCCCGGCTTCCCTGGTATATTCCCGGATTATTCTGAGAATAGCCTGGTCAGCAATTTTCAGATTTTCGGGCCTGAGACCATGGGCTTTAAGCTGCTTGGGTATAAGGAATTTTTTGGCAATCTGTAATTTTTCATCTTCAGTGTAGCCAGGTATGCGGATTATTTCCATGCGGTCAATGAGTGGCCTGGGTATGGGTTCAAGCTGATTGGCTGTGACGATGAACATGACCTGGGAGAGATCGAAATCTGTATCAATATAATGATCAAGGAAGGTGCTGTTCTGTTCGGGGTCAAGAACCTCCATTAAAGCTGCCGCCGGATCGCCCCGGAAGTCCATGCTCATTTTATCCACTTCGTCCAGCAGAAAAACCGGATTCTTGGTTCCGGCTCGCTTAATCATCTGAATTATCCGGCCAGGATAAGCTCCAATGTAGGTTCGTCTATGGCCTCGAATTTCAGCCTCATCCCGAACCCCTCCTAAGGAAAGACGCACAAACTTCCGGCCAGTGGCTCGAGCGATTGATTTGGCCAGGGAGCTCTTGCCCACTCCCGGCGGCCCGATGAAGCCGAGAATAACTCCTTTGGGATTTTTGACCAGCTGACGGATGGCCAGGAATTCGATAATTCTCTCCTTAACTTTCTCCAGGCCATAATGATCTTCATTAAGTATTCTTTCAGCCTCTTTGAGGTCTCTTTTCTCCCGCGATTTCTTGTTCCAGGGAAGAGAAAGAAGCCAGTCAAGATAGTTTCGACAGACGGTCGCTTCAGCCGACATAGGAGGCATGCTCTCAAGACGCTCTATTTCCTTATAGGCTTTTTCCTCAGCATCAGGAGGCATTTTGGCCCTGGCCACTCTCTGCCTCAGTTCTTCTATCTCATTGGGCTGATCCTCTTTTCTCATCGCCCCTGACGGGAAAATAGGTTGCCTTGATTCCCGGCTGGAAACCCGTCTTCTTTCACCTCGAACTGATCTTCCCTGAAGTTTAAGCAGCTCATTTTCCAGGAGAAAACTGAGACGGCGAAGTCTTTCCACCGGATTGATGGTCTCAAGAAGATTTTGTTTTTCTTCAACCGGCAGGAAAAGATGAGAGGCAATAATATCGGAAATCCTTTCCGGCGAAGTATCCTTTATGGCCGGAATAATTGACTCAATATTGGCCGTCTGGCTTAATCTTAGATAGTCTTCAAAAAGGGAAAGTACTTTCCGCAGGAGCTCCTTCACTTCTCCGCTGGTGTCCTCCATCTCTTTAATCACCTTGATGAGCACCTGATAAAAGGGATAGGTGCTCAAATATTCAATTATTCTGGCTCTTCTTTTGGCCTCAACAATAACTTTGATATTTCTCTCATCGGAACGCACCGTCCTGATTATCTTGGCCATAACGCCCATGGAATAAATATCCTTGGGAGCAGGGTTATCCAGAGAAGCATCCATCTGGGCTGAAAGGAAAATCAGCTTATCCTTTTCCAGGGCTTTTTCCAGGGCCTGAATGGACGAAGGTCGGCCAATGATAAAAGGCACAAGGGTCGAGGGAAAGATGACAAGCTCCCGCAGGGGAATAAGTGGCAGATTTCGCAAAACTTCAGTCTGATCGTAATTTTCTACGGTCATTTTAGGCTCCTGCTATTTTACTAAAAATATTGCTAACCAGGCTATTGGTTTCAACCATTTCCCTGGTAACAACAATCCTGGTCTTTGTCTTCATCGAGGGTAAATAAAACATCAGGTCCAGCATTAAATCTTCAATGATAGTTCTGAGACCTCTTGCCCCGAGCTTCCGCTCCAGGGATTTGCGGGCAATGGCTCTGAGGGCTTCCTCGGTAAATTCAAGTTCAACCCCCTCCATTTCAAAAAGCTTCTGAAACTGCTTAACAATGGCATTTTTGGGCCTGGTCAGAATAGCCACCAGATCCTCTTCTGTGAGATCAGCAAAAGTAGCCACAACCGGAAAACGGCCCACCAGTTCCGGAATGAGACCATATTTTATCAAATCCTGGGGAATCAATTCACGGTAAATCTCCTCCAGGTCATCAGGAGAAGGAGGTTTTAATTCGGCTTTGAAGCCCACGGCAGTCTGGCCAATTCTCTGTCTGATAATTTTATCCAGACCAACAAAGGCTCCGCCAGCGATGAAAAGAATATCCGTCGTATCAATGGGAATGAATTCCTGATAGGGATGTTTTCTCCCGCCCTGAGGGGGAACATTGGCCACTGTCCCTTCCACGATCTTGAGCAAAGCCTGCTGAACTCCTTCTCCCGAAACATCCCGGGTAATGGAAGGGCTGTCGCTCTTGCGACTTATCTTATCTATTTCATCAATATAAACAATACCCCGCTGGGTTTTCTCAATATTGCCTCTGGCTGCCTGATAGAGTTTCAATATCACATTTTCCACATCTTCACCGACATAACCAGCCTCGGTCAAGCTGGTAGCGTCAGCAATGGCAAAAGGCACAGAAAGCAGCTTGGCCAGGGTCTGGGCCATCAGGGTCTTCCCTGTCCCCGTGGGTCCAATCAACAAAATATTGCTTTTCTGAACTTCCACCTCAGCTCCCTGCCTTTTCAAATTGATCCGCTTATAATGATTATAAACAGCCACGGATATCTTCTTTTTAGCCTGCTCCTGGCCAATTATATATTCATCAAGGGCTTTCTTGATTTCTATTGGAGTGGGAAAACTCGCTTTCTGCCTTTTCTCTTCCACTTCCCGCAGCCGATCTTCCTGGATGAGGCTATGAGCTATCTCAATACAATGATCGCAAATATAAACACCCCCTGGTCCGGCAATCAGCCTTCTTACCTGGTTTTGAGGCCGGCCACAAAAGCTACAGCTTATCAGCGGGCTAACCGGCTCTTTTCCTTTCTGTTCCATGGTTTTTTCACTTTTTAAATCTTGCGCCAGGCGGTGTCTTCAGAGTCATCATTCTGTTTGGTGACGGGATCGGATGATCCGGTCAATCAGGCCATATTCCAGGGCTTCCTCCGGGGTCATGATGAAATCCCGTTCGATATCGGCCTGGATTTTTTCCTTGGGCTGTCGGGTATGAAAGGCAAGAATCTCATTGATTTTTTCCCGGATTCGCAACATCTCCCTGGCCTGAATGGCGATATCTGAAGCTGGCCCCTGAAAGCCACCAAAGGGCTGATGGAGAATAATCCGGGAATTGGGCAGAGAATATCTCTTTCCCCTGCGGCCAGCAGCCAGCAGAACGGCCGCCATGGAAGCGGCCTGGCCCACACAGATAGTAACTACATCTGATTTTATAAATTGCATGGTATCATAGATGGCAATGCCAGCCGTGATACTCCCGCCCGGTGAATTTATATAAAGGGAGATTTCCTTTTCAGGATTTTCAGCCTCAAGATAAAGCATTTGAGCGATGACGGTATTGGCCAGCTCATCGGTGATTTCAGAACCAATAAAGATGATGTTGTCTTTAAGGAGACGGGAATAGATATCATAGACTCTTTCTGTACGACCATCATGCTCGACAACAAAGGGAATTAAGGCCATGGGCTTAAGCACAATTTATTATAAAGCCTGGCGGATTAAAAAGTCAACGACTTTCCTCAGAAGAAGATTATGACGCATACTTTCCAGCCGCCCTTCCCTTTCCAATCTCTCTCTAAGTTCAAAAAAGGAAAGGCGGTTCAACCGGGCCAGGTTTCGTATCTCCTCTTCCACTTCACTCTCGGTTACTACAAAGCCTTCTTTCTGGGCTATCTTTTCGAGAACAAGCCTGTCTTTCAACCTCTTTTCAGCCTGACGTCTGGCTTCAGCCTCAAGCTCCTTCAATTCGGCCTCAGACCAGCGCTGCTCCTGGTTTGAAGATAACCAGCGCTTCAGGAGAAGCTGGCTTTCTTCTTCGATTGCTGCCTCGGGTAAGGAAAAAGAAATCTGAGCTTCTAATTTCTCGAGAATCATCTCGAGGATTCGCTCGCGGTTTTCCTCTTTCTTTTTTTCGAGAAGTTCTTCCCTGATTTTTTCCTTAAGCTGATCCAGATTATCAAAATTGCCTAAGGTCCGGGCAAAATCGTCGTTAATTTCCGGTATTTTCCTTTCCCTCAGGGCTAACATCTTCACCGTGTATTCAATCTTTTTTCCGGCCAGAGCAGAATTGACATGATCAGAGGGATAATCAACAGTAAAGGTTCTGGTCTCTCCGGGCATCAAATTAGTTAGATTACCTTCCAGGAGGGGGTCATTTGTCGGCCTGCCAGCCTCGATCTGGATTTTCTGGGTTGGCCAGAATTTTCTGGTTTTTAAGTCTCTGGCCCTGACCTCAATCAGGGCAAAATCACCGGGCAGAAGGCCTCTACCGGTGATGGGAATAAATTCAGCTGATCTCTGCTGAAGTTCCTGCAAGACTTTTTCTACCTCCTCCTCCTTAACCTCAAGTGGAAGTTGAGGCACCTTTATAGCTTCCTTATAATCTGGAAGTGCAAAATCGGGCCAGAGGTCCACTCTGACCCTGAAGGTCATCGCCTGACCTTCTTCCCAGCGGATATTTTGAATAACCGGGTCAACAGCCGGGTGAAGGTGATGAACCCTGAGACTCTCTTCAACAGCCCTGGGCACAAGATTTTTGATCAATCTCTCTCTTATTTCTGAGGCAAAAGCTCGACGGACGATATCGCGGGGTACCCTGCCCACCCTGAAACCTGGAATTCTGGCTCTTCTAACGAAATTCTCCACAATTTTATCGTATTCAGAATTAACTACAGCCGCAGGAATTTCAAACTCAATCTCTCTGGAACTGGGTCCAGTCTCAACCAGATTATCTTTGAACCAGGTTTTCTCTTCTTCCATTTCCATGGTTTTCTCTTTCTGAAGAATTTTTTTCGAGGGAAGCAGGCTTCATGGGCAGAGCGGGACTCGAACCCGCACTCCTTCATCAGGAACTAGGTCCTAAGCCTAGTGCGTCTGCCAATTCCGCCACCTGCCCGCCTTGATCTATTCTTTAAAGATCAAAGATCTCTAATGGCAGAACTAGATTAATTTATACCACATTGTTAGCCACTAAATCAATTTAAAGCGACTTCGCGCCTGAATTACCGACCAGAAGAAGAATAGACTTGACTTCTTTCTGGACGGGCTTGAGGTTAAATGTCTATTTTATCTCAGGAATTTTTTTAACTTATCGGCTAAACCGGGATCAACGGAAATAAGCTTTTTATAAATTTCTCGAGCGCTAAGATTGTCGTGGACATTGAGATAAGCTATAGCCAGATTATAAAGGGCCAGGCCATAATCTGGCTTCAACTCGACCGCTTTTTCCAGAGGCTCAATGGCATTTTTGAAATCCTTGAGGAGCAGATAGCTGACGCCGATATTGAACCAGCCATCATAGGAATCCGGCATAAGTTCAACAAATTTCTTGAAAGCTTCAATTGCCTCCCTGTATTTCTTCTGCCTGGAATAGGAGTAACCAATCTGGTACCAGGCATATTCATAGGTTGGCCGGATTTCCAGCGCCTTTCTGAAAGCAGCAATCGCTTCATCATAGCGCTCAAGCTTGAAATACATAATTCCCAGATTATAAACGGCCATCTCACTGGTTGGATTTAGCTCGACCACTTTCATGGCGGCCTCTGCCGCCCGATCATATTGACCAACTTCATCATACATTCTAACGATAAGCCCATAATAGGCTGAAGCATCAGCTGGACTTAACTCGGCCAGCAGACGATAAATTTTTTCGGCATTTTCATACTGTTTGGCCTTTTGATAAGCTTGAGCCAGGGAATAATTAACCTTGATATCATCTGGCTTTCTCTTTTGGGCTTCCTCAAGAGCCTTAATGGCTGCCTCAAATTGTTGAAGTTCCATTCGGCACAGACCGAGCCGCAGATAGGCCCCCCAGACTTCAGGCGGATCAAAGGCAACGTATTTTTCATAGGCATTAGCGGCCCGCTCAAAATTTTTCATCTCTTCAAAAGCTGTAGCCATCAAGCGCCAGGCTTCCTGCTCCTGAATACCCAGCTGAATGGCCTTTTCAAGAGGGGCTATCGCTTCCTGCCATTTCATCATCCGAACATAAACAGAGCCAAGACCGAAATAGGCTTCACCGAAATTCGGATTGATTTCCAGAACCTTTTTGTAGGCATTAACGGCCGAGCTGAAATCCCTCTGGCGAGAATAAATTTCGGCCAGCTGGAATTGAACCTCGATCAGATTGGGATTGATTTTTGTCGCCCTCTCCAGATATTTCTGGGCATTACCCCAGTCTTCATTCAGAGTATGTATCTTCCCGGCCAGAAGAGCTCCCTCGAGGGTAGTCAGGTAATCTTCCTTTTTCCAGTTTTTGAATTCGGTTGACCGACCGGGCTTGATCTGAGCCTGCCATTTATTAACGGGAATAATTCCAACCCCACCTCTTTCCATAACATGAATCAAACCAATGACTTCGCCATTTTCGTTAAGGGCCGGGCCGCCACTGAAACCGGCTGGCACAGCCAGAGAAGCGGTAAAAATAGCCGGAGTGGAATCTGTGCTGGCTATTTGTCTGATATTGCCTTCAGCCGAAACGATCTCACCAGCTTCATTCGGGCCGAGCCCGATAACCTTCATATTTTGAGTTACGCTGTCAGAATTACCCAGTTTTAAAACCGGGAGCTTACCCTTAATTTTCAAAATGGCCACACCCAGGTTCCGGTCAACGGCCACAATGCCTTCTACTTTAATCTTTTTTCCTCTGGCGGTTGTCCCTTCTGCTGTTTCTGCTGTCGAGACCAGCTGATAAGCTGTAGCCACAAGTTCCTGCCCTACAGAAAAGGCGCAACCTTTATTAATCAGCTCTTTATTGGCCCCGTAAACGGCCAGGGCGAGGAGGCTGTCCTTACTTGTTTCAAAAACTTTGCTCGTCTGGGAAAAAGCAACTGCCGGCGCAAATAAGAGCAAAGCGAGAGCGATCAATCCTAAATGCCGGTAACCCATTTTGATCCTCCTTTTTCAAAAAATTCAATCAAATCAATTTATACTCAGCCAGAGCAGGATGTCAAATGAATCTCCCTCATTAAGTCCGGGGCGCCCTTCATCTTTCGGGCAACAGGCCATTTCAAAAAAGTAAAACCCACCGATCTGTCCCGGTGATTTTTTAAAGAATAAAATGTTTCAATTTTTTTTACAGCTCTCCTCTTAACTGGTTAAAACTGGTTATATAGTATCTTTAAACAGATTTAATCTTCAGGCTTAATTGACAAAATCTCTTGCCTAATTTAGCCTTTATTAGATGTGAAAATTAAAGCTGGGTTTTATCTCTTTTTATCATCCTGGGATTTTCTCTGGTCATCTTTAACTTCTTCCCTCACTTGATTCTACCGCGGATGGTAGATTTTGAAGTCAATTATCAGGCTGGACAGAGAATCTGGCGGGGTGAAACTCTTTATCGCGTCGAAGATGGCCATTATCAATTTAAATATCCACCCTTTGCTTCTCTCCTTTATTTTCCCCTGGGGCTGGTCTCTCTAAATCAGGCTAAATTTATCTGGTTCATGCTTACTGTTTCAGCCACATTTGCCCTGATGATGCTTTCAGCCCGGCTCGCAGCTTTTCCCTCAATCGCACCCGGATATGTTTCTGTCTTTACTTTTCTTATCCTCGCTCGCTTTCTGGCTCGAGAAGTATCTCTTGGTCAGATAAATACCCTGATCATCTGTCTTCTTCTGCTCATGCTTAAAAACTGGTTGGTCGAATCAGATTCGTTCGCCACCTCCCTGAAAACGGGTTTCCTCTGGGGTCTGGCCACATCCCTTAAACCCTATTCCCTGATTTTCCTCCCTTTATTCCTGCTGCGAAGGAGCTGGAAAATAATAGGGTCAGCCCTTCTCTTTTTCATTCTGAGCTTCCTTATGCCTGCCCTGTTTTATGGCCTGAGAGGAAATCTTATCGTTCATCATGAATGGCTGAGCCATCTTAAAGCTTCCACCCCTCCCCTTCTCTCTTCCCAGGATAATATTTCTCTTTTTGCCCTCTTTTATAAATGGTTCGGGCCTAAAATTCCTGTGTGGACCCTGGGCCTTTTAACCATAGCTCTTCTGGCAGCGGTCATGTTTCTGGCTGTGATTAAAGCCAAAAATATGAGCTCTCCAGTCATTCTGGAGTCGGCAGCTTTGCTTCTCCTGATGCCCCTCGTCAGTCCTCTTGGCTGGGACTATACCCTTTTTTCTTCCTCCCTGGCTGTTTCCCTTCTCCTGAATCATTTCCATTCTTTTCCCCGGCTGGGTCGATATTTTCTTGGTTTTGTTTTTATTCTTATTGCTTTTATGATTTTTGACCTGCTTGGCCGTCAATTTTATTCTTTTCTTATGATGAAGATTTCGTTACCCACCTTGCTCTTTCTGATTGTTCTGGCCTATCTTCTCTGGCTCAGGTTCAAAGGCAAAGCATGAAAGATCCGACTTTAGAAAAAAAGCTTTTTTTTCTCTGGCTTGGCCTGATATTCCTAAATTTGATTTTTATTTTTCTTGTTCTGGCTGCACCCTTAATTCACCGTCGCTGGCCCCAGCTGAGTCTGGCTATTTATGCTGCCTATGCTCCTTTCTGTCATCAGATAAAGGAGCGCTGCTTTGCTCTTGACAGCGAGCCCCTGGCTGTCTGCGCCCGATGCTTCGGAATCATGACTGGCTCTTTGCTGAGTTTAATCATTTATCCTTTGATCAGAAAACTTGCCTGTCCTGAA
>Ga0197143_1002550_pt1 | contig 13205 bp, 11 predicted proteins | sample GBS70_MetaG_FD_148603 | JGI IMG/M metagenome (GOLD analysis project Ga0197143, IMG submission 148603) | Sediment microbial communities from Great Boiling Springs, Gerlach, Nevada, United States - GBS 70_MetaG | ecosystem: Environmental > Aquatic > Thermal springs > Hot (42-90C) > Sediment...
GCAAGCCCAGCAACAGACCGAGCAGCGGGTGGCACAGCTGGCAGAGGCCCAGAGGCAGACCGAGCAGCGGGTGGCACAGCTGGCAGAGGCCCAGAGGCAAACCGAGCAGCGGGTGGCACAGCTGGCAGAGGCCCAGCGCCACACGGAGGAGCGCCTGGGTCACCTGGAGCAGGCGGTCGCACACCTGGCGCAAGCCCAGCAACAGACCGAGCAGCGGGTGGCACAGCTGGCAGAGGCCCAGAGGCGAACCGAGGAGACCGTTCGGGTCCTCGTGCAGGAGGTCGGATCTCTCAAGGGGGAGGCTCTGGAGCGCCGTTACCGCGAGCGAGCCGCCAGCTACTTCCAGCGGATCCTCCGCCGCATCCGGGTGGTGGACCACCAGCGGCTGGGGCTACTACTGGACGACGCCCTGGACGCCGGCCGGATCGGCCCGGAGGAACGGGCGGACGTGCTGGAGGCGGACGTGGTGGTGGCGGGGGTGTGGGACGGGCAGGAGGTGTACCTGGTGGCCGAAGTGTCCGGCCTGGTGACCGCCCACGACGTCCGGCGTGCCCGGCGCAGGGCGGAGGTGCTGCAGCGGGCGGTAGGGAAGCCGGTGCTGGCTGCGGTCGCAGGAGAAGCCCTTTCTGAAGACCCCGAGACCCGGGAGGAGGCCGCGCGGGTCTGGCGGGTCCTGGACGGCAGGACTGACCCACCCGCAGGCGTCTGATTCAGATCGTCGCCCACACCACCCTCCCCCGCAGGCCCAAAAAGACCGTGAGGTATGCGAAGGTGGCGCTAGCGCTCACGGAGGCCACATTCAGGGACGTCGCGTCGGGGGTCCCTCGAGGGGGCACCTCCCGAGGAGGTCCCGGACCCGTGCGGCCCACAACCGGGCCAGGGCGGCCTCGGTGGTCCCGTTGGCCCGCGCGTCCTGGGGTGTGACCGTCACGAGCAACTGGCCGCCGACGTAGATGGCCCACCCGCCCTGCACCTGTCGGAGGGTGACGCTCTCCGGGGTCGCCCGCTGGGTGGCGTAGGCCTGGACCAGCCGCAGGCGGACGGCTTCCCGCCGCTGCTCGAGGGACTGTCCTGCGGCTTCGGTGCGGATGCGGATCAGCACCTCGTTGCACACGTAGACGGCACCAAGGTCGGGGTTGCCCTGAGCGCCCGCGGCCACGCCCGCCGCCGCGACCAGCACCAGCACCGCCACGAGTCCTCGGGTCATAGCTTCACCTCCGGTGCCTCCTCCTCGCAGAGTTCGACGGCGCTCTGCGTTTCCCTGCCGGGCGCTGGTGTGCGGCGGGCTCCAGGTCGGAGCAAAGCCGTGCCGGTATCGCCGGCGGCCGTGGACCGCGCCTCGGCCCGTGCCGTACAATGCTTCCCAGGAGGCCCTCCGGATCCGGACTTCTTAGAGCAAACGCTGGGGCCAGCGCTTTTCGCACGTGGTGTCTGACACCTAAGTGTCAGAGCATTTGGTGTCTGACCCGCGCCAAGATGGTGGCGCAGTTCCAGGTGTAGGGGCAGGGCTTTTAGGGCCGGCCTTGCCGCGGGACGGCGCGGGAGTCGGCCCCGGTGCCAGATCCGAGGACAGGCCCTTATAATCGGGCCAGGGCCCGGCCGGGGCACGGAGGAGGACCGGGTCGTCGACACGGCGGGCCGGCCTTGATTTGAGGGTGCTCGCGAATCGCGCATGGTGTCAGAGCATTTGGTGTCTGTAAGTCCACCTTCAGGAGAACGTCCGTCTGATGCAACAGACCACTCTCCCTTGGCACACGCTTCCAGTTGAGGACGTCTTTTCTCTCCTGCAGTCCGATCCTGCCGGTCTGACCAGCACAGAGGCCGCCCAGAGGCTAGCCCAGTATGGCCCGAACGAACTGCAGGAGACCCGTCGTATCTCGCCGTGGGCCATCTTGCTGGAACAGTTCAAGAACATTCTCATCATCATCCTGTTGATCGCAGTGGGCCTCTCGGCGATCCTCGGCCACGGCGTGGAGGCAATCGTCATTACTGTGATCGTGCTGTTCGCGGTGGGACTGAGCTTTATCCAGGAATACCGCGCGGAGCGCGCGATCGAAGCGCTGCGGCAAATGGCCGCGCCCACCGCCACCGTTCTCCGGGATGGCGACGAAGTGGAACTGCCTGCGCGCGACTTGGTGCCTGGGGACGTCCTCCTTCTGGAGGCCGGCGACCGGGTCCCTGCCGATGCCCGACTGATGGAAGCGATCAACCTTCAGGTTGAAGAGGGAGCACTGACCGGCGAATCAGTGCCGGTGGAAAAGCACACAGCCCCTCTGCCCGACCCGCGTCTGGGCGTGGGAGACCGCAGGAACATGGTCTATGCAGGCACGGTGGTCACGTATGGACGCGGCCGGGCCGTGGTTGTGGCTACGGGGATGCGGACCGAGTTCGGGCAGATTGCGCAGATGCTTCAGACGATTGAAGTAGGCCGGACACCACTGCAGGAGAACCTGGACCGGGTGGGGCACACCCTGGCCCGTGCTGCCCTCGGCATCGTGTTGCTCATCGTCGGGCTCGGCCTTTTGCGAGGCCAGCCGCTGCTGGAGATGTTCCTTTTCGGCATCGCTTTAGCGGTGGCGGTGGTCCCCGAAGCGCTCCCCGCCGTGGTGACCATTTCCTTAGCGATCGGTGTTCAACGGATGGTCCGGCGGAACGCGCTGGTGCGGCGCCTGTCCGCTGTGGAAACGCTGGGCTGCACCTCCGTGATCTGTTCCGATAAAACCGGCACCCTTACCCGAGGTGAGATGACGGTCCGTCGGATCTTCGTGGCGGGACGGTTCTTGGACGTGTCCGGTGTGGGGTACGATCCGTGGGGGACGTTCTCCGAGAACGGCAGAGTCGTTGAGCCGACGATGCCTGCCCTGCAAGCCTTGCTGCGAGGAGCTGTGTTGGCCTCAGACGCGCGGCTGACCCAGAGCGACGGTCGCTGGACCGTCAAGGGGGATCCGACGGAGGGAGCGCTGGTGGTGGCAGCAGCGAAAGCGGGGCTGTGGAAAACGGACCTGGATCGGGAGTTTCCGCGCGTCCAGGAAATCCCCTTCACCTCCGAAAGCAAACGGATGACCACCCTGCACGTGGCAGGCGACGACGTAGTGGCCTATTCGAAGGGCGCGCCGGAGGTGATCCTGGGCTCCTGTGCCTGGGAGTGGACGGAGGAGGGTCCGGTCCTGCTGCATGAGACCCGTCGGAGGGAGATCCTCCGGGTGGCGCAGCAGATGGCCAGCGAGGCCTTGCGGGTGCTGGCGGTAGCCTGTAAGCCTGGTGCGCGCCTGGAGAACGCCGAGCAGGAAATGACGTTCTTAGGTCTGGTCGGGATGCTTGATGCTCCTCGGCCGGAAGCGAAGGCTGCTATTCAGACCTGCCGGGAGGCGGGCATCAAGCCCGTGATGATTACCGGAGATCATCCCGTTACCGCCCAGGCAATAGCGCGGGAACTAGGCTTGCTCACATCGGAACGTGTAGTCACGGGCGAGGAACTGGACCGGATGAGCGATGCCGACCTTGAGCGAGAGGTGGAAGACATCGTCGTGTACGCTCGGGTTTCTCCGGCCCATAAACTGCGCGTGGTGACCGCGTTGCAGAAGAAAGGCCACGTGGTAGCGATGACCGGGGACGGGGTCAACGACGCTCCGGCCCTCAAACAGGCCGATATCGGCGTGGCGATGGGCATCACCGGCACCGACGTGACCAAAGAAGCAGCTGCGATGACACTAACGGACGACAATTTTGCTTCCATCGTGGCGGCGGTAGAAGAAGGGCGGGCCATCTTTGACAATATTAAAAAGTATTTGATGTACCTGCTCTCCTCCAACATCGGAGAGATCGGCCTGATGGCTGGCGCGACCCTGCTGGGGCTGCCGTTGCCGCTGACCGCGGTGCAAATCCTGTATGTGAACTTGGCAACCGACGGCCTGCCGGCTTTGGCCCTGGCGGTGGATCCCCCCGAGCCGGATATTATGCGGCGTCCTCCCCGCAACCCACGCACGGGGATCTTCACCCGGCGAGTCGTCACGCTGATGACCGTGGGCGGTATCTGGTCGGCGCTGGTCAATCTGAGCCTCTTTGCGTGGGCGTTGAACTCGGGGCGGAGCGTCGCCGAGGCGATGACAATGACGTTCGTCTCGCTCGTGTTGATCCAGTTCTTCAAGGCCTACAACTTCCGATCGGATCGCCATTCGGTACTGAACCGTCCCTTCGCCAACCAATGGCTCAACCTGGCCATTCTGTGGGAGGTACTGCTGCTGAATGCCATTGTCTACCTGCCTTTCCTGCACAAACCCTTCGGGACGTTCAGTTTGTCGCCGACAGACTGGGCGGTCGTAATCGCGGGCGCGTTCACGATTTCGCCGGTGCTCGAACTAGCAAAGTGGACGCAGCGCCGTGGTCGGTGCGGCCCACTCGGGCGAGCGTAAGGCTGGAAGAAAAAGCTCTTGCCATGGACAAAGGAGGCCGAGCTTCCTTTCACGCTCGCCCTCAGGACTTGGTGTCTGACATCAGGTGTCGGAGCAACTCCACCAAGGCCTCGGTGGCTTCCTCATCCAGCCGGTCGCGCGTGGAACTGCCTTTGTGGCGCGTCCGTAAGGGACTTGTGAAGGGTGCCAAGAGACTCGTGGTGGGTGTGTGGAAGGTGGTTGCCGGCCGCGGTGCGATCCTGGCCGTAGCCCTGCTCGCGGGCTGCGGAGCTGCTCCAGTCCCGGGAGCGGCCTCCGTCCCCGAGGAGTCCGAGCCCTAGCCCTTCACCCTCTCCGTCGCCGCCCGGGCAGACCGTGGTGGTGCTGCCCGTCTCGGCCTCCGGAGCGGTAGACGTCTCCTCCGAGCCCGGGCCACGACAGGTGGAGGAGCGAGCCGTCCAGCAGGTCACCCTCGCGCTCGGAGACTACGATAAAGATCGAACCCCATGGCCTCCTCGTTCCGCCTGCGAGGTCCCTTCCGTGCGGGCCTTGTCTACCAAATGTAGGTTCCTTCGCCCGAAAACACCTACGCTCCTGCGGGGACACTCTGGCCTCGGGCCCATGCCTGCCACAAACCCGGCGCAGGATGCCCTCAGGGGGCAAGACGGTGAGGGAAGTTGGAGTAACGCGGGGCGGCACCCTCCGCCCTACGGGGTTCTGGCCTTGAGGGCCTCCTGGAGGAGCGCCCGCATTTCCCGCAGCTCCTCCTTCAGCTCCTGCCGGGTGAGCTGAAGCTCCTGGCGGAGGTCCGCCAGCTGCTTGTCTACCTGCGCGAAACGGGCGCTCATGTCAGACCGCAGGTCGTCGATCCGCCGGTGGACGTCGTCAAACCGTCGGTTCACGTCGTCGAACCGCTGGCTCACGTCATCTAAGCGGCGGTTGTTGTAGAAGGTCCCCGCCAGCACCGCGAGGACCACGGTAATGAGGATGGTGGCCCCCTGGTCCCAGCCCACGGTAGGATTGTACCATCCGTGGAGCCCGGCTCTGGGACGTGCCGGCCTGAGGACGCGCAGTGGCTCGGGTGGTTGCTTGTGCGGGGCGCTACCCGAGTGGGTCACCGTCCCCGAGGGAGCACCGGGGGCGGGAGAGCCGCCGGGGATCACGGGGTCCCACCGCAGGCGCGCAGTTCGCACGCCCGGATGTGCGCGGGAAGCAGGTAGGGGCGGAGGACGGGCCTTCCTCGTCGAGTTCGACGGCGCCCCTTGTGGTCCGGTACAATCGTGCCGTGGGCTGGGAGCAAGTCATTACCGTTGTGGTGACCGTGGTCCTCGCGGTGCTGGTGGCGGTGGTGTACAACAACCGGCGCTTCGACGACGTGCACCGCCGCATCGACGACCTCCGCTCCGACATGAACGCCCGGTTTGCCCAGGTGGATGCCCGCTTTGCGCAGGTGGACGCCAGGCTGGCGGAGCTCCGTGAGGACCTGCGGGAGATCCGGGGCATGCTCCAGGAGGCCCTCAGGACCCGGACCTCTTAGGGGAACTCCTGGGCGGGGTCAGGCGTAGGTGGTCCACGGATGGGTACGTGGAGGGCGCTCGGCAGCGGGGTCGTGGCGTGTCTTGCGGCTTTCCTGGTGGGCTGCGGAGCCGCCTCCGCCCCGCAAGCCGGTCCGCCGACGGGCCAGCCCCCGCCCGCCAGTCCGAGCCCTTCGCCCTCTCCGCCGCCCGGGCAGACCGTGGTGGTCCTGCCCCTTTTGGCCTCCGGGGCGGTGTGCAGGGACGGCCGGGTGGTCCAAGACTGGCTTGTGGTGGGCAGGCCGCGGGCCGGGCCCGTGGAGGGGTGTCCCGAGCCCGTGACCTTCCGGGCGTTTGTGGCCTTCTCGTGGTCCGGGGTGCCGCAGGGGGCTGCGGTGGTGGCGGCGGAGCTGGTGGCCACAAGGCGGCAGACCGGGCTCCCGTACGCGGTCCGGGGTCAGCGGCTGCTGGCGGAGGCGGTGCCGTGGGCTTCCAGCAGGGGCGGGCTGGACCCCGAGGACTTCGACGAGGCTGCCCTGTCCGGCTCGGGGCCGCTGGTGGCCGCGGAGGGGGACGGGGACGGGCTGCAGGTGGAGGTTTCCCGCCTCGTGCGGCCGTTTCTGGAAAGAGACCTGGGGACGGTGTCTGACACCTAGGTGTCAGAGCACGGGCTCCCCGGCACGGAATTTGCTCGCAAGCGGCGTGGCGGCCCGTGGTGGCCGGAAGAACGACGAGGGGGTGCTGAGGTGTTTACGACGCGCGGGAGACTGCTCGTGCTGGGCGTGGCCCTGGCCCTCGTGGCGGCGGCCTGCGGGACCATGCAGAGCCAGCCTCCGGCGCCCCGGGGGCCGGACCTGTCCTTGCAGCAGGCGGGGCCGGCGGCTCCGGACCGGGTGCTGGTGCGGTTCCGGCCCGGGACCCCGCCCTCCAAGATGGAAGCCCTGCACCGCAGGGTAGGAGGGCAGGTGGTCCAGACCATCCCGCAGATCGGGGTCCTGGTCGTTCAGGTGCCCGCCAACACGGTGCACAGCGCCGTCGGGGTCTACACCTCAGACCCGGTGACGGAGTTCGCGGAGCCGGACGGGCTGGTGGAAGCCTTCGTGGTCCCCAACGACCCGTACTTCGGCTCCCAGTGGGGCCCCCAGAAGGTGGAGGCCCCCGCCGCCTGGGACACCACCACCGGCAGCAACGCGGTCCGCATCGCGGTCCTGGACACCGGCATCAGCACCAGCCACCCCGACCTCGCGGGCAAGGTGGTGATGTCGCAGAACTTCACCACCTCGCCCACGGCCGAGGACAACAACGGCCACGGGACGCACGTGGCGGGGATCGCCTCCGCGGTCACCAACAACGCGGTGGGGATCGCGGGGGTGGACTGGAACGCCCGGCTGATGAACGGGAAGGTGCTGGGCGACGACGGGTCCGGGTTCTACAGCTGGGTCGCCAGCGGGATCGTCTGGGCCGCGGACAACGGAGCCAAGGTCATCAACATGAGCCTGGGGGGAACGGTCGGCAGCTCCACTCTCCAGTTAGCGGTGGACTACGCGTGGAGCCGGGGGGTGGTCCTGGCCTGCGCGGCCGGCAACTCCGGCACCACGAGACGAAGTTACCCCGCGTACTACGCCAACTGCATCGCGGTGGGCGCCACCACCCAGCAGGACGCCCGCGCGAGCTTCTCCAACTACGGGAGCTGGGTGGACGTGGGGGCTCCTGGGGTGAGTATCCTCAGCACGGTGCCCGGCGGAGGGTACCAGTCCTGGAGCGGCACCTCCATGGCCGCCCCGCACGTGGCGGGGCTAGCGGGCCTGGTGTGGACGAGGCAGGCGACGCACTCCGCGGTGCGGGCCTGCATCGAGAACCACACGGACCCGGTGACCGGGAACCCCTTCGCCCGGGGCCGGGTCAACGCCCGCAGGGCGGTGGAGTGCACGGCCGCGAGCCCCACGCCCAGCCCGTCCCCGACCCCGACGCCGTCTCCCACGCCAACCCCGAGCCCAACCCCTCCGGGGAAACCAGCGGGGCCTTCGCCCAGCCCGACGCCCACTCCTCCGTGGAAGCCCAGGCCCTGATGCGGGGTGTGTGGGGAGGCGTCTGACACCAAGGTGTCAGACGCCCGGGGAGGAAGCCGGCGGGGGTCCGGCGAAAGTGTCCTGCCAAAGTGGTAGGAGAGCCGGGGAGACCTACGCTGCGGGAGGAGCTGTGCGTGCAGAGCGGGCTTCGCTTTTAGCGGTGGCGGCGGTGCTGGTGGCGGTCGCGTGCGGGCAGCAGGCTGCTCCGCCCACTCCTCCGCCCTCGCCCCCGTCCCTGCCGGGGCTCGTGATCGACCCCTTGCAGAAGCGGTTTTCGCTGCCGGACGTACAGACCGGCACCACCCTGCGGCTGTCGGTGCGGGCGGTGAACACGGACCGGGCCAACGGCTACGGGGCGCTGCGGGTCGCCCTGGTCTTGCAAGCGACGGGCGGTCTGGCGCAGCAGGACGCGGTGGTGAGCACCGCCCCCGACCTCGGTTGCGCCCTGCGGACAGTGGGATCCGTGGCTTCGCCCAGCGACTACCCGGGCGGGTGGGGAGTCGAGTACGACGTGCACCCAGGCGGGGGCGCCACGGTGGCCGTGGGCGCCGGTGGTTTCCTGGGCCCCCTGTGCGTGGAGGCGGTGTACGTCCGTCCCGGGGCCTCAGGGGTGACCCTGGAGGGCGCGTTCTTCGTGTACCAGGACGACGACCCTCTCAACGGCCGGTACGATCTGGGCGAGCGGCTGAGGTCGCGACCTCTGGCCGAGCCCTTTGACCTGGAGTTGTTGCTCCTGGAGGGACGCAGGTGAGGGGTGAGCAGGTCGGCTACAGAGTTGAGAAGAAGGTGGTGCAAAACGTCACCCGTCGGCTCGGGTGGCTTCTGCCCCTGGCAGTGGCTTTCTCGGGCTGCGGCCAGGGGGGTGCCCTGCCGCCGCCTGCGGGGAGCCCGACGCCTCCCCCCGGCCAGCCGTCCGGGCCGGTGCTGGTGGTGGACGACGCGGCCGAGCGTTTTGTCGTCTTGAACGTGCTCACGGGGACCGCGGTGCGGCTGTCGGTGGGGGTGTCGAATCTGTCCGGGTCCCTGCACACGAGCCTCCGGGTGGCCCTGGTGGCCCGGGCGGCGGGACTGACGCCCGGCTTGAGTCCCCTCGACCTCCAGGTGGCGCGCGCCGGGGACGTGCGGTGTGCCCTAGGACCTGTGGGACACGTGGCGGCGCCCAGCACGTCCGGGTGGAGCGTGGAGTACGACGTGGACCCGGGTACGGGCAACCCCGCCTTCGACCTTGCGGGCTTGGGGCAACGGGGACCGGTGTGTGTGGAGGTCCAGTTCGTCAGGCCCGGGGTCACCGCCGCGGGAGTCACTCTGGAAGGCCACTTGTTCGTGTACCGGGACCATAACCCGGCGAACGGCCGGTTTGACCTCGGTGGGGACACGGTCCTGTCCAGGCCCCCTGCGGGCAACCCGTTAGACGTGACCCTGGCCGAGCTGGCGTTCCGGCCCTAACAGGGGCGGCGGAGGAGGTGGACGCTTTGGCTCCGTCCGGTGGAGTCGGGAAGTGGACGGTGGCTGCGGTGGTTGCCGGGCTGCTGCAGCTCCTCGTGTCCGGGTCTGGGGAGGGGGCGCGGGCCGGGTACGGCAAGGCGTTTTACGCGGAGTTCGACGTGGCCTCCGTGGGGGCGAAGCAGGCCCTCCGGAAGGTCCGCGTGTACGCGACGCCGCAACTGGTCCGCCTGGAGCGGGAGGCCGGTGACGCGGTACTGATCTACGACGTGCGGTCGGACCGGACCACGGTGCTGTTCCCGCTGCGGAGGGAGTACACAGAGGTCCCAGGGCCGTCGGAGGTCGGGCCCTTCCTGCCGGTATCCTCCGCGGACGCCTGCCCCGTCAAGGGGCCGGGGATGGCCCGGTGCCGCAAGGTAGGCGCGGAAAAGGTGGCGGGGCGGCCTGCGGTGAAGTGGGAGGTGGGGGAGGGCCCTCTCGTCCAGAGGCTGTGGGTGGATCGGGAGCTCAGGGTGGTGCTGCGGCGGCAGGTGCGGGGCGTGGACACGGTGCTCGCCCGCAGGGTCCGGGTGGGCCCTCAGCCCGCGGGTCTGTTCGAGGTGCCCCGGGGCTACCGGAAGACCGGCTGAGGCCACCCCCACCGCAGGTTTTCCGGGGTCACCGGTCCCCTGCGGGCGAGGGCCTGGGGGTGGGAGTCTCGGTCTCCGGCAGAGGGAACCGGGTGATCCGGGCGCGATCCCGGAGCTGGCTCACGAGCTCCTGTAGGGCCTGGTCGAACTTCCGGGCGGCCAGGGTCTTCTGGATCTGGTGACGGACCTCTTCGAACCGGAGCTCCCGGGGGGGAGTCCTGCGTTCCAGGCGGAGGACGGCGAAGCCCGCGGGGAGTTCCACGGGGTCGCTGACCTCCCCCGGCTTCAGCCGGAACAGGACGGGCTCCCTAGGGTCGGGGTTGCCGCGGAACATGCGCAGTTCCCCTGAGCCGTTTTCGAAGCCGGACCGGTCGGGGGCGAACTGCCTGCCCACGGCTTCTATAGGCTCCCCGGCCCGCACCTTCCTCGCGACCTCCTCCGCGGCCCTCCGGTCCGTGGTGACCACCTGGCGGAAGAAGACGGCTTCGGGCTCCCGGAACCTGCTCAGGTTCTCGCGGTAGTACGCGCGCAGCTCTTCTTCGGACGGGGAGGACCGGGCCCGCAGGTCCGCGAGGAGCCGCTCTACCAGGACGCTGGAAGCCGCCCTCCTGCGCAGGGCCTCCTCCCACCTGCGCTGCCGGAGGAGCCGGTACAGCAGGGTGCCTTCGGGGACCTGCTGGCGGAGCTTTTCCTCGGCTTCCTGCACGGCCGCGGGGTCCGCCCGGTGTCCCCGCCGGGTGGCCTCTTGCTCGAGCAGGGCGCGGTCTACGGCACGTTCCCGCATGGCCTGGCGGAGCTCGCGGAGTTGTCTTGTCGCCGCGGGGCCCTCGTAGCGGACCCCGGCCTGGGCCATGGCGGCCAGGACGTCCAGGTCCACGTCCTCCCACAGGACCTCCTGGCCGTCGACTGCGGCGGCGGCCCCTAGTGGGGTGGACCACTCGTCCGTGGGGCAGCGGGGTGCCAGCGCCCGCCACGCGAAGGCCACGGCCAGGGCGGCGACCCATCCCAAGCCGAGGGCGGCGGTGCGGAAGTCCACGGGTGCACCTCCAAACGGGAGGGGCGGGGGCAAAACCCCCGCCCCTCCGGGCTGAGGCCCTGAGGGTTTCAGGGCACCGCGTAGGTGACCTGCAGGCTCGGCACCGTCAATCCCACGCCCGGCCCGGTCGCCTCAGAATCCTCATCGTCGTCGTTGTTGGTGTTCGACGCGAACCGGAACCGGATGCCGATGTTGTTCAACGCGGCCTGCTGGCGGACGATGTCCACCGCGTTGAAGCTGAAGGTAAAGAAGCTGGGCCCGCTCGCGGCCAGCACCGTGACCCCGCCCATGGCAGGCGCCGCGAAGTCTGCGGCGTCCAGCACGCCGGGGGTGACCTGCACCAGCCAGCTCACCGGCTCAGCCAGCAACGCGCCTCCCAGGTCTGCGTACGGGTCGCCGGCGGCTACACTCTTCTCGCCCGTGTAAGTGGCGGAGATGATCACCGCACCTGCCAGGTTGGCCGGGCTCGCGAACGCCTGGAACGCCCGGAAGTACCTGTCGGGCGGACCCCCGGTGGTGGCGACGCCGGTGCAATAGTTAGGTGCATCAAGGTCGTCTCCCATCAGGGCTAGGCCAGGGAGTACGACGCCGTTGTCGCACACCGTCCCCTCCTGCAGGAACACCGTGTTCACGGTGGTCGGCGGGGAGGTCCAGAACCGGGTCGTGAAGCTGAAGCTGAAGCCGGTGCCGCCGAGCTGCACGCCGGTGGAGCTCGCGACCTGCGGCTGCACCGTCACCGTGTAGGTGGTGCTGCTGTTCAGGACGAGGCCGGTGAGCTCCACGGCGTTGCCGCCGGGCAGGATATTGCAGGCGGCCGGGCCCGCCACGGGTGCGGGCACGATCACGATGTTGCCCGCCGCGCACGGGTTGCCGGCTCCCGCGTTGGCCACCGCGGCGCTGAACGTGATCCGGACAGTGGTGGCGGGGCTCACGCCGGTGGCGCCGTTCGCCGGGACCGTCGCCGTCACGCTGAACGCGGGCGGCGGCGGGGTGGGCGGCGGCGGGGTGGGCGTTACCTGGGCCGTAGGGGTCGTGCCGCACGCCGCAGCCAGGAGGACCGCGACCACCGCTAGGGCCGCGCCCCTCAACGCACGGAATCGTACCATCGCATTCCCTCCTTTCTTGCTGGGTTTCACCCGCGGATAGTCCCGCAGGTGGCTTCACAGACCACACCCCCGCGGGAGTCCTCCTCAGTTTCCTCCCGGGTGGGTGCTCCACCCCGCTTGCCCGCACTCCATCTCATCCCCCCTTTCCCGGGCAGGGTCTTGCGGGGTGCTCAAGGTTCCGTCCTTTCAGTCGGTCCCCGAGGGCCGGAGGTTCAATCCCCCACCCCAGGAACCGATGCTAATTTTTGCACGATTCTCCCGGCCTCTGCAAGGCCCCGGGTGTCTGACACCAGGTGTCAGAGCAAACCGCAGCCGCTACAATGGCGGTGAGATGCCGTTCACGGTGGAGGACTTCCAGGACCTCCTCAGGCTGCTCCGGGAGCGGCCCGAGTGGCGGGATCAACTCCGCCAGGTGCTACTCGTGGACGGGCTCGCGGACGCCATCCGGGACCTCGCGGAGGAGGTGCGGCGGCTTGCCCAGGCCCAGGCCCAGACCGAGCAGCAGGTGCGGGCGCTGGCCGCGGCCCAGGCTCAGGTCGAGGTACGCTTGGGCCGCCTGGAGGAGAGGACGGATCGCCTGGAGCAAGCCCTCACCCGCCTCACAGAGGCCCAGACCAGGACCGAGCAGCGCCTGGAGCAACTGGCCGCGGCCCAGGCTCAGACCGAGCGGCAGGTACGGGAGCTGGTAGAGGCGCAGCGGATCATCAACCTCCGCCTGGGCCGCCTGGAAGACGTCCTGGGCCTCACCATCGAGGAGCACGCGGAGGACATCCTCCGGCTCGTGCTGCGGGAGAAGGGGCTAGAGGTCCTGGAGGAGCCGAGGTCTATCCCCGTGGACGGGGAGGGACAGATTGACCTCGCGGTGGTCTGCCGTGACCCGCAGGGCCAGCGGATCGCGGTGGTCGTGGAGTCCAAGGCGCGTCTCTCGGTCTCGGCGGTGCGCCGGTGGGCAGACCGGATCGGGTCTCCGGAGTTCCGGAGAAAGCTCGAGGAAGCGGGACTCAGGGGGCCCTACCT
>Ga0197143_1002551_pt1 | contig 13194 bp, 12 predicted proteins | sample GBS70_MetaG_FD_148603 | JGI IMG/M metagenome (GOLD analysis project Ga0197143, IMG submission 148603) | Sediment microbial communities from Great Boiling Springs, Gerlach, Nevada, United States - GBS 70_MetaG | ecosystem: Environmental > Aquatic > Thermal springs > Hot (42-90C) > Sediment...
TATAATAGAGTTTCCATTTTCTACCTCTCTCTATCCTGAAACGATATCAACATATATAGAGGAGACCAAAAAGAATCTTGCAAACTTGCTTGACTGGGCTAGAGCTCAAGGAATTAGTGCAGAACTAAAAGTAACTGCTTCTAGAGATGTAGTTGAAGCGATTATGAATGAAGCTGATAGGATGGACGCTGATATGATAGTTCTACAAAAAAGTTTAAAGAAAATTAAGAGGAAAATCAGGAGGTTAGTACGCCAAACAAATCTTGAGAAAGTTGTCGACCTATCTAAGCGGATAGTGGTTCTACTTCCTACAGATTAGAATTCTTCTTCCTCTTCTTCCCAGCCTTCTTCCTCTTCTTCCTCGAATTCTTCTTCAAACTCCTCCCACTCTTCCTCTTCTTCCTCCATCTTGAAGATCTTATCCTCGAAGTTCATAATCGTTCAATTAGACAAGCAAATAGAATATCTAATAAACATTTCTCTAGATATTCCAACCCAATATATTATATTCTATATTCTAAATTAGTATCTCCATATAGATTAGTGGATATGGTCGGGAGAATGATAGGATAAACCTTTACTCTTGAAAGAAGACTACTTATGCTACAGCTGTTCACCTGAAATCCTTCTAGAGCCTTCCAGCAATGTTTATGGACTTGGCAGGCTTATTAGAGAGACATTAAGCTTTATCTGTTCATCTAGATGCTCATATAATAAGAACACATAATGTAAAGGAAACATTAGATGCAGTTAGAACTTCTGAAGCATTAAAATCGCTATGAAGACTATGGATGCTTAAAGATTCCATTCTATTGTAGTTCTATAAACGAGGTTACTGGAATATCTAATTCATCTTCTAGCTTTGCATGCATCTTCTTTAAAGATATTATAGTAAATATTCCTGAAACATTTGCTTTCGCTTCTTTACAGATGTTTACTAACGTTCTCACTGTAGCACCAGTCCTAATTATATCATCTGTTAAGAATACGTATTCTCCCTTCTTTATAGCATTTCTAGCTATATATATGTATCGATATGTTCCAGATTCAAAGATTTGTTTTATCTCTAAGAAATCTTTTATACCAAGCTTCTTAACTTTTCTAGCTACTGCGACTTCTTTACCTAGCATTGAAGCTATCTGGTATGCAACAGGTATGCCGTCCGTTTCAAGAGTCAAGACTTTATCTATTTTTACTGAATTTATTTTTTCATACTCAGATATTATAACATGCTTTAAGAATACAGGATCATATATTATCATGCTACTGTCAACTGCACCGAATTCATCTACTATTATTCTATTGTTTACTTCTTTCATCAAGTATTCTTTCTTAAATATGTTGAAGATAGATCGTGCTGTTTCAAGACTTGGAATAACGTGTCCATTAACATATCTACTTAAAGCTGTTGGTGGAATATTTAACATAGATGAAAGCTTATCGTAAGACATCATCTTCTTAAGAATCCTAAGAGCCTCAACTGAATACAACCTATAATTATATTCTTCTGCTTTCTTCATAAACTCAATTAGAATAATACTTATAGTTACTATTAAAGAGTTTGTAAGCCTTCCAAGAATCTAACCCCATATTAGAGGAAGAGAGATTTATTCAAGCTTACCTATTTTTAAGCTTCTACATATACATAGTAGAACTCTGAGTATTTAAGGACCTTTAGAGCCCGCTACTCTGCTTCTTCATGAATACTGGAAGTTCACTTAGGTATACTAGCTCGCTCTTATAATAGGGTTCCTCAATCCAGATCACAGCTTTACAGACTACATCTCCTACTGCTTTCTTAACATGTCTCTCTAACACAGTAATAGCTCCACCCATAGATACGTCGTCATCTAATACGCAGATTCTCTGATTCTCTAATGAACTTTATCTTTAATGAACAACTCTAAGTGCACTAGGACCGATTATCGCTAAAGCTTTCCCTGTTCCAACCTTAAGAGAAACATCTTTCATTATTTATCTAGAGTCAAATCTACAATTCAAGTTTCTAACTCTCAGGGGGCTTATATCCTCCATCTAATTAGATTCCTCTTTCAGGGCGGCGGAGTAACTGCAGCTAAGACTAGTGGCGTACCTACTAGCATCAGGGGGGCGATTAATGTAGGAGAACTAGAGCGGCTTCAAAAAGAGCTAAAGCCTACTATGTCAAATCCTGCTGCAACTATTAGAACCAATACTACACCTAATAGTAAACTGATCAATGTAATTTTGTATAAGTCTTTCTTAGATGTTGAGTCTTAGGGTTTACATAATATTCTAGCGATCAAGCCTGTAAGCCTATTAAGTCTAGGACAGTCGTGATAGACTAATCGCCTTTAGACAACCTGTTCTTTATCATCCTAATCTCTTGAGTTAAGATCTTAACTATTCTTTCAGCTTCACCTAGGTATTCAGATGAACTGAGTCTAGCTAGATCTTCCAACTCCTCTGAGGTAAGAATCTTCTCTAATTCTTCAATTGTTTTCTCAGGATTTTCTCTAATTACCTTCTGAATTATTTCGTAAGCTTCGGGATGACCATGTTTTCTTAAATATATTTGATAGGCTTCAGATAGAACTTCTGGATGCTTTTCAACCTCTGAAGACATTCTTTCTCTATTAACCTGCATCTTATCAAGAGAGCTTTCCAGATTCTGGAGTGCCATATATGTTAAGGATAGAGGCAGCCCATAGAATCTCTTTATTACAGAATCTGATAAGTCTCTATGAAGTCTGCTAGAGAGTAGTCTTCTACTCATGTATGATAAAATCTCAGATGCGAGGTCGAAGGCTCCTTCAGCATTCTCTAAGAGTAATGGGTTAGATTTATGAGGCATAGTTGATGAGTGTACTTCATCTTGACTAGAAGGGAAAAAGATATATCCAGTCATTGATAGCATCCATAGGTCTCTGCATAGGTTAGACGATACCGAATCTAGTATTGCTACTTTCATCAGGTAACTCGATAATTGTTCATGTGGCAGGATCTGTGTAGGAGCTGGGAAATAGGTAAGCCCTAGAGATTCAACAAAAGATCTACTAAAGGATAGCCAATCAATTTCTGGGTAAACGAATTTTAATGCATTATGATCTCCTATAGCTCCTCCTAGCTTACCAGGAAATTCTGTATTAGCGATCTCCTCTAAAATCTTGGCAATTCTATAGGCATAATTTACAATGAATCTACCAAAAGTTGTAGGAACTGCAGGCATACCATGTGTTCTAGCAAGCATCAGAGCATCAATATTTTGAAGAGATATGGAAGATAGTTTATCCACAATTTTAAGTAAGGCTGGAACTAGAACTTCTCTGTTAAATCTATTTAATATTAATGAGTAGGCAAGATTATTTACATCTTCAGATGTTAAACCTATATGAATATAGGGCTTCAAGATGTGTAATTTAAGTGGATCTAATCTCTCTACAAGATACTTTATTATTGCGAAAACGTCATGAGCTACTTTCTTCTCAATCTCCTTAATTCTCTCAGCATCCTTTAAAGAAAAATCTTGATAAATCTTCCTAAGGATATTCTTCCAGTCACTTGGGAGAAGTACAGCTTTTGAACGCTCAACTTCTTCTATAAATTTTATTAAATACTCTATCTCGATTCTAACTCTTTCTTTGATGAGGGCATACTCTGAAAAGTATTTTACTAGATGGGTAAGCTTCGCTCTGTACCGTCCATCTATAGGTGTTATTGCTTCTATTGAGTCCACTACTTAGCAACCTCCATTCCAGATGACGCTCCTATTGATATTAGCTTGATAGGTCTACCAAGCAGTTCCTCAATAGTCTCGATGTATATTTTCGCATTTTCAGGTAGAGCATCCCATCCTTTTACCGATATTTTTCTCCATTCTTCTCTAGTTAAATTAGGCCATCCATCTAGATGTGTATAGATAGGTTTGGCCTTCTCCAGTGTCCTAACGTTTGGGGAAGCTATCTTGATTGTTTCTCCGTCAACATCATATTCTAAGCATATCTTTATTCTCTTGAGACCGCTTAGAACGTCAAGCTTTGTAAATGCTATCCAATCTACACTATTCACCATTATACTATATCTAAGTAAGGGGATGTCCAGCCATCCAACTCTTCTAGGTCTACCAGTAGTTGTTCCATATTCTCTTCCCTTCTCTCGGAGTATTTCTCCTTCTCCACCTTTTAACTCGGTTGGGAATACACCTGCTCCCACTCTAGTAGTATATGCTTTCATTACACCAATTATCTCTGAGATCTTCTTAGGTCCCACTCCGCAGCTAGTAAATACTGCTCCTATAGTAGTATTAGATGATGTAACGTACGGGTATGTTCCTTGGTCGATGTCAAGTAATGTTCCTTGAGCGCCCTCAAAGATAATCTTTTTTCCTTTATCTAATTCATCGTTTAATCTAATCTCTAAGTCGCATATGTTGACATAAAGTTTTTCAGCTAATTTAACATATTCCTTAATATCTCCTACTGGTAGTTTATGGAGATCTTCTATCAGTCTTATCTTGTTCTGCAGCGATTCATAGTCTAGTAGATCTTCTATCTTTACACCTATTCTTAGAGCTTTATCAGAGTAGGCTGGTCCAATGCCTCTCCTCGTAGTACCTATAGGTTCTCTACTCCTTATTTCCTCGATTATATCATCAAGCTTCTTATGTATTGGTAGTACTATACTAGCATTCTTACTTATCAATGGCTCTGTATTGATTCCTATGCTCTTAAGTAATTCTATCTCTTCTATAACTTCATTCAAGTCTACGACTGTTCCAGAAGCTATACATGGCTTTGCTCCAGAAGCTGATCCAGCTGGAAGCATGTTAAATCTAAGCTCTCTATCATCCAAGACTACTGTATGGCCAGCATTTGCTCCACCTTGAAATCTTACAACATATTCTGCATCCTTCGATAGTAAATATGATATCTTCCCTTTTCCTTCATCTCCCCATTGTAATCCTATTATTGCTAATCCAGGCATAATGTTGATCACTAATCTATATTACTTCAACATCATGGGGCATGCTCTCTCTTATCCCTGCTTGTGTGACTCTAATAAGTATTGAGTTACGTTTTAGTTCAGGTATAGTTCTCGCACCTAGATAGCTCATTCCAGATCTTAATCCCGCAGCTAGCTTCTTTATCATCTCTGAAGCTGAGCCAGTGTATGGAATATATGCTTCAACACCTTCAGCGTAGTATGAGTATTCAGAAGAATCTATTAATGCTTCTGTTAGGTCTTCTCTAGACCTGAACTCTCTACCCAGCATAGCATATATTGAGGCCATCCCTCTATAGATCTTGTATCTTCTACCATTCTTAACTATCACTGCTCCAGGACTTTCATCTGTTCCTGCTAGCAGTCTACCTATCATGACAGAAGAAGCTCCTGCAGCTAATGCTTTAACTATGTCTCCGCTTTCACGTATGCCTCCGTCAGATATGATTGGCACATCCATCTTCTCAGCAGCATCTGCACATTTGAGTATCGCAGATAATTGGGGTACACCTACACCTGCAACGATCCTCGTAGTGCATACTGAGCCTGGTCCTACACCTACTTTTACCGCATTTGCTCCTGCTGAAGCAAGGTCTTCAACACCTTCAGCTGTAGCAACATTTCCTGCAACTATCTCTATATCATCTCCATAGATCTTCTTAAGCTTCTTTATAGTCTCAATACACATGGTTGTATGACCATGCGCAACATCTATTACTAATACGTCAGCTCCAGCATCTACTAAAAGCTTTGCACGATCTATGTCTCTCTCTTTTACTCCCACAGCGGCGGCTACAAGTAACCTACCTTTAGAATCTCTGGAAGCATTCGGATATGCTTCCCTTTTTAGTAGATCTACACAGGTTATTAATCCTCTAACTCTATTCTCTCGATCAACAATAGGGATCTTCTCAATTTTATACTGTTTGAAGATATTCTTAGCTTCTTCTAAAGATATATTTGATTCAGCAACTATCATTCTTTCTCTAGGAGTCATGCATTTACTTACAATTGTAGAATCAGTTTCGAACAATACATCTCTTCTCGTAAGGATTCCGAGAAGCCTATTTTCAGAGTCTACGACGAGTAGACCGCTTATTCCAAGGGTTTTCATAAGTTCCCTTGCTTCTCCAACCGTCCTATCTGGAGCTATGGTTGTAGGCTTCTCAATTATTACATTATCTGCTCTTTTTACTTTAGCTACTTCTTCTGCTTGCTTCTCAGGAGAGATGAAACGATGTATAACTCCTATTCCACCTTCTCTGGCAAGCGTTATGGCCATAGTAGACTCTGTAACAGTATCCATTGCTGCAGATACAATAGGAATGTTTATAATGATTTTCTTAGTAAACTTAGTCTTTATGTCGATTTCCCTTCTTGAAGCTATAGATGATTTCCTAGGTAGTAGAAGAACATCATCAAAGGATAACCCGATATCTTCTAAAACCTTAACCACGAAATCCCTCTGACGATTATCTAAAACTAGGATATATCCTTTATCTTAAGTGTATATAAAAGATTACATGATTCGATAAGGTTCCCAGTTCAGATACTCAAACTATTGCTGAATACTTATTCTCCAATAAACGATTTTATGTAAAGAATTTAAATTGACTTCTTTATCTATCTCTCCAGCTATGCCTCTAAATCTTTCTAAGATTACTACATCATCGAAGATGCCGACTTTGTTTCAAGATCTCTTCCTAGAGATAGAAAATTTAAAGTAGATTTTTTCTCTGCCATGCTGATATACGACTACCTTTTTGAAAATATCTCATCTTCATTCATCATCTATCAATCAGTCATTTTGAAAAGATAGTAATCTTTTTCTCAGGATTCAGTGTATTTAGACGTAGATATTATTGTAAAGCAAAAATTATAGTTCAATAATTTATGCTATGATTATCTTCTATGTATGTAGCCTATGAATTCTCTTATAGATTTAAATCCTTTATCCAGCATGAATCTCTTTAACCCTCTAGTTATCTCCATGAATATTTTTAGGTCTTTCCTAACTATGGCTGAGCCTATACCGACTGCGGATGCTCCAGCTAAGATCATCTCAACTGCATCTTCTGAGCTCTGTATTCCTCCAACTCCAATAATTGGTATATCTGGAAACTCTCTATAGATTTCATATACAACTGCTAAAGCTATAGGCTTTATACATGGTCCTGACAATCCTCCCAAGATGTTTGAAAGGATAGGAGATAATGTATCAATATTAACTACTAAGCCTTTTACTGTATTTATAGCCGATATACCATCTAAACCTGCATCGACATATTTCTCGAGAACTTCTAACTTAGATTGATGCAGCGAGATCTTTGCGAATACAGGCTTCGAAGATATACTCTTTAAATGTTTTATTATCTCTTGTGTTAGTTTTACATCTGAGCCAACATCTAGACCATATCCTTCAACATGTGCACATGAAAGGTTAATCTCTAGAGCATCAGAACCTGATTCAATCATCTTCTCAGCTACATAGATAAATTCTTCTAAGCTACTTCCCCCAATACTAGTTATTATCGGTATCTGGATGTATTTCTTTGCTTTAGAGAGCTCTCTACTAAAATCATCTACTCCAGGATTTCTTAAGCCTATTGCATTTAGATAGCCGTAGCCAAGATCTACGAATACTGGATTAACGTAACCTTCACGTGGATTCTTAGTGATCGTCTTAGTAGTTAATGCACCTGCACCTGCATCTGCTACACGTTTTAACAAACTATAAGATGATCCTAATATCCCTGAAGCTAATACAGTGGGATTTCGAAGGGATAGTTTTGAGAGAGATGTTGAGATGTCTATTAAAGAATTCTCATGAAAATCTATTTCAAGAAAATGATCTAGGTTGTTTAATGCTTTATACATATCTGCTCCCCATCATTTTCTAGAGACTGCCCTGTCAGCAATAAGAGGCTTCCATCAAATACTGGACCATCTCTGCAGACTCTTAATCCTAGAGGTTCAATAGAGCATGACCCACAAATACCTAGTCCACATTTTATTATTCTCTCAAGAGAAACCTCAACCTTTATTCTTTTTACCAAGCATTCTCTAACTACTTTTGTCAACATTTCTTCTTTTCCACATGCATAAACTATATCGTATGTTTCCTCTCTTAGAACGTTTTTCAATATATCTATCACGGTTCCTTTGAATCCTTTTCCACCATCCTCAGTAGAGACATATGTATCAGAGATTTCACTAAATTCCTCAACATAGAATACTTGACTAGAATTCTTAAATCCTATTAGAGTCTTCAGCTTACAATTATTCATACTTAATACTTTACCTAGATAATAAAGTGGCGCTAGACCGTATCCTCCTCCAATCAGCACGCAGTTCTTTGAAGAACATAATGTAAATCCATTTCCAAGAGGTCTTCTAAGTAATACTCTTGATCCAACAATGATGTTCTGATGTACATAGGTGGTGACGGTGCCTACTTTGCTAATAATGAATTTAACTGTATGGGAAGAATAATCTGCAAAGCTTAAAGGTATTTCTCCTATGTTAGGTATCCAGAGCATTGTGAATTGTCCTGGATAGGGATTAATCTCTTCTTTTAACTCCATCGTATATTCTTTAATGGTTGGAGTCAGCTGACGTATTCTGCATACTTCTCCAACAATGTATCTTGATTGAACCTTGTATGGTGGTCTCATACTTCTTGCCATATTGTTTAGCTGTTTCTTCATGGATGATTTATCATTCATAGTAGCTTACCCTCTAGTCTCATTAGTATGCGGTATAGAAGCTTGCTGAGATATCATCGAGAGAATCTCTCTAAGTGTTATTAAGCAATGTAGGTTGATATTTAGTTGTTGTAGTTTCTCTCTTGCTCCTTCTTCTCTATCAACGATGACAAACGCATCATAGACTATTAGATGGTTTGATTTTAAGGCTTCTACAGCTCTAGCAATCGAGCTACCAGTCGTAGATACATCATCGACTACCAATGCTATATCTTTCTCTCTATAATCTCCTTCGATAAGCTTCTTTAATCCATGATTCTTTGATTCTTTCCTAACATATATTATCGGCTTCTTTAGTTCTACTCCAAGTGCTGTAGCAAAGGATATGCCTCCAGATTCTACACCTGCTAGAATATCAAAGTTCAAATTGCTTACCATTTTTGCATAAACTCTTATTAACTCCATGAATTCAGCTGGATGGGAGAGTATCTTCCTCATATCAACATATACGTTGCTCTTAGCGCCTGAGCTTAGAATGAATTCTCCAAATCTTACACAATTAGTAGATATTAGGATCTCGGCTAATCTATGTTTGGAGTACACTTCTCTCAACCTCCAATAACTTTCTAGTAGATATAACTGGATCAGTAGATGCTGTAATCGCTCTTCCAACTATTTCGAAATCTCCTCCATATCTCAATGCTTGACTAGGTTCAGCTCCCTGGGTTACTATGCCAGGGCAAAGAATAGTTTTTTGAGGTAACTTTTTTCTTACATCTTGGATGTATTCTTTCTTAGTGGCTCCGATAACTACTCCATCTACTCTAGCTTCTGATGCTTCATAAATTAATTCCTTAAAATTCTTTTCGAAGAGTACTGCTTCAGGATGACTCATCATCAATACCCCGAATAAATTGATGGAGTCTCCAACCGTCCTCCTTAAACCTCCTTGAAACAAGTGTACAGTTGCACCATCAAACCCTGTATCTTCTAAGGATTTTATAGCATATCTAGCTACTTCTGGGATGTCTCCAATCTTAAAATCTGATAGAAGGTATAGTTCTTTCTTGAAATCTTCTACTAGCTCTTTTACTCCATCTACACCGATGGAGAACAATAGCGGAAAACCTATCTTGACTCCTACGATGTATTCTTTTAAGCTATCAAGTAGTCTGAAACATCCATCGAGGATACTTCTAGATCTTCCCCCAGTGGAAGATCTATCGGGAAAATCTAACGCCAAGATTAATCTACTACGTCTATCTTCTGCAAATCTCCATAATTTCAAAGGAACTCTGGGTTCAAGATAATAACCCACAAAACCCTTCTCAATATATGGAACCCCACCATTTAAAGATTATCAAAAATAAATAATGTAGGACAGAGATAGCATAACGAAATCTTGATGAATTTAGGATATCTGTTTGGCCAGTTCAGTCTTTAAATAGTCTAGATAAAATAAGAAATATCAGAAAAATGTTCCAAAATAGATGAGGATGGGCCCGTGGCCTAGAATGGATATGGCGCCGGCCTGCGGTGAAGACTCGTTGAGAGCCGGAGGACGGGGGTTCAAGTCCCCCCGGGCCCACTAAGATACCTCCTAGCATTCATTAAACTGATCTATGTAAAGGCTAAATCATTAATCTACAACTTTAAACAGAAAATTCTTTAGGATGTCTATTATGTGGGGCCGCTGGGATTTGAACCCAGGATCTCGCGGGCCCGAGCCGCGTGTCATAGCCATGCTAGACCACGGCCCCACATCTATCCATTGATCTCTAATGCATAATAGTAGTTATTAGATTTTTGATAACCTTATAAGATAGTAGAAATTCTGGTCTATTTTGTCTCCAGTAGTCCTGAGATAGTATTTCCGGTTGTTAACTAGTGGAGTGAAATTAAACATAAAAAGAAGAATTTCATGTTTTAATATTGTAGTATTGAAGCCCCGGTAGCTCAGCGGGTAGAGCGGCGGCCTTGTACCAACATAGTGAAGAATCATGGTAGGTTTGTGGGAAAGCCGCAGGTCGCGGGTTCAAATCCCGCCCGGGGCTCTCCAATACCGTTTAATGTTGAGAGGTTGCTTATTCTAAGTGAAGATTAAGTATAGAGTTCGAGGAGTTACGATGTTGTTAGAATGTAGAGCCTATATATTGTCATTGTTAGGATTAAAATCCCGAAGATTTGTTTTAATCTTTTCGGTGGAATATATAGACTTGTAATCCTTGCTCCTGTAAATGATGAGCCTGCACCTATTACTAGCAATATTATTGTTAATGATTGATCCCATTTAGCTGTTGATAAATGTGGTATCAAGGCTGAGAAAGATGGAGGTGTTACAGCAAACGCATTTATTCCCGCTGCTAACTTAGGATCGAAACCAGTCAATATTAATGTAGGCATTAATAGAAATCCAGGTCCAACCCCAAGTAGACCGCTTAGTATAGATATTGGAGCAGCAAATATTAATGTAAGCTTAAAGTTTTCTTTCTTTCTTACTTCTTTAACAGGTTTAAACAACATGTATGTCATATAGATTACCGCCGCTAGGTAGATATACCATACATAGATCTGGTCTGTGAAATGTGCAATGTATGAGCCGACTGGAGCAAATGTTGTTGTAACCAGGGATAGTATGATGGCCTTCCTCCAATCTATTAACTTACTCCTCGTGAAACCTATTGCTGAGAATAAAGCTGTGACACCATTCAATAGAAGACTTAAAGGTTGAACTTGATGAATTAAGTCAGGCATAAACAATGATAAGAATGGTATTGCAGCGAAAGCCACTCCTAATCCTAACATGCCAGATAGTAAAGAAAGAGTGGCTAACCCTAAAACAATGACAAACTCAATATACATTGACGTATCACTTACATACTTATTAAAATATTTGAAGATGTCGTCTAATCTAAGATATGCTATATTTTCAATAATTCGATATTTATAAGAGAATTCGAAAAACTAGATCAGTTAAAGCTAACAATTAACTAAAGTTTAAGAATTTTATTTATCAATGTAGATCTAAAAAAGGTATCTCATTATCAAAAAACAATTGTATGGGAATGCTCCACTCAGCTTATTGAAGCTATTTTACATATTCAGAGGCTGTAGAAAAACCTATATCATCCATTGATAGAGATCTATCAGATGAAGAGAGCTGTTAAGAGTAGGAAGTCTCTGTCACGCTTACCTGTTGAAGAGTTTGAGTATATTGAAGAATTTGGAAGAATAATCCGTGAAGCTAGAGAGAAGATGGGTTTAACTCAAAAAGAATTTTCTAAGCAGTTAAATGAAAAAGTTACTATCGTTAGGAAGATAGAGGCGGGAGAGTTCAATCCACCTATTGAGCTTGCTAGAAAGATTGAGAAAATACTTAAGATTAAATTAATCGTTCCTGTAGAAGAAGATCTTGAGGATGTTTCAAAGTATATTGAGAAGGGAGAAGCAGTTAAAAGCGTATCTCTAGGATTATTTTTTAAGAAAACCGAGGAGAAAGAATCTAAGAAACAATAATTGTGATATTATGTAAAGAGTTTTAAAGAGCTTTTAGATTTAGATTATATGGAAGGGTCATAGAGATTGAAGGTTGCAATAATTCATAGAGTCGACCAAGGCAGGGAGGATAACCTAGATGAGCTTAGCGAGCTCTGTCGTACTGCAGGTTACGAAGTAGTTTATAGGATTAAGCAAGTAAGATCACATCATCCAGAGTATAACATCGGTCCAGGAAAAGTTGAAGAATTAAAGAAAGCTGTGAAAGAGCTAGGTATAGAGAAGATAGTATTTGAGAATGAGTTGAAGCCTGTTCAAGAATATAATTTGGCTAAGAAGCTTGGAGTACCAGTAATAACGCGAACTCAGCTAATCCTTGAAATCTTCACATTACATGCTAGTAGCCTTGAGGCTAAGCTTCAAATAAAGCTTGCAGAATTAAAATATGAGTTATCTAGAGCTAAAGAGAAAGTTAGGTTAGCTAAGAAGGGTGAGCAGCCTGGTTTTCATGGTTTAGGAGCTTATGAAGCAGATGTATACTATGATGAGATTCATAAGAGAATTGTCTCTATCAATAGGAAACTTGAAACAATTAAGAAACATATGGATTTAATAAGATTTGAAAGAAAAAAGCTTGGGCTACCCATAATATCTCTTGCAGGATATACTAATGCGGGTAAATCAACTTTGTTCAATCTCCTAGCTTCTGAAAATGTTGAAGTCAACTCACAGCTTTTTACAACTCTAACCCCAACAACCAGGATAGTAAGACTCGATGGTAAACCAGCATTTCTCTCAGATACAGTTGGATTCATTAGTAATCTACCAACCTTGTTAGTAGAGGCGTTCTATGCAACTCTCAGAGAGATTGCACTTTCAGACTTAATACTATTAATGATTGATATTTCAGATCCACTACATATAGTTGAAAACAAGCTTGTAACATCTCTAAATACATTGAATAGCATTGGCGCTAACGGTGTTCCAATCTTACTAGTTTTAAATAAGATAGATT
>Ga0197143_1002552_pt1 | contig 13193 bp, 14 predicted proteins | sample GBS70_MetaG_FD_148603 | JGI IMG/M metagenome (GOLD analysis project Ga0197143, IMG submission 148603) | Sediment microbial communities from Great Boiling Springs, Gerlach, Nevada, United States - GBS 70_MetaG | ecosystem: Environmental > Aquatic > Thermal springs > Hot (42-90C) > Sediment...
CCCAGGAGGCATCTCCTTTGACAAAGCGGCCTCCAGTGCGATATAATTTGACTGGAGAAGGAGAAGAAATAAATGGTGCGGAGAATACTTACTGGTGATGACCCCCGCCTGCGGGTTAAATCCAAAGAGGTGACTCAATTCAACCGTGAGCTGAAGGCCCTCATTCAGGATATGCTGGATACGATGAGGGCCGCTAAAGGCATCGGTTTGGCTGCTATCCAGATAGGAGTTCCCCTAAAAGTTATCGTGGTGGAGCTCCCTCCAGAGGAGGGCAATGGCAAAAGCCGAGTCTTTGCTCTCGTAAACCCCGAAATTGTCAAGATGGAAGGGGAAGAAGAGGCCGAAGAAGGTTGCCTTTCCCTGCCAGGGATAGTGGGGGAAGTGAAAAGGGCAACATTTGTGGAAATAGAAGCCCAAACCCCAAGGGGCAAAAGGGTCAGGATAAAAGCCGATGGTCTTTTGGCCAGGGTCTTCCAACACGAGATTGACCACACTAATGGCATCCTCTTTCCGGACCGCATAAGCGACCCTTCCAAAATCCGCTACTTAGAGCCGGAGGAGGTAAGCGCTGGAGAGATTTGAAGGTTGCCTTTTAGGCCTTGCCATAGGTGATGCTCTGGGCATGCCTGTTGAGGGTTTGCCTCCTGAAGTTATCCGCAAGCGCTATGGTGTAATTGAAGACTTTCTCCCTTCCCCGAAACGAGGGCTTGGCCCTGGCCAATTCACCGACGATACTCAGATGATGATAATCCACGCCGAAAGCATTGTGGATAAAGGTGAAGTCAATCCCGAAGACTTGGCCGCCAGGTTTGTCCAGTGGGTGAAGGGGGGGCAGCCCAGAGGAATTGGCCTCACCACTTTGAAGGCAATACAGCGCCTCATGAAAGGGCTGTCGTGGGAGGAAAGCGGGGTAGGAGGGGAATTTGCTGCTGGCAATGGCGTTGCCATGCGCATTGCTCCCGTGGGTTTGTTGAACGCCTGGACCTCTGAAAAGCTCAAGGACGATGTGGAAAAGGCCGGAATTATAACCCACCGCAACCCTGAATCTATAAAGGGAGGGTTAGCTGTAGCGTATGCGGTAGCGAGGTTGGCGTCTGGCGCAGGCACTGAAGGACTCATAGAAGCAACTTGCCAATTCATAGGGCCTTCCCATCTCGCAGAAAACCTCCGGAAGGCAAAAGAGCTTCTGTGCAGAAATATAGAACCAGAGCAAGCTCTGGAAATCCTCGGGACCGGTGGCTACGTAGTGGAAACCGTGGCCTCTGCTTTCTATTGTTTTTTGAGGACACCGGAAGACTTTAAGACCTCGGTTGTTACAGCCGTTATGGGTGGATACGATACCGATACCACGGCCGCTATAACTGGAGCTTTGGGCGGGGCCTTCAATGGCATTTCGGGCATTCCGGAGCACTGGGTTAAGGGGGTAGAACAGAGTGATTACATAAGGGAACTGGCCCGTTCAATTTACCGGCTGGCCTTAGAACGCTCACAGAGGGGGTAACTATGGAGCCTTTAACCTTGCAGGCCGATGCTCTCCCGTGGCAACCCCACTCACGGTTCCAAGGTGTGTGGACCAAGGTCTTGATTTCAAGCCAGGTTAATCCAACCCTGAGCCTCCACTTGGTTAAGGTAGAGCCCAATAGCGCCATTGAGCCTCATGTCCACTCCGGCTCCGCTGAAACTTTCATGGTCATCTCAGGCAAAGGAGCCTGCTTTATAGCCGGCAAGTGGGTTGATTTTGGCCCTGGGGATTGCGCCTTTGCCCCAGCTGGGGTTGAACACGGGGTGCAGAACCGAGGTGATGAGCCCTTGATTTTAGTGGCAATTTTCACACCTCCCTTGGTTTAGAGGGAAGCTATGGAGAAGAAGGTGAATGTAAAAGAAGCTGCTAACATTATAAAACAGCCCTTCACTCGCTACATCTTGGCCGATGTTGACGATTACAGGGCCTACCTGAGCCGCTTTGAAGGGGATTACGTCTTTCATCGCCACCCCCAGGATGAACTTTACCTGGTTATTGAGGGGGAAATGATCGTTGACTTGCCTGATGGTAGTTCCCTCACTTTAAGCGAGGGTGACCTTTGGGTGGCGAAAGCCAACCAGATCCACCGCACCCGGTCGGAAAAAGGCGCTTTGGTCCTCATGTTTAAGGCCAAGAACTTGCCATCGGAAATCCTAAACCCGAAGAAGCCATGAGGGAAATCAATGTCGCGATCGTCCAGATGAACGTTTTCCCCGGCAGGCCCGAGAAGAACATCGCTAGCGCTTCAGCGTTCTTGGAGGAGGCCTGCAAGAACGGGGCGCAAGTTGCCATACTCCCGGAACTCTGGCTTTCCGGTTACGTTCTGAACAGAGTCCAAGAATTCTCTTCCCCTCTTGGGGAGGGCTACTTCCGAGAGGTTGCTGAGCTTGCACGCAAACATTCCATTTACCTTATAGGCTCCACCTTGGAAGAAAAGGATGGCCGTTTCTACAACACCGCCACAATTTTCTCCCCCGAAGGCGAACTTATAGGGGCCTACCGAAAGATACACCTCTATGCCCCAATGGATGAGACCAAGTTCCTTTCCCCTGGAGATGAAACACCTGTTTTCTCCTTGCCCTGGGGCAAGACCGCCCTGGCCATCTGTTACGACCTGCGCTTTCCTGAGCTTTTCCGCCTCTACACCCTCAAAGGGGCTGAGGTTATCTTCATCCCGGCCCACTGGCCCGAAAAGAGGATAGCTCATTGGCGGCTTCTCCTGAGGGCAAGGGCTGTGGAAAACCAGCTCTTCGTGGTAGGATGCAATAGGACCAAGAACGAATTCGGTGGTTGGTCTGGGGCTTACAGCCCTTTAGGTGAACCAATAGTGGAAGGGGGAAAGGACGAAGAAGTGCTTTTGGCCACCTTGAACATGGAAGAAGTTTCCTGGCTCCGCGAGAAGTTCCCTGCCCTAAAAGACCGCCGCCCCGAGATATACGCGCTCCTTTAAAGCGCAAACCGGACGCCTCCCTTTTTAAGGAGGTGGCATATGGAAAATGCAAAGCAGTTCATCACTTACACCCTTATCAACCTTATCCTGGTAGGGGCTGTTGTTTTCTTCTTGCGTAGGCCTCAGCCGGGAGCAATGGAGATTGTTCCTCCGCCACCAACTCCTACTCCATCCCCTTTGCGCGTTTACGTTTCGGGGGCTGTTCTCAAGCCCGACGTTTACTCCTTCCCTCCGGGAAGCATTGTAAAAGATGCCCTCATGGCTGCCGGAGGCCCTACTTCCGAGGCAGACTTGGATAGCATTAACCTCGCTATGCCCCTAAAGGATGGGATGCACGTTTTCATCCCGCGCAAAGGAGAAGCCACTCCCGCCGCTGCCTCAGTTCTCTCTAACCCAACCCGTTCGCCCCTAATTAACATCAACACTGCCTCCCAAGCTGAGCTGGAATCGCTCCCAGGGATAGGTCCATCCCTTGCCCGCCGGATAATTGAGTACAGGGAAACGCACGGCCCCTTCAGTTCCATTGAGGACATAAAGAAGGTGCCAGGCATAGGTGAATCCATCTTCTCCCGCATAAAGGACTACATAACAGTGCGATGACCCTCATCTTTCCGGCTTTGGCTTGGCTTTCAGGGATAGTATTAGCATCAAAAGTGCAGCTTCCCATCCCCGCAACCCTGGCTGGGTTCGCTTTAGCGCTATTGCTTGCCCTTTGGCTTAAGGAAAAGCGCCTGGTCTTGCTTTCCGTCCTCTTTCTGGGGATGATTCGCCTTTACTTAGCTCGGCCGTCATTTGGCCCGAACCATCTGGCTTACTATAACGACCGCCCAGAGCCTGTGACCATTATAGGTTTGGTTTCAGATGCGCCTTTGGAAAAGGAGAAAGCCCTTCAGCTCCGGATTTCGGCCTCTTCCATAACTTTAGAAGGCAAAGAAATCCCTGTAAAAGGCGATTTCATTGCGCTTGTCCCCCTTTTGTCTGATTACCGATACGGTGATTTAGTAGAAGCTTCGGGGAAACTGGAAACACCGCCCGCTTGGGAGGATTTTTCCTACCGAGATTATCTGGCCAGGAAAGGGGTGTTTTCAATCCTCAAAAAGCCTCAAGTGCGCATTCTGGAGCGAGGCCGGGGTAATCCCCTGAAGCATTTCCTCTTATCCCTACGGAAGAAAGCCCACAAAATCTTGCTCTCGGTTTACCCTGAGCCTGAGGCTTCCCTGCTGGCGGGGATACTTTTAGGCCTTGATAAGGGCATACCGAGCGAGGTGATGGAAAGCTTCCGGCGAACGGGTACAAGCCACATAATTGCTATCTCGGGTTTCAACATAGCCATCCTGGCCGGTTTTCTGGGAAGGTTCCTCTCAAGGTTCGGTAAGCGCAGAACTTGGCCGATAGTAATAGTGGTCTTGTTCCTCTACGCTTTCCTTGTAGGGGCAGACCCGCCTGTCCTCAGGGCTGCGGTGATGGGTTCACTTTACGTATTGGCCGAGGCGGTAGGTAGAGAAGCTTTTTCCCTGAACTCCCTGGCTTTTGCGGCCATAGCTCTAACAGCACTTAACCCAGAGACAATTTGGGATGTGGGCTTCCAGCTTTCCTTCGCCGCTACTTTAAGCCTTATCCTCTTTGTCCCTACGGTTGAGGAATGGCTTAGGAAACGGTTCCCTCTACCTCACGCTTGGGAAAATTTGGTTAAGGAGGCACTGATAGTAACCCTGGTTGTCCAAATTGCCACCCTTCCCTTAACTCTCCACTATTTCGGCCTTTTACCCCTTGCAGGGCCTTTAGCCAATTTTCTGATAATCCCAGCTCAGCCTGGAGTGATGATAGGAGGTGGCGTAGGGCTTTTGGTCGGCTTTTTATCCATCCCGTTGGGTAGAATTGCAGGAGTTGTAGGATGGGCTTACACAGCCTACACAATTAGGGTGGTGGAATTTTTAGCCGACTTTTCTTGGGCTGCAATCTCTCTGAAAGGTTGGGGTAAAGAAATTTCCTTGGCCTGCTCCATAGGCCTGGTCATCCTGCTTATCTTGGCCAAGGTTGGCCGAAGGCTCGGTGAAATTCTGGCCAGGCAATGGAAGTTTGGCGCAACCTTTACCTTTCTCAGTTCGCTGGCAATCCTGATTTGGTCTGGCGTCCTGCTCAGCCCCGACGGCAACCTCCACGTGGTTTTCTGCGATGTAGGACAAGGCGATGGCTTCTTTATCCTCACGCCAGCAGGCCACAAAATCCTGATAGACGGTGGGCCTCTCCCTTCCCGTTTCCTGGAGTGCGTGGGCAAGAGGCTGCCCTTTTGGGATCGCACAGTGGACCTGATTATCCTAACCCATCCCGATACGGACCACCTTACCGGGTTGGTCCCAGTAGTGGAAAGGTACGAAGTGAAAGCAGTTTTGGAGAGCGGGCTTGAGGGGGACTCTGAAGCATGGAAGAGGTGGGAGGAATTGCTGGAAACCCGCAGCATACCCCGCTACGAGGCCCGCAGAGGCACCCTCATCCGTTTCTCAGATGGCGTTTTCATCCAAATAGTCCATCCGGAAAACATCGCTTCCTGCCCAAACGATAATGCTTGTTCAGTAGTGGCGAGGCTGGTTTATGGGAAGGCTTCTTTCCTCTTCACAGGGGATATTGATGCGAACGTAGAATCGGAGCTGGTGAGGGAAGGGGTGGAACTTTCCAGCGCTGTCCTCAAGGTTTCGCATCATGGGGCAGGGAATGCAACCTCTCAGGCTTTCTTAGAGGCAGTAAAGCCGATGGTGGCGGTAATTTCGGTCGGGAAAGGCAATCCTTTCAATCACCCGGCGAAAGCAGTTTTGGACAGGCTGAAAGGGGTAAAGGTTCTGCGCACCGATTTGTGCGGGACGGTGGAAATTGTGAGCGATGGCCAGTTTATTTGGGTGAAATGAGGAACTAAAGCGGGGAGGCGGGCGTCTTTTTAGTTGGAGAACGGTTTAAGGAGGGAAATAGGATGAGGAAGCTTTTAGGTTTTTTGCTGGCAGCTTTGATTCTGGGAGGATGCGCTGCCCCAGGGTTCACTCCAACACCTGCGGAAGTTGGAATTCAGCCTTCGCCCACCCCAACTTTTCCCCAGAAAATAGAGGTCAAAATTCAACCTCGCTCTCCGCTGCCTACCCCAAGGGCCTCTCCTTGGCTCTATCCTGAAGAAGCCCTTTCCCGCGCTGTTAAAAGAGCCGTAGCTGACCTGGCCGGGCGGCTCGGCATTCCCGAGAGCGAAATAGAGGTGGTAAGTGCATCCTGGGAGGAGATGCCGATACAAGACGTTGAATGCGGCCGGCCGAAGGAAAAAATCACCCTTCCGGCCTTCGTGATGGGCATTGAAGTAGTGCTTATGGCTCAAGGTAAAACCTATGTTTACCGTGGGAGAGGGGAGATGGTTAAGCTCTGCACCCCAGAAGGGGAGCCCGAAAGCCTGGTCATCCGGAAGGTCAAGGAGCATTTCAAAGACTTCCCGCCAGAAGAAGTAAAGGTAATCTCGGTGGAAGAGGTGGTCTGGCCTGATACAAGCCTTGGGTGTCCGGAGCCGGGCATGTTCTATGCACAGGTGTTAGTCCCAGGCTACAGGATAATCCTGGAAGTTGGTGGGAAAAGGGTAGAGGTGCACACTGACCTCAAGGGGCGCGTGGTTATTTGCTCCCCCAAAGAGCGATGATTCCTTCAATGGCCAACTTTGCTGCGCACACCGCTGAGACGGATGACGGGTCATAGGGCGGCGCAAGCTCTACAATGTCCATAGCTACAACGTTGAACTCGCCCTTTAGCTTGCGGAAGATTTCAATTACATCCCAGTAACTTATCCCACCTGGCTCAGGGTTAGTCACCCCTGGGCATTGGGAAGGGTCCAATACATCCAAATCCAGGCTGAGGTAAATGGGCATCCCTTGTTCCAGGTAAGAGGTGAAATTCTGAACGGAGGCTAAAGAAACTTTGCCCATTTTTAGCAAATCAAATTCTCCGCCGTAAAAGGAGCGGGCTCCTACGAGAACTACTCTTGAAGCTATTTCTGAACACCTCTTGGTCACCGTGGCATGGCTTACTCTGAGGCCAAGGTATTCATCCCTGAGGTCGGAGTGGGCGTCAAGCACCAAGAGTTGTACCTCCCCGAAGGCAGAGCAAGCGGCTTTAAAGGCGGGCAAGGTTATCGTATGCTCCCCTCCGAGGACAAGGACTTTTTGGCCCCTGCGCAAGTAGCTAAAGACCGCTTTTTCAATTGAGGACAAAGCCTCGTCCAAGACTTGAGGGAGACCCAGATTCCCCGCATCCCCAACCCTGAGGTTAGCGAGGTCTTCCCCGAATATCGCTGAGAACGATTCAACCGAATCCGAAGCATACCTTATGGCATCCGGAGCGAGGGCAGGGCCTTTGCGCCACGTTTCAGTGGCTTCAAACGGTATTCCTAAGATTACTACATCGGCTTCTTCAGGGGGGAAATTGGCGGCGAGGAAACGCATCTTTCCCTCCTAAACGCGGCGCAATACAGGCATTGAGAGGAGGATTGCCAGGGAAAAAAGTAAGTTAACCCCAGCCCCAAAAGCCACTCCTGCCACTGGACCGAAGGCTTGGGCCATAGTCCCGGCCAGGAGTGAGCCGAAAGGAATCATCCCGAGGAACATGAAGGAGAAGAAGGCCATCACCCTACCCCTTAACTCATCGGGGACAACTGACTGGAGGATGGTGTTGCCCGTGGAATTCTGGGTCACAAACCCCAAGCCTACAAACACAAGGATGAGAAGGGAAAGGCGGTAGTTGGAGGAGAAAGAGAAGGTTAAAAGAGCGGCGGGAAAGAGCAGGCTTCCTGCTAAGAGAAGCCAGCCTTTGCGTCTGAGTCGGCTCAGGGAGGCCACTATCAAGGCGCCGATCAAAGCGCCAACCCCTACGGCAGTGTTGAGGAAGCCGAGGCCCTTTTCCCCAACTCTGAGGATGTCGGCGGCGTAAGCAGGCAGAAGGGTTGAATACGAGAAGCCGAACAGGGTAGAAACGCCAACCATCAGGATAATCACTAAAGCTAACCGGTTGCTGATGGTGTAGTGGATGCCTTCGGCCAGCTGGCGCAGGAGGGATTCTGAGGAAGAGGCATAGGCCACGTCTTCTATGTCCATAGCCAAGAGGGCTAAGATAACTGCCAGGAAGCTGAAGGCATTTATCCCGAAGCACCAAGCTGGCCCCAGGTTTGCCAGTATAATTCCTCCTATAGCTGGTCCCACAACCCGGGCCAAGTTGAACATCATGGAATTGAGGGCGATGGCATTCATTAAATCTCGCCGGTCATCCACAAGTTCCACCACCAGGGATTGGCGGGCAGGGGCATCAAAGGAGTTAGCGACACCTGAAAGGAAAGCCATGAGAGCTATGTGCCAGAACTCAAGGGCACCAGTTGCTGCGAGGCAGGCGAGGACTAAGGCGAAGAGCATCAAGGCTACTTGAGCTGCTAAAAGGAGATGGCGCTTCGGGATTCTATCGGCCAGGGCCCCAGCTGGGAGCATGAGGAAAAGGGTCGGTATTGTGGCTACGAAGGAGATTAGCCCCAGGGCAAAACGAGAAGCAGTAAGTTGGTAAACGACCCAGCCCTGCGCAACCGATTGCATCCAGGTCCCCATAAGGGAAAAGCCCTGACCCGCAAACCAAAGTCGGTAATTACGATAGCGAAAGGCAGCGAAAGTCGGGGGGAGGTGCAATCTGTGGGCCTTGGTACAAGGGCTCATAGCTCTGACCCCCTAAGGAGGATGGTCGCGCTTCTGAGGAAACGGAGGTTTAAAGGCCCAAGCTTTAGGTTCAGCTCCTCCTTATCGCAGACGGTGGAAGTATTGGCACCGTCTACTTGTGGCTTAAGGGCGCTTAGGAATTTTTCCCTTAAGTCGCTTCGTGACATGGTGAGAACCTCGTCAATTTGGCGGATGAGAGAGCGAGCCTTCCGGATGCGAGAAGCTACATCCTCAGCTCGGCGGTGAGAAATCAGACCATAGGCTTTCTTGAGTTCATTCAAGCGTAAGCCTGCCTCGTAGGTGCTTTCCACTATCTCCTCCCTGCTCATCCAAACAGTTTCATAACTTAGGAAATACTTCCAGCTTGGCATTTCCAGGGCACGGCGGTGCTCCTCAAGGGAACGGTAAAAAACTCTGTAACCGAATTGCTCAGGATTTTCAAAAGCCTCGCTTCCGGGGTCAAGGAAAGGAGCCATAGGAGAAATGAAGGGGAAAAGGCGGGGTTCCTTTCCTCGGTTGAATTCCCGGATTAGCTTTCCCGCGTAATCAACCGTTTCCATAACCGATTGAAAGTCCTGGCGGGGTAAACCAATCATGAAGAAGACATCCAGCCGCTTGCATCCGGCTTCCAGTGCGTATTCCATTGTGGCTTCGGCTTGGGCAGTGGTGTAGGGCCGGCCGAAGGCATGGCGGACTTCGTCGCTGTGGCTTTCTAAAGAGATTTCCAAGACGAAGTTGGGCAGGGCACGGGCAAGTTCCCGTAAAAATTCCCTATCGGCTGCATCAAATAGTTCCACGATTACAGGCCCGGTATAGCCCCGGATGGCTCTGAAGAACCTTTCGGCATAATCCATCCCGGCCTGGCGCAGGTCACCCAGGATAAAAATTGGCCCTTTGGAGAAGCGGGCAATGCCCCGGATGTCTTTGGCCAGAAGCTCTGGGTCTCTGTAAGCAGGCTTAAGGCGACCGTGCATCTTGCGGAACGCATAAGCTGAGCCTCCACAGGTCCGGCAGGAGTAAGTGCAGCCCCGGCAAGTAAGTACCGCCGTTATCGGGTAGCCAAGCCAACCCTTGAAGGGGACGAAGCTAATCAGGTCGCGGTAGCGGAATACTGCTTTTACCACATAGCTGTAATCTAAAAGCACGTGATTCAAATCGGGTGGACTCCAGGTCAATGGGTTGACGTGGATTTCGCCTTTCCCATCTTTCCAGGTCAAGTTTGGTATAGCCTCAAATGGTGGTGCATCTTTATCCCCTCTTAGGCGCTTCATGAGTAGGAGGACCGGCTCTTCGGTGGAATCCCCTCGGATGACGAAATCCACCTCGGGGCGCTCAATGAGCTCTCGGTGGTAGTAAGTGGAAGAAAATCCACCGAAGATTACTGGGGTTTGAGGGTGGTGCTTTTTGATTATTCTGGCAATTTCTATAGCTCCGTGGCAGTGGGGCATCCAGTGCAAGTCTATCCCGAAAGCCAATGGGTTGAGGGAAGCAATGAGCTTTTCGGGATTGAAGCGATTGGAAGCCAGCATCCTCATGGCCAGGTTTATTATCTTCACCCTAAAGCCATGGCGCTCCAGGTATTCGGCTATGGTAGTGAAACCGATGGGGTACATTTCAAAGACCGGGGTTGAGGGGATTAGGTCGCTTATAGGGCCATAAAGGATAGTCCTAAAGCGAAAGTCGTAAATGTTTGGGGGGTGGAGCAAGATAAGGTCTGGATTGGGCAACTTTCACCTCCGTGCTAAGTTGGTTTTGCCCCGGGGACGGGGAGGTAGTAAAGGATTTCTTCAACGACTTGGCTTGGCTTTACCTCTTTAACTCGGGCGGAGGGCGTTAGGATGAGCCGGTGCGCCAGTATAGGTATAGCCAGGGCTTTAACATCATCGGGTATTACGTAATCGCGGCCGGAGATTGCCGCCAAGGCTTGGCTTGCTTTGTACAGGGCAAGGCTTCCCCTTGGGCTCGCCCCGAGGTAAACGTCGGGGTGCTTGCGGGTAGCTCCAACTAAATCAACGATATATCGCTTTATTTCCTCGCTTACGTACACCCCCTTGACCCCCTCCTGCGCCTCTCTGAGCTCCTCCAGGGTCACGACTTGCTCCGTCCGCTCAATAGGGTGGCGGAATTGCTGGGCTTCAAGGACTCTCACTTCTTCATCAAATGACGGGTAACCGAGGCTTATCCGCATCATGAACCGGTCAAGCTGAGCTTCTGGGAGAGGGAAAGTTCCCTCGTATTCTATGGGGTTTTGGGTAGCAAGGACCATGAAGGGGTTGGGTAAAGGGTGAGTTACGCCGTCTACCGTTATCTGGCGTTCTTCCATGGCTTCCAGGAGGGCGGCTTGGGTTTTAGGAGTGGCCCGGTTTATCTCATCGGCCAGGATTATGTTGGCCATTATAGGGCCGGGGCGGAACTCAAACTCTCCTGTCTTTTGATTGTAAACTGTAACTCCGGTTATATCGCTGGGGAGCATATCTGGAGTGAACTGAATCCGCCGGAATTGGCATCCTATGGATTTGGCTATGGCCCTGGCCAGCATCGTTTTACCTACACCAGGGACATCCTCTATGAGGACGTGGCCCTGGCAAAGGAGGGCCAGGATTACAAGGCGGATCTCCCACGATTTGCCGAAGATGACCTTCTCAACGCTTTCCTGGACTTTCCGAGCGAAACTTTCCACCTTTGTCTCCATCGCTTCTCGTTCCACCCAAATTATATAATAGGGTGCGAAAGCTTTCAAGGGCGTTATATCTATCAGGGCGCATCCCAGAACTGGGGGGAACCGGGAAATTCGTGGTGATTTGCCTGCCGGGAGCAATCCTCTCAAAAGCCCCTGCCCCCGATTTTCCGGCCCTCTCAGCCCAAATACACAAGTGAAATCGGGGCCCGCCTGGAACAAGGCCTTCCAGCTTTTCAAACGCTGGCAGCTTCATTAGCTTGCGTCTGGGGGGTGGAGGGGGCTGCACCCCTTCCCGGGGGGTGCGGGGTGTCCCCCTGCGAGGTGGTTGAAAAAGAGGGCGAGTTGCCAACTCTCGCAAACCGCCCACGAGTGGGACCCAAAACCTTGGCGAACCCTCGGCAAACGAGGGTGGGGACTCCCATAACCCCCTGCGAGGGGATATGGGGGTGTGGGGGATGTGCCCCCACCCATAACCCCTTATCAGGGGGATAGTAGCCAACCCCTGTAAGCCCGCCACGAGTGGGACCCAAAACTTTGGCGAACCCTCAGCAAACGGGGGTGGGGACTCCATATCCTTTTTGCGAGGGAGCATAATCACCCTACGCTCTCCGCCTTATCCTACGGCCGAAAGCAACCACTCCGCTGGAAAACTGGGAAGCCCTCTACCTGAAATTATAACTTTGACTTTCCCGTGCCAGCTCGCTATAATGATAATGCAAATCATTTGCAAAAGGGGAAAGAAAATGGCGACCGCAAACTCCCTCAAATTGCTGGCTGATGTGAAGGCTGGAGAAAAGGTTGTCGTAAAAGAGTTGAGAGGCGGAAGGGTTTTCGCCGCGAGGGTGGCTTCTATGGGGATTATCCCCGGTGCGGAAGTAGAGGTTATAAGGAATCCGCAGCATGGCCCCATTATCATCCGCGTGAAGGGCTCCTACCTTGCCTTGGGGCAAGGGGAGGCTGCTAAGATCCTGGTGGAGGTTGAATGAGCATGAGCTGCCATCAGCCGCTAAGGTCTGGAGAAATAGCTGAAATTGCAGTAAAGCCTATGGCTGGGGAAAAGGTTCTAAAGGTTGCTCTTGCTGGGCAACCCAACGTGGGCAAATCCACCGTTTTTAATATGCTTACTGGCCTTTCCCAGCACGTTGGGAACTGGCCAGGAAAAACCGTGGAGAAAAAGAGCGGGCGTTGTCGCTACGGAAATTACCTCATGGATATCGTGGATTTGCCCGGAACTTACAGCTTAACGGCGAATTCCATAGAGGAAAGGATTGCCAGGGATTACATCGTCCAGGAAAGGCCGGATGTAGTGGTGGCCATAGTGAATGCAGCCACCTTGGAGCGGAGCCTTTACCTTTTGGCCGAGCTTCTTCTCCTCCCTTCCCCAGTTGTCCTGGGGCTCAACATGATGGATGTGGCCGAGCAGCAAGGCTACCGGATAGATGCCCAAATCCTTCAGGCCAAACTGGGTATACCTGTAATCCCGATGGTGGCTTCAAAGAACCAAGGGGTGAGGGAACTTTTGGAGGCTGTAATCGGGCTGGTAGAAGGCCGCATCCCATATGCCCCCAGGCAGCCGGAGATAAAAGAGGCCCACAAGCCCGTTTTGGAGAGGCTCCGTGAACTTATTGATGGTTTAATCCCCCAGCCTTACCCGCTTGATTGGATAGCAGTAAAGCTTTTGGAAGGTGATGGTGAGGTTACAGAGCTGGTGAAGGGCTGGGTGGATAAAGACAAGTGGGAAGAAATAAGTGCTTTGCTCAAGGGGCATGAAGACGCGATTTTGGATATAGCCGGGGGGCGCTACGAATGGATTAGGAGGTTAGT
>Ga0197143_1002553_pt1 | contig 13192 bp, 13 predicted proteins | sample GBS70_MetaG_FD_148603 | JGI IMG/M metagenome (GOLD analysis project Ga0197143, IMG submission 148603) | Sediment microbial communities from Great Boiling Springs, Gerlach, Nevada, United States - GBS 70_MetaG | ecosystem: Environmental > Aquatic > Thermal springs > Hot (42-90C) > Sediment...
ACACTAAAAAAATATATTTTTCCTTTAAATCTGTAAATTTTATACCAAAAGAAGTAGTTGAGCTGGTAATAGAGCCAAAATTAAGGCACTTATTTTGCACAAATTGGGAAATTTTCTTAAATTCTAAATTAGAATATATTTTTTGAGGAGGGTTTTTAAATGTAATATAGGAGGAGGTCGAAGAAAAAATATAACCATCTCTTTTAAGACTAACATTAAGAATAGTTGAGGTAGCTGAAGTTGGGATAGAGGATGATGGAATTGACATGGTAATAGTTGTTGTAGCATTAGTTATATTGTTAAAAATTAGAGATGTTGATGTTTGTTTATTTAAAAATGTTGCTTCTAAATTTAAATTACCCACTACTTCAGAAAGGCTGACATCTATTTCAAAATTAAAAAAATTAGGATTGATTAAATTTTCACTTCTTGTATTTGCCCATAAAACATTGGGAAATACTTCAATTTTACTAATTTTACCGCCGCTACCAATAATTTGATTAATTTTCAAATTTAAAACATTTAATTTTTCTAATGAATTTTCAATATAAATATCAAGATTTATAGTAGAAGTTGTAGATGAAGCATAATAAAACTCAATTGTACAAGAATTATCTTTGCAACTACCAAGAGAAACTGTAAGCGGGATAGGAGTAAAATTTAAGGTAGAGGTGGTTGAGGTAGGGATAGTAGTAGAGGCATTAACTTTTGTTGCATAGCTTGCGGTTGCATCAAAAATAATTTTTTGATAATTATTGAGATCTATATTTATAAATTGAAGTTGATAAGAGGAGGTTGTATAAGCGATAATTTCAATTTCTCCCAATCCAAAGCCCGATTCTTTAATATTTTGTGACGAAATAAAAAATGGTAAAAATCCTAATAAAAGAAAAATTATTAAAAAAAGTCTCATTATTTTAAAATTTTACAAAAAATTAAAATAAAAATCAAGCTTATTTGTGGAATTTAATTTTTGGGCCCTCTAGTGTATCAATTAAAAAATAGCCTATTTTTTTTAATTTTTCTCTAATCTCGTCTGCTTCTTTAAATTTTTTTTCTTTTCGTAAAGTTTCTCTTTTTTTAATTAAGTCTTGAATTTCTTTTGGCAAGCTTTCTAAATTTAAATAATTTTTTTCGTTTAATTTCAGGCCTAAAATTTGATCAAAATAAAGTAAAGTAGCTAATTTTTCTTCCTCATCAATGTCGCTTCTTATCATTTGCCAAATTAGCGAAATAGCAGCTGGTGTATTTAAGTTGTTGTTAAATTTTTCAATTATTTTTTTTCTCCAGTTTTCATTTATTTTTCTCTCATCAAAATTTCTTGAACTGATTATTTCTTTTAACCTTTTTAAAGAATTTTCGGCTGCCTCAAGCGCTTCCCAACTAAATTCTATAAATGATTGCCAGTGACCCTGAAGAACAAAAAGCCTAAAAGAAAGTGGATCAAACTTTCTTTCTTCGATATCTTTCATTAAGATAATATTTCCTTCTGATTTAGCCATTTTTTTTTGATTTTTTAAAACTAGAAAATTTACATGGAACCAATATTTTACAAAAGGACTTTTACCAGTAGCAGCCTCTGATTGAGCTATTTCATTTGTATGATGAATTGGTATATGATCAACTCCACCACAGTGAATGTCAAATTGTTCTCCTAAGTATTTCATTGACATTGCGGAACATTCAATATGCCAACCAGGAAAACCTTTGCCCCAAGGACTTTCCCACTCCATTTGCCTTTTTTTATCTTTAGGAGAAAATTTCCATAAGGCAAAATCTGTGGGATTTTTTTTATAACCAACTTTAACCCTAAATCCTGGTATTATTTCTATTTTTCTTAAATTAGCTAATTTTCCGTAATCTTTAAACTTTGAGGTATCAAAATAGATTCCATCAGGAGTTAAATAAGTATAACCATTTTTTTCTAATTTTTTTATAAGTTCGATCATTTCAGTTATATGCTCTGTTGCTTTTGGCATTATATCTGGCATTAAAATATTTAATTTTTTTGCGTCTTCAATAAAAGCTTTAGTGAAGAATTCTGCAATTTCCCATGCACTTTTTTTATGTTTTTCTGCTGAAATTTCAATTTTATCTTCTCCCTCATCTTGATCATCTGTTAAATGACCAACATCGGTTATGTTCATTACATGTTTTACCTTATAACCATTTAAAATTAAAACTCTTTTTAAAACATCTTCAATAATATAAGTTCTAAAATTACCTATATGAGCAAAATCATAAACAGTGGGCCCGCACGTGTAAAAACCGACTAGTTCATTTAATAGTTCAAGTTTTTCTATTTTTCTTGATAGGGTATTGAAAAGGAAAATATTCATAATTTGGTTTTTCATATTTTAATTTTAAATTAAATCTAAATATTTAAGAGAATTAAAAAAGATAACTTCTTTTAGTTTTTCTTTCTCTATTTTCTTTATTTCAGCAATTTTTTCTAAAATTATTTTTACGTTTTTTGGCTCATTAATTTTTCCTCTAAAAGGCTCTGGAGAAACATATGGTGAGTCTGTTTCGGTGAGTAAATTCTCTATCGGGATGTAATTTATTAAATCTCTTTGGAGATTTGCGTTTTTGAAAGTAATAACTCCACCAAAGGAAAAATAAAAACCGAAATCTAAAAATTTTTTAGTAATTTCTAAATTACCCGAATAAAAATGAATGTTTGTTTTTACAGGAAGATAATTTTTTATAATGTCGTAAAAATCAAAAAAAGCACTTTGATCTTTACTTCTTAAATGGATCATCAAGCTTTTTTTATTCTTTTTTGCAAAAATTATTTGCTTTTCACAAACTTCCCACTGTCTTTTTTTAATTTCTAAAATTTCTTTCTCGCTTAGATTATCGAAGTAAAAATAATCGAGACCAAATTCTCCAATAACTCTTACTTTCTCATTATTTTTATCTAAAATTTCTTGATAAAAAATCTCATCAAAATTTTCTTCTTTTTCAATTTTACCTTCAAATTCGTCTTCATAATCAGTCCAAACATGATGAGGATGAAGACCAATTCCGCCCCAAACACCATTTGGTAAATATTCAATAGCCTCTTTTGAAGTTTTTTTAGCTGTACCAATTAACAAAAACCAAACTCCCTCTTTTAAGTTTTCTTCAATTTTTTTGATTTTATTTTCAAAAATAGAAAAATGTAAATGAGCGTGAATGTCAAAATATTTTATTTCTTTAATTTCCATAAAATTTAAACTATTTCTATTTTTTTATTATAATAGCCATTAAAAAACTCTCTTCCAGAAATTATCTTTTTTCCTTCAACTTGTACCCTTTCTAGCATTAAAATTCCATCTTTTAAAATTAAAAATGTTTCATTCTTTAAAAACAAAATTTGAGGTATATAATTGTTTTCCTCTTTTTTTAAGATTTTTTTTAAATCTTTACTTTTTAGCCAAGATTTAATTAATGTTTCTTTTATTTTTTTTACTCTGAAAATTTGTAGATTTTTTAAGACTCCATCTATTTTAATTTCAATCCAAGAAATTGGCTCTTTTGAAAAGGCTCTAATTTTTCTATAAGCAATTTCAACGCTGTCATTTTTTAGTATTTTTGCATCATTTTTTTCTATTTTAAAGCTCCAACTTTCAATACCGCTTTGAGGTTTTGGTTTTAGCTTACCACTTAAATAATCTTCAATTTTTTGAAGAAATACCTCTCCTCCTAAAAGCCCCAACTCTTTTTCTAATTCTTCATAATAAAAGTCTTTTTTGATTTCTAATTTTTTTTGAAAAATAATCGGGCCATTATCAATTTTTTCATTTAACAAAAAAAGAGTTACTCCAGGTTCTTCGTCTTGCAAAATTGTAAATTGAATAGGGCTTGGTCCTTTTAATTTCGGTAATAAAGAAGGATGGATTCCTAAAATTCCTTTAGGAAAAATTTTTAAAATTTCTTCTTTTATTATTTTTCCAAAGCCAGCCAAAAGAGCAAATTCAATTTCATATTTTTTAAAAATTTCAAGAAAATTTTCATATTCAAAAAAAGGAATTTTCTTTTTTAAGGCAAATTCAGCTACAGGGTTAAGCTCAAGTTGTTTTTTTCTTCCTTTTGGTTTTGGTTTTTTAGTTACAATAAAAATTGGTTTAGCTTTTTTAAATATTTTTCTTAAAACCCAAAGTCCAAAACTATTTGATGAAAAAAATATATACTTATTTTTTAAATTCATTTTTTGAATCTACTATTTCAAAAATTTTTTTCGCTTTTTCAACATACAAAATTCCGTTTAAGTGATCAATCTCATGTTGAAAAATTTGAGCTAAAATTCCGGTTGCTTTTATTTTCTTTTCTTTACCATTTAACATTTTTCCTGATACGATAACCCATTTATATCTTTCTACTAATCCAAATTTATTTGGAATTGAAAGACATGCCTCTTCAAGAATAATTTTTTCTTTTGATGTTTTTACGATTTTTGGATTAATAAAAGTATAAAATTTGCCTCTATCTTGGGCAACAAAAATACTAAGACCATAACCAATTTGATTAGCAGCTAAACCAACTCCATTATTTCTTACCATTTCTTTTTTAAGTTCTTTAGCTATTTCCTTTATCTCTTTATTTATCTCCTTAACTTCTTTAGTTTTTGTTCTTAAGATTTTATTGTTTAAATTCACAATTAACATCAAAATAATTATAAAATAATTTTCTAAAATTTTGCTTAAATTAAATTTTTGCTTTAAAATATTATTTATCTATGGAAGAAATTAAAATAGCGCCAGATATAGTTTTTGAATTCTTTGGTTTGAGATTTACAAATTCAATTATTACAAGTTTTTTTGTTTCTTTTTTAATTTTAATTTTCGTTTTTATTTTTAAGAAGAAGATCTCTCTTCTTCCTAATAAATTCTATAATTTTATAGAGAGTATAATCGAGTTTTTTTATGAATTTGTAAAAGAAAATCTTGGAGAGAAAGGCAAGAATTTTTTCCCCTTTATTTTCACCTTATTTTTCTACGTCGTTTTAAATAATTGGTTTGGAATTTTACCTTTTATTTCTTCTTTGAAGATTTATCATGCTGGGGAAGAGGTTCATCTTTTTAGATCAACTTTTTCAGACATAAATATGACACTTGGTCTTGCTTTAGCTTCAATGATTTCTATTCATTTAATTTCCTTGAAATATTTGAGATTTGGTCATATTAAAAAATTTTTAAATTTTGAAAATCCTATGAAGTTTTTTATAGGCATTTTAGAGGGTTTTAGTGAAATTTCAAAAATTTTTTCATTTTCTTTTCGTTTATTCGGAAATATTTTTGCTGGAGAAGTATTACTTGTAATTGTCGGTTTTTTAGTGCCACTAGCTGTTCCTGTCCCTTTTTTGGGGCTTGAAATTTTTGTTGGTTTTATTCAGGCTGTAATTTTTAGCGCCCTTACAATGTTTTTTTTGAAAATTCATTTAGAATCACATTAATTAAATTTTGGTTTTTCCTAAGTCTAACTTAGGGAAAGCCAATAAAATTTTTTATGGAAGGAACAGTTAATATCGAAATTATAAAAAATTTAGCTGCAGCTCTTACGATTATTTTTGGGATTATTTTTCCAGCAGTGGCTATAGGAAAAATAGGATCTCGGGCTATGGAAGCTATTGGTAGAAACCCCGAGGCTGCAAATAAAATTCAAACCTCTATGATTTTAGCTATTGCTTTTGCAGAGGCTATTGCGATTTATGTTTTAGTAATTTCTTTAATTCTAAAGTTTACCTAACATGGGTTTTAAAATTTATTGGGAAACAATAATTTTTCAAACTTTAAACTTTTTTATACTCCTTTTTTTAGTTACCAAGCTTTTCTTTAAACCTATTTTAAAAAATCTTGAAAGAAGAAAAAAATTAATTCAAGAGGGTTTAGCTAGGCAAAAAGAATATGAAGAAAAAATTAGAAAAATAAAAGAAGAATATTTGAAGATAATGGAAAATGTTGAAAACGAGAAAAGGAAGATAATAAAAGAAGCAGAAGAGAGAGCAAAAAGGAAAGAGGAGGAAATTTTGCAAGATTTTTATAAAATTTTAGAAGAGAGGAAAAAAGAATTTGAATTATCTTTAAAAGAGAAAGAAAGTCAAATTTTTGAAGAATCAAAGGAAAAGTTAAAAGATTTTATGATTTTATGGCTTAAGGAAAACTTTAAAGAATATAATAATGATAAATTAATTGAAAAATTTTTGAAATAATGATAAGAAGTTATATTAAAAATTTAATTAGGGAATATAAAAAAAATAAAAATCTTAATAAAATTGAACAAGTTATAAATTCTATTTACAGCAGAAAAATGAAATTAAAACTTTTAGATATTTTTAAAGAAGAACTAGAAAAAGAAATGAGGATTTTTAATCTTAAATTTATAAGCGCCTTTCCTTTAAGTGATGAAAGAAAAAAAGAGATAGAAAATTTTCTTTCTAACAAATTTAAAGATGAAAAAATCAAAATACAATTTGAGATTGATAAAAAGCTTATTGGTGGCTTTAAAATTTGTTATAATGATAAAATTTTAGATTGTTCGCTTATTAATTTTATAAACAAAATATGGAGGAGCTTTTAAATTTTATTGAGAAATTAAAGTTTAAAATATTGGAAGAAAAAATAGTAGACTTAAAAGAGGTTGGATATGTTTTTAAAGTTCAAGACATAGTTGTTTTTATAAACGGATTGAGCGAAGCTTTTTTAAATGAAGTTGTAGAGGTTTTAGATGAAAACGAAAATCCAAAAGGAAAAATTTTGATACTATCTCTTTTTCAAGATTATGTAGGAGGTATTATTTTAAAAGGAGAAGTTAAAGAAGGAGATTTAGTAGTAAAAACAAATAAAGTGCTTTCTATTCCAGTAGGAGAAAATTTTCTTTCTAGAGTTATAAATCCACTAGGGGAAGCAATTGATGGTTTGGGACCAATTGAAGCAAGTGATTTTTATGAAATTGAAAGAGCAGCGCCTTCAGTGATTTCAAGAGAACCAGTTAAAGAGCCACTTCACACTGGTATAAAAATAATTGATTCAATGATTCCAATTGGAAGAGGGCAAAGAGAGCTTATTTTAGGAGATAGACAAACAGGAAAAACCACTTTAGTTCTTGATACAATTTTGCATCAAAAATTTGAAGAAAAACCTATTTATTGTATTTATGTAGCTATTGGTCAGAAAATGTCAAAAATAAAAAGATTAGTAAAAACTTTGAAAGATTTTGGTGCAATGAAATACACAACTGTAGTTGTAGCTTCATCTTCTGATTCAGCTCCTTTTTGGTATTTAGCTCCATATAGCGGCACTTCTTTAGGCGAATATTTCAGAGATAAAGGATTAGATGCTTTAGTTATTTATGATGATTTAACTAAACATGCTTGGGCTTGGAGACAGATTTCTTTGCTTTTAAAAAGACCAGCCGGGAGAGAAGCTTATCCAGGAGACATTTTTTATTTACACTCAAGATTACTTGAAAGATCAGCTAAAATTAAAAACGGCGGGAGTCTTACTGCTATTCCTATTATAGAAACTCAACTTGGCGATATTACCAGTTATATTCCAACAAATGTTATTTCAATTACTGATGGACAAATTTATTTAGAAACAGAACTATTTTTTCAAGGTTTTAGACCAGCTATTAATATTGGGCTTTCTGTTTCAAGGGTTGGATCTGCTGCCCAAACTAAAGCAATTAAAAAAGTTGCTGGAATGTTAAGGCTTGAGATGGCAAAATTTAGAGAACTTCAAGCTTTTTTACAATTTACTTCTGAACTTGATGAAAGCACTCAAAAGAAATTAAAACACGGGCAAGTTCTTTTAGAAATTTTAAAGCAAAAAAATCAGGCGACACTAAATTTTGAAAAGCTTTCAGTACTTTTGTGGGCAGCAATAAATGGTTATTTTGATGATTTTCCCTTAAATGAGATTAAAAAAATTGAAGAATTATTTTTACAAGAGCTTGAGGAGAAAGAATTTTTAAAAGAAATTAGAAATAAAAAGGAAATAACTCAAGAAATGGAAACTGAAATTAAAGACTTTGTTATAAAATTTCTAACTAAAATTAAAAAATATGAAAGGACTGAGACAAATTAAAAATAAAATAAAGGGAATTGAAAATTTAAAGAGAATTACTCACGCTATGGCACTTATTTCAGCTACTAAAATGAGAAAGGCTCAAAAATATGCTTTAATTTCAAGACCAATTACAAATGCTATTTTAAGTTTGATTAAAGATTTTAAAGGATTAGAACATTTTTTAATAAAAGAAAATAAAGCAAAGAAAGATTTATTAATTGTTGTTGGAGCTGATAGGGGTTTAGCTGGTTCTTTAAATAGTAATATCTTTAAAGAAGCAGTGGAATTTCTTAAAAATTATGATAGAGAAATTCATTTGATTTTGATTGGAAAAAAAACAATAAATTTTTTTCAAAGATCTAGATTCGAAAAATATAAAATAGTAGTAAAATTTGAAAAATTCGGCGACTATTTTTTAGTTGAACAGACTTTACCACTTACAGATTTTCTTATCGAGTCTTATAAAAATAAAATTTACAAAAACGTCTTTATAATTTATACTCATTTTATAAAAACATTTGAACAAAAAGTAATAACAAGAAAAATTTTGCCGCTTAAGTTTGCAGATGTCTTTGAAATTTTAAAACCGAGTGAAGAAAATTTTGATTATCTAATCGAACCAGATAAAAAGACTTTTCAAGAAAAAACAATACCAATTATTTTTAGAATTTTAGTTCACCATTTAATTTTAGAAGCAAACGCATCAGAACACTCAGCAAGAATGGTTGCTATGAAAAAAGCAGCTGATAATGCTACAGAAATTTTATCCTCTCTCTATTTAACCTACAATAAAATAAGACAAGAAAAAATTACAGAAGAAATTTTAGATATTTTAAGATCAGTTCAATAAAATTTGTTATAATATCTTATTGCCAGCGTAGCTCAGAGGTAGAGCAGGCGCCTTGTAAGCGTCAGGTTATAGTTTCAAATTTCTCTCTCTATTTAACCTACAATAAAATAAGACAAGAAAAAATTACAGAAGAAATTTTAGATATTTTAAGATCAGTTCAATAAAATTTGTTATAATATCTTATTGCCAGCGTAGCTCAGAGGTAGAGCAGGCGCCTTGTAAGCGTCAGGTCGTGGGTTCAAATCCCACCGCTGGCTCTTATGAGAATTATTATTAAAAAACCACTTATTACTCATAAAACAACAAAATTAGCAAAAGAAAATGTTTATGTTTTTTATGTGGATTCAAGGGCGAATAAAAAAGAAATTAAAAGCGAAGTTGAAAAACTTTTTAAGGTAAATGTGATAGATGTTAGGACAGTTAATCTTAAAAGAAGAGAAAGAGGGGTTACAAAATATAAGGATATAAGACAAAGAGTTAAAAAAGCTTATGTAAAAATAAAAGAAGGTCAACAAATAAACATCTTTCCACAATTATAATGAATATTAAAGATTATTTTTTTATAATTTTTCTCCTCCTTTTTTCCTCTCTTTATTTAGTTTTAGCCTGGCAAGAGCCCAGTTATTCTCCTCCTGGTGGTTCTGGTGCTATTTCAGTTGATTCATCTGGAAATGTAATTATAAATAATAACTTAAACGTTTCTGGTAGATTGAATGTTAATAATTTATCTAATTTTCAAGGCTCAATTAATGTTTTAGATCATCTTATTGTAGGTACTTCCACTAATCCAAAAGGAATTTTACTTTTTACTAGGCCAACAGGCACTCCTTATTGCCTTTATGTGTATACTTCTGGCGGAAGTCCTTATATCGGGCTTCAAGCTGGTGGATGTTGGTGATTTATGAATATTTATAAAAATATAAGAGAAAACATTTATAAAACTTGGATGCTTTTCTTTATTGTTTTCATTTTGTTTTTAGTTTTTGGTTGGCTAATTTCAATTATATTTCAAAATAGAAATATTTTTTATATTGCAATCTTTTTAGGTATATTAAACAATATTTTATCTTATTGGTATTCAGATAAGCTTGTTATTTACTTGACCGGCGCTAAGAAAATAGAAAGAAAAGATTATCCAGAAATTTACAATATAGTCGAAAATTTATGTATAACCGCAGGAATTAAAACTTTACCAAAAATCTATATTTTAGAAACTCCAACCTTAAACGCTTTTGCTACTGGAAGAAACGAAAAAAATGCTGCAATTGTACTTACTTCAGGTATTCTGAGGGTTTTGAATAAATCTGAACTTGAAGGTGTTATTGCGCACGAAATTTCCCATATTATAAATAAGGATATTTTAGTAGGGACATTTTCTGCTATAGTTGTTTCTATTTTTGCTATTTTAGCTGATTTTGTTTTAAGAGGAATGATTTTCTTTAATCCAGAAGAAAAGAGAAGAGAAATAAATCCAATTTTTTTTATATTTTTAGTTTTAGTAATTATAATTACCCCTATTATTGCTCAGCTTATTCATTTAGCAATTTCAAGGCAGAGAGAATTTTTAGCTGATTCTTCCGGCGCTCTTTTAACTAGATATCCAGAAGGTTTAGCCTCAGCTCTTTTAAAAATTTCTCAAAATCCTTATATTCAAACTTCGCCAAATTTTGCTCATCTTTTTATTGAAAACCCAATTCCTCAAAACAAAAAAACTCCTTGGTATATTAAAATTTGGTTAACACATCCACCAGTTGAAGAAAGAGTCTCAAGGCTTCTTTCTAAAAAATTCTAAATTTCTATTCTTCAATTTTTATTTACATTTTCTTCTTTAGATTTTATAATTTAATAATTATGAAAAAAAACAAAAGCTACCTTCTCCAAATTGGAGTAGGGGCTTTATTTTTTCTATGAAAAAAAATAATATTTTACTTATTAAAAAAATTTTTTTAAAAATTTTAATTTTATCTTTAGTTTTACCAAATTTAATTTTTGCTTTTAATCCTCCTTCTTCTCCCCCTCCGAATGCTACAGCAACTTTACAAGCTGATCAAAATAGCAATTTAGGTATTGGTGGTCCCCCTACTTCAACCATAAAACTTACTATTTATGGTACAACCACCATAATTTCAGGCTCATTAGGTATTAGAGTTTCTTATCCAAGTTATGACGTAGATGTAGGTTCTACTGGCCTAATTAGAGCCGGTGATTTTATAGGAAGAGTTAGTGCTAGTAATATAACCTCAGGCCAATTCGGCTCTAATACAGGTGGAGGAGATTATAGCTTTCCAAATAAAGTTGGTATCGGGACGACGGCACCAGCATCACCACTTCATATTAATCCAGCCACACCGACATTATGTGTAGGGCCTTATTGTTCAAACGCAGCTGGTAGAATTATTGCTGGTGGTTCAGTCGCAGAATTTACATTCTTAGATAGAGGCGCAACATCTTTCGTGGGGAATCCAACAGCTGGTGAAAGATGGGTTTGGTATTCATCGGGTGGAATTGCTCGTTTATGGAGCGGTGGAGATAAAATGGCAATAACTCCTGCAGGCAAAGTTGGCATCGGGACGACGGCACCGCAGGCGAAGTTGCATATTGCTTCGCCTGGTGATGTTTTAATTGATAACGCAGTTCGTTTGCAAAGTAAAACTACTGGAGGGATTGTAAAAGATTTAATAACTTTGTGGTCCGATAACAACACTTACGTTGGATTAAGTGGCAACTTAATCTTGAGAGCTGGCGATGGGGAAAGGATGAGAATAACTTCTACAGGCAACGTCGGCATTGGAACAACAACACCAGCACATAAATTAGATATTCAAGGAGGGTGGCTAAGGGTTGGAAGTGGTTCTTCTGCTATTCAGCTTGAAACTCAAGCTGGGTTTCATAGGCAAGCTTTTGAAGAATTAAGATTTTATGATTGGAGTTTTGGTGGAGATATGGTTACTTTTAAGGATGGCAACGTCGGCATCGGAACAACAACACCAAATCAAAAACTTGTAGTTGCTGGTAATATATTAACTACAGGATATATTTCGGGAACATATAGCGGAACAATAAGTGCTGCTTCTGTTTCTTCAGGTTCATTTGGCTCTAATACAGGTGGAGGAGATTATAGCTTTCCAAATAGAGTTGGTATTGGAACAACAAATCCAGGGGCGAAATTAGATATTGCAGGAGATGTAAAAATTAGGTATACAGCTAATTCAACAAGTATTTTAATAACTGATTCAGATACTGAAATACAGTTTAGAGAAGCTTTACCTTCTTTTTTTGGTAAGTTTCAAAGAAATGGTGACTATGTTTCTGGTAGTAGTTATTATACATATATTGGAAATGGTGCTAGGCATGCCTATGGACAGGATGAATATACTTATTATGTAGATAATCCATATCATAATCCTGTTGTTTTAACATTAAATACTCACGGATGGAAGTTTATTTCAGGTCAAGGGGGTTCAACTGGAAATCGAACTCTTAATGAAGTAGCAAGATTGACTTGGGATGGTAAATTAGGCATCGGAACGACGGCACCTAACGAAAAATTAGAAATCAGTGGAAATATTCGATTAAGTGGGGGTGCTCGATATATTGAATTTGTAGATGGTAATCCTCAAATTAAAACAAGGTGGGAAGAATTTGGAATTTATGCTGATACCGATAATAACACAAATACTAATCTCATCTATTTAGGGGGTGATGGAACTAATAAATATGTTACTATTGCTAACGGAGGCAACGTTGGCATCGGGACGACGGCACCGGAAGGAAAACTTGATGTAAGGACAGGAACATCTGGTCGTCGGTTTATTGTCAAAGAAATTAACGAACCCGGTTTTGGAAATGAAGTTTCCTTAATTGTAACCCAACAAAGAGGTTTTTTGGTTAAAGATAGACCGAATTCTCAAGGAGGGCTTTGGCTTTATGGTGGACACTATTCAACGGGATTTGAAAAAAGAGGTGGGATTGGAGCAGGATTGATGGGTGATTTAGGAACTATGATAGCTTTGGGTACCGAGGCTTCTTGGATAAGATTTTACGATGGAGATATTACTTTGTTTGCTAATACAGGTCTTACAGTTGGGAATACATTTTCATCAGCTCCGAGATTACATGTTCAAGGAGCAACTGGCAACGTCGGCATTGGAACAACAACACCAAATCAAAAACTTGTAGTTGCTGGTAATATATTGGCTACAGGTAATATCTATGGTACTTTTTCTGGTTCAATCAGTGCTGGAAATGTAACTCCTGGAACTTTTAACTCACTTCAAGGTGGAAGTGGAAA
>Ga0197143_1002555_pt1 | contig 13174 bp, 9 predicted proteins | sample GBS70_MetaG_FD_148603 | JGI IMG/M metagenome (GOLD analysis project Ga0197143, IMG submission 148603) | Sediment microbial communities from Great Boiling Springs, Gerlach, Nevada, United States - GBS 70_MetaG | ecosystem: Environmental > Aquatic > Thermal springs > Hot (42-90C) > Sediment...
GCTCCTTTGATCGCCCCCTCTTCATCATCACCCTGTTGCTGGTCATTATTGGTCTGATCATGATCTTCAGTTCTTCAGCTCTGGTGGCTTCGGAGAAATATCATCATCCCTTTCATTTCCTCCTCGAACAGCTCAAGGGGGCTATTCTTGGTTTTATCCTCATGACCTTCATCATTTTTACAGCGCGAGACCTTTTCCGCTGGCCAGCCTTTATTTTTGGTCTTCTTGTTCTCTGTCTTGTGCTTCTATCTCTTTGTTTTCTGATGCCTCCTCTTTCTGGAGCCAATCGCTGGGTGATGGCCTTCGGGATTACCTTTCAGCCTTCTGAATTGACCAAAATCGCTCTCGTTCTTTTCATCGCTTTTTATCTCGAAAAGAAAAGGGAGCGTCTCGATGAAATAAAGACAATTCTTCCGCTTCTGGCTGTTATTGGCCTTTTTGTCCTGCTTATTTTAAGAGAGCCAGATTTTGGAACGGCTGTCCTTATTCTCTTCATCAGTTTCCTTCTTCTCTTTATGGGCAAAATAAAGCTCTTCTATCTTGGCACCGCTGTGGTTCTGGCTCTGGCCTTATTTATTTTTTATTTTCTTCAGCTTCCCCGGGAAGATTATCGCCGGCAAAGACTGGAAGCCTTTTTCTGGCCTGAAGAACACCGCGATCGGGCAGCCTTTCAAATTATGCAGTCGAAACTGGCTGTGGGCACCGGCGGTTTCCTCGGCGTCGGTCTGGGCGAAAGCACCAGAAAGCTCTACTTCCTGCCCTGCGCTCATACCGATTTTATTTACGCCATTATTGGCGAAGAGTTTGGCCTCGCAGGGACAATTTCAGTTCTGGCCCTATATCTTCTTTTTTTCTGGAGGGGCTGGCAAATTGCTCGCAAGGCCACCAACCTGGCTCATCAGTTAGTGGCTTATGGTCTGACTCTCATGATTTGCTGTCAGGCCCTTCTTAATATTTCGATTGTCCTGGCCCTTGGACCAACGAAGGGAGTTCCTCTGCCCTTTATAAGTTATGGCCGATCAGCTCTTCTCTGTCAGTTGGTCTCCGTGGGTCTGCTTTTAAATATTTCCCAGAGAAAGGTCAATAATCTGTTTTTAAAATGAAAAAAAAGAAAAGGGTATTTATCTGTGGCGGAGGCACAGGCGGTCATCTCTATCCGGCTCTGGCCATCAGCCAGAAATTGAAGGAAAAGGAGCCGGGCCTGGAAATCATCTTCCTTGGGAGCCAGCGGCCAGTGGAAAAGGAAATAATGGCTAAATATGGCCAGAAATTTATCGGTTTGAAAGTGGCTGGTTTGAAGGGCAGGGGACTGAGAGGTGTTTTGAGTCTGGCCTTAATTCCTGTGGCCATCCTGAAATCATTTTATTTAATCCTAAAATACAGGCCGGGCCTGGTCATTGGCGTTGGCGGCTACAGCTCCGGCCCAGTCGTTCTTGCCTCCTGGCTTTTGAGAAAACCCAGGGTCATTCTGGAGCAAAATGTCAGGCCTGGCTTTACCAATCGCCTTCTTCGTTATTTTGTGCCTCGCGTCATAACTGCCTTTGAAGCTACCCTGCCCTTTTTTGGACAAAAAGGGCTCTTCCTGGGCAATCCGGTTCGGCCCGAATTCTATGCCATCGAGCCCCGAAAACAACGTTCTCCCTTCACCCTGCTTGTTTTTGGCGGTAGTCAGGGATCCCATTTTCTCAACCAGCTCATGATAGACACTTTGCCTTTCCTCAAGCCGGCCAAGGATAAAATTCATATTATCCATCAAACCGGCTCTCAGGACCACTCCTGGGTGAAAAAGGCTTATCTTGACCATTCCTTTAATTCAGCTGAGGTTGAACCCTTCTTTTTTGAAATGCCAGCTAAATTCAAACAGGCTGACCTGCTCATCTGTCGATCTGGAGCCACTTCCCTGGCTGAAATCATTGCTTCCTCGCGGGCCGCGGTGCTTATTCCCTTGGCGCGGGCAGCTGAAAATCACCAGTACTGGAACGCCTATGAACTCTTTTTGCGAGGTGCAGCTCTAATGATGACTGAAAATGAAGCCAGACCGGAGAAACTAGCCGAGATAATCTTTGATTACCTTGAACATCCTGAAAAGCTTGATTCCATGGAGGCAAAACTGGCTGAATTGAGGGTTTCTGATCCTGAAGAAAAAATCGCCTCTTTCTGCCTTGAATTGATGAGGGGAAAAAAGGAGAAGACCGTCCATGGTTAAGCAGGTTTATCGCCGTCTGAAAAGAATTCATCTTGTTGGCATCGGCGGCACTGGTATGAGTGGCATAGCCGAAGTTCTCCTGAATCTTGGCTATAAGGTTTCTGGTTCAGATCTTCAGGCCAATGAGGCCACGGAAAGGTTATCCCGGCTTGGAGCCGAAATAAATATCGGCCACAGAAAAGAAAATGTGCATGGTGCGGATGTAGTTGTCATTTCTTCAGCCATCAGACCGGACAATATTGAGGTTAAAGAAGCCAGACAGTTAAAAATTCCGGTTATTCCCCGGGCAGAAATGCTGGCTGAACTTATGAGAATGAAATATGGTATAGCTGTTGCCGGCTCCCATGGCAAGACTACCACCACCTCCATGATAGCCCTGGTGCTGGAAGCTGGCGGTTTCGATCCCACGATTGTTGTCGGTGGTCGCCTGAATAAGATTGGCTCCCATGGCAAACTGGGAACCAGTGATTTTATGGTCGCTGAAGCTGATGAAAGCGACCGTTCTTTTCTTTATCTTTCACCTTTTATTGCTGTTCTCACTAACATTGATTATGAACATCTCGACCATTATCGTAACCTTGATGATTTAAAAAAGACCTTTGTTGATTTCGCCAATAAAGTTCCCTTTTATTGCCCCGTCATCCTCTGTCTTGATGACCCCAACCTACAGGATCTCATTCCTAAGATCGAAAGGAAGATAATTACCTATGGCTTTTCTGCGCAGGCCGATATCTTTGCCCGCTCCCTTCGCTTTGAAGCCTTTGAAAGCTGGGCCAATCTTTTTTACCGTAATCAGCCTCTCGGAAAGCTCCATCTTCATGTGCCTGGCTGGCACAACATTCTTAACGCCATGGCCGCCGTGGCCGTTGGTCTTGACCTCGATATTCCCGTTGAGGCCATTTTTAAGGCACTCGAAAATTATAGCGGCACCGGCCGTCGCTTTGAGCTCAAAAAAAGAATTGACGAAATCATGATCATTGAAGATTACGCCCATCACCCGACTGAAATCAAAGCCACGCTGGAAGCGGCCAAGGAAGGTTTCCATCGCCGTCTCCTGGTCATCTTTCAACCCCATCGCTATACCCGTCTCTTCCATCTGCTTAAGTCCTTTGCCATGTCCTTCAATCAGGCAGATGTGCTCATCTTAACTGAGGTTTATCCGGCCGGTGAAGACCCCATCCCCGGAATTAATGGCCAGGCTCTCTTTGAAACTATTCAGGAATATGGTCATAAAAATGTCCTCTATGAACCCGAGATGAATCGCCTTCCGGAAATTGTCAGCCGGCTTGTTCGGAAGGAGGACATGATTCTGGTTCTTGGAGCCGGCAATATTTCCCGGATTATCCCTGAAATCATCCATCGGCTGGAGGAAAAATTAAAAAAATGAGAAGCCAGCCTCTTTCCCGCTCCTTACATCTTCAAACCTGCCCCTTTCAGCGAGGTTCGAACCGCTTGCGGCTGCGCCGGATGAACAAGAAGGCCCACCTTACCCTTAAACACATCCTCATACTTTTTATTCTGGCCGGCACCCTGAGTTATCTTGCTTCTCACCTCTTTCTTTTTCTAACAACATGGGAGGGATTGAGGATTCAGCAAATTAAGGTGAAGACAGAAAGAACACAGGTGGAAAGAGAAATCAGAGACATTTTAAGGGAGCTCTATGCTCAAAACATTCTTCAGCTTGATCTGGGTCTAGTCGAGAAAAAAGTTCTGGCTCACCGCTGGGTAAAGAGGGCCAGGATAAGAAAAATTTTTCCTTCTTCCCTTGAAATTATAATAGAGGAGCGTCAGCCTCTGGCCATTTTCCACCAGGCTGGCCGGGCCTATCTGGTCAATGAAGAAGGAATAAAACTTGAAGACTTAACTTCTGAAATAATGGCCGAGCTCAATCTGCCAGCAATTTATCCTGCTGATCAGAAGGCCGAGTTATCGAAAGAAGACTGGCAAATTATCAGCCAGTGCCTCGAAGCCCTGAGTCCTGAAGAAAGAACTTCAGCCATCATCTTCTTTTATTCCAGGCCCATAAATCTTATTCTGAAGCTCGGCGATGAGCCGGCCAGGCTAATTCTGGGAAGAGACTACTTTCGGGAAAAAATTAATCTTGGCCGCCGTTATCGTCCCCTGATTGAGGCTGCCTTTGGACCCCTGGATTACCTCGATTTAAGATTCTGGGAAGACAGAATTTATTTTAAGCCCAGGGAACCTGGCCAGTCTCCTGAAATCACCGCCATTGAGGAGGAAAGCTCATGGCCAAAAGTGGCTATATAGTTGGTTTTGATCTTGGAACAAAAAAAGTTTGTGCCATTATTGGCGAGATAACTGAAGAAAAAAAAGTGGAAATTGTCGGCATTGGTCTCGTCGATTCCCATGGCGGTGTGCGCAATGGTGTTGTCGTCAACCTGGATGCAGCTACTGAGGCCATCAAAAGGGCCAGAGAAGAGGCTGAACTTATGGCCGGGGTGGAAATCGCTTCAGCCTATGTAGGTATTTCAGGAGCTCACATCAAAAGTTTTAACAGTCGGGGCGTGGTCGCTGTCTCGGGCAAGAATAAAGAAATTACCCGGGAAGACATTCATCGAGTCATTGACCAGTCGAAAGCTGTGTCCATACCTCCAGATCGAGAAATAATCCATATTATCCCCCAGGAATTCGTGGTTGATGAGCAGGATGGAATTAAGGACCCGCTGGGCATGTGCGGTATTAAACTCGAAGTCAATGTGCATATCGTCACGTCAGCTATAACTTCAGCCCAAAATTTAAGGGCCTGTTTTGACCGGGCTGATATCGAAATTGAAGAAATTGTTCTCAACCAGATTGCTACAGCTGCCAGCACCCTGACTCCTGATGAAATGGAATTAGGCGTCGGCCTGATTGATATTGGTGCTGGCACGACAGAAGTGGCCATTTTTGAAAGGGGTAGCCTCTGGTATACCTGCACCATCCCGCTTGGCGGTGATAATTTTACCAATGATATTGCTGTGGGCTTGAGGACACCTATTTCCGAAGCAGAAAAAATCAAAAAGAAATATGGCTGCCTTCTGGGATCCGCATTTGATGAATCCGAAACTATTGAGGTGCCGAGCGTGGGGAAAGGCAAACGACCCCGGGTTCTTTCCCGTCAGATTCTGGCCGATATCATTCAGCCTCGAGCCGAAGAAATCTTTCGCCTGGTTGATAGTGACATCAAAAGAATGGGTTTTGAGAAATCTCTTAATTCCGGCCTTGTCCTCACAGGTGGAACAGCGCTGCTCGAAGGTATTGAGGAAATAGCTGAGGAAATATTTGATTTGCCCGTCCGGAGGGGAGAACCCTCGGGCGTGGGCGGACTGGTCGATCGGGTCAGCACTCCCGATTTTGCCACTTCTGTTGGCCTGATTCTTTATGGCTTCAACAAGTGGCGGGAGAGGGGGATGATCAGAGAAAGAAAAAAAGGGCTTTTGGCCAGGCTTTTTGACTGGCTGAAAGAATAAAGGAGGTGAGTCATGGCCCAAGACAGGTCAGATCGACTCAAATTTCATCTGGTTGAAGAAAGTCCAGGAGCCAAGATTAAGGTTGTCGGCATCGGTGGCGGAGGCAGTAACGCCATTAACCGCATGATCGAAGCCAATATCGAGGGAGTCGAATTTATTGCAGTCAACACAGATGTTCAGGCTCTGCAAAATAATCTGGCTCCCATAAAAGTTCAAATCGGCGCCCAGCTGACCAAGGGTCTGGGATCAGGCGGCAATCCTGAGATTGGCCGGCAAGCTGCTCTGGATGACCGGGAAAAACTGCAGCAGATGATGATGGGAGCTGACATGGTCTTCCTGACTGCCGGTCTCGGCGGCGGCACGGGAACTGGTGCTACCCCGGTTCTGGCTTCCATAGCATCAGAAATGGATATCCTGGTCATTTCCATTGTTACCCTGCCCTTTGCCTTTGAAGGTAAGGTCAGGGCCAGGCAGGCTGAAGAAGGCTTAAAGGAATTGAAATCAACTGTGGCCACGGTGATTTCCATTCCCAATGAGCGCCTCCTGGAAACCGTTAACCTGGATACTTCCATTCAGGATGCCTTCCGGCTGGCCGATGATGTTCTCCGTCAGGCTGTCCAGGGTATCTCTGACCTCATAACCAAGCCCGGTCTTATCAATCTTGATTTTGCTGATGTCAAGACCATCATGAAAGGCATGGGCATGGCTTTTATGGGCACAGGTATGGCCTCGGGAGAAAATCGGGCCATCGAAGCCGCCCAGAAAGCCATCTCCAGTCCATTACTGGTTGATACTTCAATCAAAGGGGCTCGAGGCGTTCTTATCAATATTACGGGGGGTAAGGACCTGACGCTCCATGAAGTCTGGAAAGCCTCAAAACTAATAAATGAGCTGGCTCATCCCGAAGCCAATATTATTTTCGGCACAGTCATCGATCCCAATCTGAAAGACATGGTCAAAGTGACGGTTATTGCCACCGGTTTCGATCGAGCTGAGGACCGGGTCTTCGTCCGAGAAAGCGAAGATGCCTCAGCTAAGAAAACGCCTCCTCCTTTCCCTGTCTTTACCGAAACACCACCCTATATGTTTGAACCCAAGGGAAACGAGGATATAATCTGGAGCAATGCGCCGGGCAGCCGGCCCTGGGATATATTTAAAACGCCCGCCTATCGCCGCCGGCCAACACCCAATAAATTGACTCTGCCTGGAATTAAACCGACTCCTTCTCCCTTCAAGAAAGGCCATGGAGCAAGCTGACCTTATCATCAGGCGTTTAGCCCAGCTTGTAACCTGTTCAGGTCCGGCTCCAAAAAGAAAGGAAGCTCTAAAAGAACCCGGCCTCATTGAAGAGGCAGCCATTGCTTCTTTTCAGGGTAAGATTGTCTATGTGGGGCCCGATAGGGATCTGGAAAAGCAAGTCAAACCTGCAGCCGGAGCGACTATCCTGGAAGCTGATGGTCTGGTCGCTCTTCCAGGATTAATCGATCCCCACACCCACCTCCCCTTTGCCGGCACAAGAGAACAGGAGTTTGTTCTCCGGTTAAAGGGAGCTACCTACCAGGAGCTGGCCGCTTGCGGCCTGGGCATTCAGACCACAGTTAAGGCTACAAGAGAAATCTCCCGGGATGAACTCGTCGATCTCTGCCTAGAGCGTCTCCATACCATGCTCCTTCATGGAACGACCATGGTCGAAGCCAAAAGTGGCTATGGCCTTGATTTTGAAACTGAAATCAAACAGCTTGAAGCTCTCCAGATGGCGGGCGAGATACATCCTGTCGAGATTATTCCCACCTATCTTGGAGCCCACGAGATTCCGCCCGAATTTCGAAATAACAGGGCAGGCTATCTCCAGTTGCTTATCGAAAAAGTTATGCCTGAAATCAGGCGCAGAAATCTGGCTGAATTTATTGATGTTTTTTGCGAAGAAGGAGTCTATTCGATTGAAGAAACCAGAATCCTGGCCAGGGCAGCAAAAAAACTGGGATTCAGGATTAGATTGCATGCCGATGAATTTTCATCTCTTGGTGGAGCTGAACTGGCGGTTGAACTTGAGGCGGCTTCAGCCGACCATTTAATTAATATTACTGAAAGGGGAATTGCTGCCCTTGCTAGAAGCTCGACCGTGGCCATTCTCCTGCCCATGGTTCCCCTTTTTCTTCGTCTTGAAAAAAGGCCCCCTGCCCGCCGTCTAATGGAAGCGGGGGCGGCTGTGGCTCTGGCCACTGATTTTAATCCAGGAAGTTCCATGACAGAATGCCTTCCTCTAATCATTCAGCTGGCAGTCTTTCTTCTTGGCTTTGAGGTTGAAGAAGCTTTGCAGGCAGCAACAATTAATGCTGCCTTTTCTTTAGGAAGAGAAAATCAAGCAGGGAGTCTCGAAAAGGGCAAGAATATGGATTTAATTCTCTGTTCGCTTCCCAATTACATCCATCTTGTCTATCATCCTGGACCCAATCCCGTTCGTCATGTTTTTAAGAAGGGAAAATGGGTGGTCAGGGATGGGAAAATCTCGTTGAATTAACCAGCTTTCTTATTCTTTTATCATTATCTTGCTTTTAATCACTTTAGTGGCTCTTTCATTGTTTGATCCATCCATTTTAAAATTTGCTTTAATCCGTGAAACATCCAAGATGACCTGATTTCTTCTGGGTTTTCAGAAATTTCATCTTCCCCGCTTCAAATGGCCTGGAACTCGCTTTCTTCAAGTCTTAAATGAAAAGCAAAGCCCTCTTTTTGCCCTTCCTATTATTTTAATCTGTTCCTGTTACCTTCATCTGGCTCCGACATTCTGGCACCTGCAGGTTCCTTCTATAGACAAGCCACAAAGGCTAAAGATTAAATCGCTTCTTCAGTCCGGCTGCATTTATTCCTCTATCAAATCGGATTAAATGGGAAAAAACAACTTCTTTAAGACCATTATTTGAAACAGATCAAATCCAATTCCTTTCAGTCAGAGGAGTCAAAATTTGCCTGTTCCCGCAGAGACTTTCCGGATTTTTGGCTGATAAATAATCTTGAGGATTAAAATATTTGTTGGAGCGCTCTGAATTAACGCAACCGGCTTTTCCTCATTCCGTAAGAGAAATAAATAATCACGCCGAGGGCCATCCAGCCAAGCAATCTCATCCAGGTATCCCGGGGAAGGCCAGCCATCAAATAGAGGCAAGAAATGATGCCCAGGACAGGAACCACGGGAACTCCTGGCGTTTTAAAGGGCCGGTTGATTTCAGGATGAGTATAGCGAAGGACCAGGACCGCAGCGCAGACAATCACAAAGGCAAAAAGAGTGCCAATGCTGACCAGCTCGCCCACGATGCCAATGGGAAGGAGTGAAGCTGCGATAGCTACCAGGGCTCCAGTAATGATGGTGGTGACATAGGGCGTCCGGAAACGGGGATGAACGCGAGCAGCTATTGCCGGGAGTAACCCGTCTCTGGCCATGGAAAAGAAAATGCGCGGCTGACCCATAAGCTGAACAATCATGACTGAGATGAGACCCACAATGGCTCCTATCTTAATAAATGGAGAAAGCCAGAAAAGCTTCATCTCATCAATGGCTACAGCCACAGGAGCGGGCACATTTAGCCGGCTGTAATGGACAACTCCAGTGAGAACAAGGGAAAAGGCGATATAAATAAGCGTACATATGCCCAGGCTCCCGAGAATCCCTATGGGCATATCCCGCTGCGGATTGCGGGCCTCCTGAGCCACGGTGGAAACAGCATCAAAACCAAGATAGGCAAAGAACATAACACCAGCACCCCGGAGAATACCGCTCAGACCGAAAAAGCCGAATTCTCCCTGATTGGGCGGAATAAAAGGCTTCCAGAGAGAAGGTTTGATGAAAAAGAGACCGGCTCCTATAAAAACAAGAATGACAGAGATTTTCAGAATGACGATAGCCGCATTAACGGTAGCTGATTCCTTTATTCCTCTTACGAGAAGAGCAGTCAACAGGATAATTATCAGAAAAGCGGGAAGATTGATGATGGCTCCCGTCGTTTGCCAGCTATGGGTCTGAGGATCAAAAGTAAAGGGAGAGGAGGCAAGAGAAGCCGGAAAATTGATTCCCAGGTCCCTAAGAAAACTGACCAGATAGCCGGACCAGCCAATGGCCACAGTGGTTGCTCCCAGCGAATATTCCAGGATGAGGTCCCAGCCAATGATCCAAGCAAAAATTTCGCCCAGGGTGGCATAGGCATAAGAATAGGCACTGCCAGCAATGGGAATCATGGCTGCAAATTCGGCATAACAGAGACCGGCAAAGGCACAGGCCAGGCCAGCCAGAATAAAAGATAAGGTGACTGCCGGGCCAGCATACTGGGCCGCTGCATGGCCCGTAATAACAAATATTCCTGCTCCGACAATTGCCCCTATGCCGAGGAAAATAAGTTGCCAGGGGCCGAGAACTCTCCGGAGTCCCGAGGTTTCCCCATAAGCCTCAGCCGCTATAGCTTCCATACTTTTTTTTGCCAGAAGGGGAGAACCCATTCTTCCGCCTCCTCCGTTCTCAATTTAAACAAGGCCACAGAGCGCCTGTCCTTAAACGGCCAGAATTCTACCAGATTAGCCACGAAAAGGCTATAGAAATCGGTCAAGAGCCCGATACTGAATGGCTTCAGAGAGGTGAGATAGCTGAATCTCCTCTTCACCAGCGAGATCTGCTATTGTCCGGCTGACCTTAAGAATACGATCCAGGGCCCGAGCGGTTAAGCCCAGTTTCTTCATGGCCGCTTCAAGCAGACGCTCACCTTCAGCTTTCAGCCGGCAGAAACGTCTGACTTCTTTTGTTCTCATCTGGGCGTTGGCATAAATCGGAAGGCCCCGGAAGCGAAGGAGCTGCCTTTCCCTGGCTTTGATTACCCTGGCCCTGATTTCAGCCGAACTTTCACCGGGTTCGGGAGCCACATATTCGCTGAATTTGACGGCCGGAACTTCTATCTGGATATCAATTCTATCTAAAAGGGGGCTGGAAAGGCGAGCATAATAGCGTCGCCTTTCGCTTTCAGGGCAATCTTCTCCCGAAAATACATGCTGAAAGGCCAGACCACAGGGATTCATGGCGGCAACCAGCATGAAAGAACAGGGAAAAGTCAAACTCATGGAAGCCCGGGAAATGACCACCTGGCCATCCTCGAGGGGCTGGCGCAAATCTTCAAGCACCTTCCGTCTGAATTCGGGTAATTCATCAAGGAAAAGAACTCCGTGATGAGCCAGACTTATTTCTCCAGGGCGGGGAATAAGCCCCCCGCCAATGAGTCCAGCATCAGTGATGGTATGATGGGGAGCCCGAAAGGGCCGGGTACAGATAGCGGCTCTCCCTCTCAGCAGGCCGGCCGCACTATAAATCTGTGTTACCTCTAATATTTCTTGCCAGCTCATGGGCGGCAAAATTGAAGGCAGGCGCCGGGCCAGCATGGTCTTGCCGGCTCCAGGCGGTCCTATAAGGAGAACGTTATGGGCTCCGGCGGCGGCTACTTCTAAGGCCCGCTTAACATGGAACTGTCCCTTAACCTCACTGAAATCAGCTTCATCAGAAGCCTGGCTGAGAATGGATTTGAGATCGAGGTGGCAGGGCTCGAAAGATGCGGGTCGCCTTAAAAAATTGACTACTTCGGGCAGACTCTCCAGATTATAGACGGGAAGACCCTCAACAAGGGCAGCTTCCGGGCCATTTTCAGCTGGAACGACTATAGCCTCAAGATTCATTTTCCTGGCCAGAATAGAAACAATCAGGGCACCTCGAACAGGTTTTAACCGTCCATCCAGGGCCAGTTCAGCCAGAAAAAGTTTGCGCTTCAAGGACTCGGGCGGAATTAGATTTAAATAGGCCAGAAGTCCCAGAGCAATGGGCAGATCAAAGGAAGAGCCTTCCTTGCGCCGATCAGCCGGGGCCAGATTAACGACTATCCTTCGCCTTGGAAATTCATAGCCACAGTTTTTCAGGGCTGACCGAATTCTCTGTTCGCTTTCCCTGATGCTGGTATCGGGCAAGCCGACGACAATGAAATTGGGAAGACCGTTTGTTACATCCAGCTCGACTTCTACAGGAAAGGCTTCAATACCCTGGAGCGAGGCACTTAAAATCTTGAAAAGCATGGGCTCACTGATTCCAGTTCAAAAGATGTCTTCTCTGGTTATGGACGAAAATATAATCAGACTTGCTCAAAAATAATTTGCCTGAAAAAGCCAATGGTGAGGGAAGGCGAAAATAAAGAAAAATCAACCTATCAAAATTAAAAAACATATTTTCTGAATCCTTTCAGGGGCTTTTATCTTCTGAGCGCAAATTTGCCCTCGGAAATTTCCTCAGGCTGACCTTAATTCTGAATCAACGTCTTGAGGTTATTTTTCGAATTGGGGTAATAATTAGAGTGATAAATTTGTTCCAGCGTGCGTCCTTCTTTAAGGTGACAAAATAATTTTTCGGGTTATACCTCCGATTGATGGAAGAGATACTCTCGGGTCAGAGGCTTTCGAGGTGAAGTTCAGCTCTTTTTACCGAGAAATTCCCGGGCCAGTCTTTCAAGTTCCTGTTCAATTTCCTCATGAGTTCTGACCTTGCGCTTTTTCTCTCCGGCCGGAGGCGGCATGGGCTCAGCCGGTCTTTCCTCAAGGCGCGGCGTCTGAATTTTGCCATAGATTTCCCTTTCAATCGCCTCCTCTTCTTCTTTTCCCTCAAGGCCAATTTCTTCTCTTTTGAAAATAACCTCTTTAACCCGGGGCACGGTCAATTTGGCAATTTCATGCAATGTTTCGAAAACACCCCAGCCATTGATAGCTGAGGATTCAACAAAGGGACAGCCATGAGGATTAAGCAGGTTGTTGAAGGTTTCAACAGGAATTAGATTTTCTAAGTCTCTTTTATTATATTGAAAAACCAGGGGCATCTGGTTGAGATCCATGTTATTTTCAAGCAGATTCCGGCGCAAACCATCAAAACTTTCGAGATTAGCATCAAGGAGGGGGACCTGAGAGTCGGCCACAAAGACAATGCCATCAGCTCCTTTGAGAACCGACTTGCGGCTGGCTTCATAAAAAACCTGACCGGGAACAGTGAGGAGCTGAAAATGAACTTTAAAATCACCGATAAGGCCGGCTTTGATAGGCAGGAGATCGAAAAAAATAGTTCTTTCGGTATCCGTTTCGAGACAGATCAGATCTCCTCTATAGGCCGGGTCAAGCTTATAGTAAATGTATCTTAGATTTGTTGTCTTACCACTGAGCCCTGGCCCGTAATAAACAATTTTTATGGCCAGATTCTTGGTGACATAATTAATATAGGCCATGCAATTTAGCTTCCCCTTTTTCTCATTATCATTCTTTTATCACATTTTTGATCCTGATGTCAAAAATTAGATCTCCTCACTCCTTAGCTATTTAAAAGGAGATTTAATTATTTCTCCTTTTCCTTTAAGAATTCAAGAGCCCGACGATATTTATTGATAACAACAGGCCAGGAGTAGCGTTCTTCCACATAACGAAGCCCATTTTCAGC
>Ga0197143_1002557_pt1 | contig 13170 bp, 10 predicted proteins | sample GBS70_MetaG_FD_148603 | JGI IMG/M metagenome (GOLD analysis project Ga0197143, IMG submission 148603) | Sediment microbial communities from Great Boiling Springs, Gerlach, Nevada, United States - GBS 70_MetaG | ecosystem: Environmental > Aquatic > Thermal springs > Hot (42-90C) > Sediment...
CAAAGGAAGAGCAAATAGAAGTAAAAGGAGAGTTAATAGAAGTAAAGGAAGAACCAGTTGAAGTAAAAGGAGAGTCAATTGAGGCAAAGGAAGAGCAAATAGAAGTAAAAGGAGAGTTAGTAGAAATAAAGGAAGAACCAGTTGAAGTAAAAGGAGAGTCAATTGAGGCAAAGGAAGAGCAAATAGAAGTAAAAGGAGAGTTAATAGAAGTAAAGGAAGAACCAGTTGAAGTAAAAGGAGAGTCAATTGAGGCAAAGGAAGAGCAAATAGAAGTAAAAGGAGAGTTAATAGAAGTAAAGGAAGAACCAGTTGAAGTAAAAGGAGAGTCAATTGAGGCAAAGGAAGAGCAAATAGAAGTAAAAGGAGAGTTAGTAGAAGTAAAGGAAGAATCAGTTGAAGTAAAAGGAGAGTCAATTGAGGCAAAGGAAGAGCAAATAGAAGTAAAAGGAGAGTTAATAGAAGTAAAGGAAGAACCAGTTGAAGTAAAAGGAGAGTCAATCAAAGCAGAGGAAGAAGCAGTTGGGGTAAAACTTCCCATAGATATAGATTTTAATATAATTAATGAATTAGAGAAGGAATCTGATATGGTTCAGAAGGTAGATAATATAGATTTTGGCATTGATATTACTAAAAATTTTGATATCAGGCAAGAAGTTATTATTGAGGTTGATTCTTTTAAAGAAACTGATTTATTAAAAGAGCTGGAAACTAAGGAATTAGAAATTAAAGAATTGAGCGATTCTAATAAAGTATCTACTTTTGATAGTTCTTATGATGTGGATAATAAAGGGTTATTAGAAAATAAAGGTGTTTTAGATAATGAAATGGGTGCTTTTAAAGAAAATGAAATTAAAGGAAATTTGATTAAGAGTAATTTGCAAGAAGAAATTGATTTAGAAAAAGATTTTGATAATCAAGAACGATTACAAAAAAACATAGAAGACAGTAATTTTATTGATAGTAATTTAGGGAATATAAGTAATTTAGGGAATATATTTGAAAATCAAGAACTATTAGGAAATCGTGATTTAACTGATTTAGAAAAAAAAGAGAATTTAGAATTATTAAATAATTTTCCTTTGGTAGATAATTTACCTAATTTGGATAATTTACATAATATTGATAATATTGAGATAAATTTGGAATTAGAGAATATAATTAATAACATTGAAATTGGAAATGAAGAAGAAATGGTTAAAGATTTAAGAGAAAGTCAAGAAGTTTTTGAGGATTTTAATAAGAATTTATTAGAACAAAGTCTTGAACAAGAATCACAAGAAGAGTTAGATACTTTTTTAAGAGGTGATTTAGGGAACGAATTGCAAGTTGAATTACAAATTGAGTCACAAGTGGGATCACAAATTGAATCACAAAGTGAACCACAAGTGATATTAATTGATGATTCGAAATATTTGAAAGGGATAGAATTAGAAGATGGTTTAAATGATTTAGAAAGTTTAGAAAATATAGATAAACAATTAGAATTAAATATTAATAATGAATTAAATGAATTAAATATTAGTAGTAGTGATAGTAGTTTATTTAGGGAAGAAGAAGGGAGTAAATTAGAGGAAGTAAAGTTAGATTATAAAGAAGGTGATTTATTTAAAACGGGGGAATTAGAAGGTGAAAAAGAAGAGAATAAAGAAGTTTTAAAAATAAAAGATGAATTAATTTTTGAGGAAATTCAAAGAGCTGATGTTGATATAAATCTCAATCTTGATATTAGTTCCTTAGATTTAGATAATATAAATTTAGATGATATAAATTTGGATGATATAAATTTGGATAGTATTAATTTAGATGATATTAATTTAGATAGTGTGAATTTGGATAATTTAGATGATATTGGTTTAGATATTCCTAAGGAAAAAAGAGAAGTAAAAGGAGAACAATTAGAAATTGGAATTAATGAATTTAAAGAAATAGATGACTTGAATTTAGTTCAAGAATCTTTAATAGAGGAAAATTTGAAGCAGGAAGCTATGGTTAGTAATATACAAGAGTTAGAAGGAAGTGAATTAAAAGAAAGTGATTTAGAAGAAAGTATAAGGCAGGAAGAATTAGTTCCTATTCAAAGTGAGTTAATAAAATTTAATGTAGATGAAAATTTAAATAATATTTCAAAAGAGATTTTTGATATTATAAGTAATCCTAAAATTGATGGAATAGCTATTATTAAAGAAAATAATATGGGGAGCTATTTTGTTAGTAATAGTATATTTAAAGAATTGAATTTAAAATATATATTTGAATTATCTAATTTTATGAAGGGTATAAGTAATTATTATGAGGAATTAGAAGGGGGTATTATTTTTAGTTGGGGATTTAAAGATAATGTGGTTGTAATTTATGGAAAAGAAGGATTAATGATAGGTATTGTTAAAGCAAAGTTAAATACTATTAATGAAAAATTAAAATAGGTTAAATAGGTAGTTAGGGAGGTAATCAAATGAGGAAAAAAAAGGATTTACCAGAATTGGCTAAAATATTGTGGTATAGGTTTAAAGTAGATAATTGGAGTATAAAAAGAATTTCTGAAGAATATAAGATTTCAAAGAGTACTATTTATAGGTGGTTTAAGGTTTTAGAGAAACAAAATATAGATAATATAAATGAGGAGTTTTTAAAATTGGATACTAATAATATTTTTTTTAATGAAAATAAAATTAATTTAGATTTTACTTATTCTTTTAAAGATACTTTGAAAAGTAGCTTTGAAGATAGTATTGGTTCTAAATTTGATAAAGTAAAATTGATTCAAGATTTACCTTCTAAATATAATAAAGATTATATTTATTTATTACCTATTGATCCTTATTGGATATTTGCTTATTGGGAGGTAGATAATTTAGGTAATTTAGAGAGTTTTGATAAGTTAGTTTTAAAGGTATTTGATTTGACTGATGGGAATGAGTTACTTCATATGATAATGGATAGCTCTTTGGTAGTAGGTAATATGTATATTCCTGTAGGTGTGGCAGATAGAATTTATAAAGTAAAATTATTTTTTAAAGATAAGTATTTAATGAGTTCTAATGCTGTTAGGACTCCCAGAGATGGTTATTTTGAATATAATGAAGAATTTTTAGCTTTATATGATTGGTATGAAATAGATCAGGCTATATTTAGTGTATCTTCTTTTATTATTAATAGAATTTAGATAATAAGTTAGAGTAGGAGGGCTTAGTTCATTAAATTGTATTTAATAAAAGAAAAGTTATGTTTAAGAAGTATTATAAAGTTTTTAGTATTTTAATTTTATTTTTTTTTGTTAGTTTATTTATTTTTAAATTAAATATTTTTTCATATAATGCTGCTTTTGATTATGTTGCTAAGGTATATGTTGGTAGATATACTAAAATAAGGGATATGGTAATAGAATATGAATTTAGGGCACAAGATGTTTCTAAAGATTCTAAAAAAATAGCTGCTAAAGAAGATGATATTCCTGTAATTGGGAAAGGAAAAATTTTTTATAAGGAACCTTATTTTTTAAGAATAGAGACTGAGTTTGTTTATCATTCTTCTTTAGAGGGTGTTATTTTGATTACTATTAAGGATGGTCAGTATACTACTATTTTTAAAAATGATGCTCCTTATCCACTTAATATTTCAAAGGATAGTAGGTATCCTTTAGTTGTTAATTTCCCATTTTTTCCTCTCTTAAAATATCCTGAAATGGAAAAGATTTTGTATCCTGTGATAGTTGGCTATGAAACTATTGGAGTTGGTCAAAATAAAGGGAAAAATTTAACTGTTATTAGCTTTATTGATATATCTAAGATGTACGAAAGATATAGAATGTATCTAGATGGTAGTAATTATTTACCTTCTAAGTTTATTTTCTATCCTTTTTCTAAGGAGCAGGTGGGGATAGAGGTTATTTACAAAGGGATAAGTTATATTAATGATGGTAGGCCTTTCCCTACTAAGGTGCTTATTTATAATTTTTCTTATGATAATCCTAATAATAAGAAGTTAGCTTGGGTTTTATATTTAAAAAATATTTCAGTCAATGTTGGATTATCTGATGATTTATTTGATAGTTCTGTAAGAGAGAAAAAGCTACCAGAGGATATTTTTATTCCACCTGAATATAAAAAAACTAAATAAGTTATATTTTAATTTAAGTAATGAAGGAATTAAAAATACTGTATGCTCCTTGGAGGGGAAAATACCTAATGAATTATACTAAACCTGATAAATGTATATTTTGTTATTATAATGATAGTAAGATAGAGGAGATGGAACCTTCTTTTGAAAGTTTAGTATTATATAAATCTTCTTATTCATTTATTATGTTAAATAAGTATCCTTATATAAATGGGCACTTAATGGTTATACCTTATAGGCATATTGATGATATAGAGTTATTAACTAAAGCAGAGAAAGAAGATATTTTTGAATTATTGGTTTTATCTAAAAAAATAATAAGTATTACTTATAATATGGATGGATATAATATAGGGTCTAATGTAGGCAGGGCTGCGGGGGCAGGAATTGATAATCATTTACATTTTCATATATTACCTAGATTTTTAGGAGATCATAATTTTATGAGTACTATATCTGATGTTAGGGTTATTAGTTTTTCTTTAGAACAAACTTATTATGATCTATATCAAAATTTAAAAAAAATAATATCTTAAAATTTTTTAGAGTAAAGGGGAGTGTTAGAATTATGATTAATCAACTTGATTATACTTATAAGGATAGGGTATGGTGTGGTAAGATAAATGAAAAATATGTTAATAAGGAAGTAAAACTTTACGGGTGGGTTCATAGATTTAGAGATATGGGGGGAATTTTATTTGTAGATTTAAGAGATAGAACGGGAATAATACAAGTGGTTGTACCTATTGAGTTAAAAATAAATAAATTATCTTTAGAGGATGTGTTAGAGATTGTTGGTATTGTTAAGGAAAGGCCAATTGAAAATATTAATCCTAATATAGCTACGGGGAATTTTGAGGTTGTTGCTAAGGAGATTAAGATCCTTTCTAAAAGTGAACCTTTGCCTTTTATGATTAATGAGGATTATAAAGATATTAGGGATTTAAAAATTGATGAGGCTACTAGGTTAAAATATAGGTATTTAGATTTAAGAAGATTACAGATGTTTAAGAATATGTATTTTAGACATAAGATGATAAAGTATATAAGGGATTTTATGGATAATGAGGATTTCTTGGAAATAGAGACTCCATTATTAGCTAAACCTACTCCTGAAGGGGCCCGGGATTTTTTAGTACCTTCTAGGTTACAAGTGGGTAAGTTTTATGCTTTACCTCAGTCTCCCCAGCTATTTAAGCAAGTTTTAATGGTATCTGGTATAGATAGATATTTTCAAGTAGCAAAATGTTTAAGAGATGAAGATTTAAGAGCTGATAGACAACCAGAATTTACTCAAGTTGATATTGAGATGTCTTTTATCTCTAAAAAAGATATTTTCTTATTAGTTGAAAATCTTTTAAATTATGTGCTTAATAATTTAGGGATTGAGATTAGTATTCCTTTTGAAGTTATTGATTATAATTATGCTATGAAACATTTTAATTCAGATAAACCTGATTTGAGATTTAATTATCCTGTTAAGAAATGGAATAATTCAATAAAAATAAATTTAAATGATGAAAATTTTGATATTAACCAAGCTTATTATATATTTTTTAAAAATTTAGTTTTAGCTCGTAAAGAATTGGATAAATTAAATGACTTTTTAAAGCAAAATAATTTAAAGTTTTTATATTTAGTTTGTGCTAATTCTGAGTTTAAGGGAAGTTTAGTTAAATTTGTTGATATAAATGAAGTAGATAATTATTTAAGAAAGGAAAATCAATTTTATGATGGGAATTATTTAGTTTTTGTTATTTCTTCTAAGAATTATTTGGATGAGTTAATTTTAATAAAAAATTATTTAGTAGATAATAGGTTATTAAAGCCTGTTAAGGATTTTTATTTTCTTTGGATTGATAATTTCCCGCTTTTTAAAATCGAAGAAGAAAAGGTAGGAAATAAATTAATAAGGAAAATATCGCCTGAACATCACCCATTTACTAATGTATTAGAAGAAGATAGAGCTAAAGTATATATGATATACGAACAATTAAAGAAAAATCCTAATATAATTTATGATGATGGATTTGTCAAGGAGGTTTTAGCTGTTAGATCCTTGGCTTATGATTTGGTTTTAAATGGAGTGGAGGTTGCTAGTGGTAGTATAAGAATAACCGATATTGAGTTTCAAAAAATAATATTTGAGATAATAGGTATAAATGAGGAAGAAGCTAATAGGAAATTTAGTTTTTTATTAGAAGCATTTAAGTATGGGGTACCGCCTCATGGGGGAATAGCTCTTGGAATTGATAGAATTATTGCTTTACTTTTAGGTTATAATAGTATAAGAGAAGTTATTGCATTTCCTAAGACTCAAAGCGGAAGTTGTTTACTTACTAAAGCTCCTTCTGAAGTTGATCCTATTCAATTAAAAGAATTAGGTATAAAATTAATGGAGGTGAATTAAGATGAAGTATATAGAAGCTATTTTTAGTTTAAATCAGGAATTCAATTATAAAGCCGATATTATCAGTTATTTTTCTAAATTAGGGAATCCTGTTATTAATTCTACTAAAGTTAATTTATATAAGTTATTTTCTTTTTCTACTGAAAAAAGGGAAAAGGATATTTTTTTTGTCCAAGATTTAGAGATTTTTATTAAAGAAAAAACAGCTTTATTAGTAGATTTCTCTAAACTAAATAAAGTTTATTTATTATTTATATGTAATGAATCTGAAGAAATGAAAATATTCGAAGCTTATAAAAAAGTATTTGAAAAATTCTGTAGTAATAAAAATATTGAATTTGAATTTCAAATATTAAAAACTGAAATTAGTTTATTTAATCCAGTTAATGAGATATCTTCAAATGAGGAATTAATTAGATATGTTTCTTTTTTAGATACTAATACTTATTTGCTTTTAAAAAGAATAAAAGAAATAGGAACTTCATTATTTAAAAGTGATTTGATTAAATTAATAAATGTTAAAGAGGAGGCTTTAAATGATTTATTATCTAAGAAATTTTTATCTAACGAATATGTTTTTATATGTAAGGAAACTGGTAGACAAATTATTCAGGCTTCTAATCTTGATATACTTAATCAAAATATAGGGATTAAATGTTTTCATTGTGGAAAAAGTATAAAAGAGGAGAGGATGGAGGAGATTTTGGCTTTAACTGAAGTTTCTAATTACATTTTATCTGATAATATTGTTTTAGTTGAATATGTTTATAAAAAATTAAAAGAAAATTTATATAGTGAGTTATATTTGGATGTAGTTGAGGTTTGTAAAAATTTAATTTATAATGAGTTATCTAAGCCTATTGTTATATCTTTTCTTAATGATGATTTTAAGATTCACGATGTTTTCTTTTTAGATATATATTATTCATCTTATAAGCCTTATGCTATTATTTTGTTTTCTTCTAATAAAGCTTTAAAAGTTTTAGAAGATTATTTTCAAAATAAAGGTATTAAAGCTTTTTTAGTAGATGAAATTTATAACTTAGATGTTACTATTATAGATAAAATAAATTCTTTTGCTAAGGAATATGTATTAAATGAATTAGATAAATATTCTAATTATTTTAATTTTAGGTTATCTGAGATTTTTTATGAAAGTAAAATTAAAACTGATTTAGCTACTGTTCAAGAATAAATACATTATAATTTTTGTTTTAAATTTATTAATATGTAAAAAAAATGTTAATTTTTTTGATATTTTAGGGGATTTTTTAATTTTTGTTTAAAATATATAATAGGAATAAGTTAAAGGGGGGATAATGAGTGACTGTTAGACCAGGTTCTACCAGACCTACACGACCTACTGCTACTAATACTAGATTAACGCAAGCTGGGGCTCCTGTTTCGGCTTCCCCTAATCAGTTTTTTGAAACTTTAAAAAACCTTAATAATACTCAAAAAGCTATTATCGTAGTTGTTATTATCTTGATTATTGCTGTTGGGATTACTGTATTTTTATATTCTAAGTCTAATGAGTATATCCCACTTTATCCTGGTGGTAAATTAGATAAAGCTCAATTGGCTAATGTAAAAAATTATTTAGAAAACAATGGGATAAAAGAATATAGAATAGATGATGCATTAGGACAAGTTTATATTCATCCTAAATATCATAATAGAGTTTATACTGAAGTTATAAAGCAAGGGTTTGTAAAGCCTAATGTAGCACCTGAATTAAAAGCTCCACCTCCAGGTACTACTAAAGAAGCTTGGGAAAATTATATTAAAAAATCTACTGAATATGCTCTTTCTTCCAAAATAAAAGAATTCTATCCTGATAAAATTAGTAATGTTAATGTATCTTTAGCTATCCCTAAAAATGATCCTTTTTCTGAAAATAAGGAACCTGTTAAAGCTTCCATTATTTTAAGTACTTTTCCAGGGAAATCTATATCTAATGAAGAAGCAAGTGCTATTACTCAAACTGTTGCTAACTCTGTAGAAGGATTAGATACTAATAATATATCCTTAGTGGTTAATGGTAGAATATTAAATCCAAATGCTACTAATCCTGTAGAGGATACCTTTGGGATTAAACAAAAAGTGGAGAATATGTATGTTTCTAAATTAAATCAATCATTAGATCAAATATTGGGTGTAGGGAATTATACAGTTACCGTTGATGTAGAATTAGATTGGGATAGAATAAAGATATATAGGGAACAGTATGGTCTCCCTGACGATCCTTCTTCTAAGGTTTTATCTAAGCAAGAGACTAGGAAAACTAAGCAATATGAAGGAGGAGCATTAGATAAAAATAAAGAAAATGCTAGCGAAATTCAGCAACAAACTATTGTTAATCAAAAAGTAGATCAGGTAGTTACTGAGGTGGTAAAGAATCCAGGAGCTTCTATTAAAAGAATAAGTGTAGCAGTAGCTTTAAATAATGTTTCTGATTCTACTAAAGCTCAAGTCCAACAATATATCAAAAATGCTATCGGATTAAAAGAAGAAAGAGGGGATAGTATAGCTGTTGTTAATTTACCGTTTTTTGCTAATAATTCTACCCCTTTATCTAATCCTGTAGTAGCTGCTCCTCCTGTTATACCTGTCAAACATAATTCTTTCCCTATTCAATCAGTAGTTATATTTTTAGCTTCTGTACTTACTGTGGGAGCATTGGGAATACTCGGGATATTTTTATTTAAGCAAAATAAACTTAGTTATGATAGGATGGCTATTAATGTAGCCCCTAATTATTCTCAAAAAGAAGAAGTTGCTACTAATACTGTTGTTGATTTAACTACTGATAAATTAGGTAATAAATCTGAAACAGTATCAGAAAACACTGAATTTAAAACACTTGTTACTGAGGTAGAACAAATTGCTAAATCTAATCCTAATGAAATTGCTGAAATCCTTAAAAAAACTTGGATAGATGAAAATAAATAATAATATGAAAATAAATAATAAGATGAGATAGTAATAAAAGTTATAGATGAGAAAATAATTAAGTTAAACATTTAAAAAGTTATTTGGGTAATACGCAAATTGAAAATAAAAAAACGATACTTTTTGAAAAAACAAATCCTTTTCTATTTTTATTATTTTTATTTTTATTATTAAATTATTAATTTTTTATTATGTCTTATGATAAAATTTTTATCAATACAGGGATAGATATAGTTCATAACAACAGGATTTCTAAGCATATTTATAATCAGAAATTCATTAAGAGGGTTTTAAGTGATTATGAAATCAGTAAATATAACGAGATATCTAATTATAGAAGGAAGATAGAGTTTTTAGCGGGTAGGTTTGCTGCTAAAGAAGCTATTACTAAAACTATCTCCTTTAAAATCAACTTTAATTTAATTTCTATATCTAATAGTGAAGTATATTTTATTGATAAGGATTTTGTTTTAAAGAAATTATCTATTTTGTTTAACAAAAGTGTAGTGGATTTTATAATTAAAGTAAGTATATCTCATGAAAAAGAAATAACTGTAGCTAATTCAATTATTATTATTTTTTGGGAAGTTTCAAACTAAATTATTAAATAAAATAAACAAAAAAAATGTAAAAAATATTTAATATAATTTACAAAAAATTTACAATTACACCCTATTAAAATACTTGTTTTTTTTTAAAAAAAATATAATTATACATAGAATATATAAAATTTATAAATTATGTAAATAGGAGGTTAAAATGAAAATGAATAAATTAGGAAAAACAATAGATCTATTAATAGAGATAAGAAGGCTATTGTTTTAATTATAGTGTTAATTTTTCTTACTATTTTGTTTATGATTTTGTTATTAGCGCTTAGAGGATATAATAGTAATTTAGGGGTCCAGAGTTTTCAAAGAAACTATATATTAGTTAATGTTGCTAAGAGCGCTTTTAATAGAACTTTAGCTGAGTTATATTTAAACCCTAGTTATCCTGGTGAAAACTTTTCTCCTTTGAATAATGTAAATGTATCTATTATAGTTACTCCAATTTCTAATAGAAATGTTAGGGGATTGAGAAATGTTAGTATAACAGTTAATAGGGGGAATAATACAGTTTCTCTTAGATCTGTTGTTCAAGTTTGGGAATGGAGGCTAAATGATTTCCTACTTTTTGCTACTGACTCTATAGATGTTGGAATTAATAATAATGCAGGCTCTTTTGGGACCGATGATCCAAATATAATGCCAAAGGTTGTTTCACTTAATAGTTTAAATTGGGATGTTAATAAGCAAAATGATTCTGTTCAAGCTTCAGGGATGGATTTACTAAGTATTATAAGAAATAAGGCTTTAAGTTTGATTTGGGCTAAAAGCATAGAAGGAACAGGTTCGGTAGATGCTGTTATATATAGTGAGTCATTATCACCTACTATTAGAAACAAAGTTAATAACAACAATGATAAAATAATACCTAATACTCCTCCTCCAGAGTACCTAAGAGATTATATAGATCCATTCCCTACGAGTTTTTATAGTAATAATTCTCCGGTTTATATGCCTGATAATAGAATAATTTTACCTAACGTAGTTTATAATTCTAACAATAGTAGTACTATTTATATAACACGCCCGGGGAATTATTACCTAAATGGGGATTTTAGTAAACAAGGTAATGCTGTAGTTTTCCAAGTTAGATTACCTAAAAGTGGAGAAAGTACTTATAATGATTATGTTGCAGTTTATAACTATATTCAAAGTACGTATGGACTAAATGCTAAATTTGATTATTTTGGGAATATTTATACTGATCCTACTTCTGCTCCTACCTATGCTCAACCACTTTTTATAAAAGCTAATGCTTCAGATATGGTTTAGACAGTACCGATGATAAAGGCAATAGGGGTGGTAGGAGCAGTGGTAGCGGTAGTCCTGTTGATGTACTAAACCCTGATTTTTATTTTAGAAGTAATTTTGAGATTGTAAATAATAATGTTACCAATTTTAGGTTTTTAGGTAATAAACCAGGGGTTAATTTATATATAAATGGTAGTTTTGTAGTGGGGGGTACTGTAACTGTTAATAGTATAGATACGAATGGTAGAGGTAGTGATTATACATACAATACTTATTTATCTAAGCCGGGGGCTTTTAGGATATATGCTAGTGAGCAGGCAGGTACTTCTAGCGGGAATCCTGTAATTAATGCTATTTTGTGTGCTCCAGATTTAGTTTTTAACGGTAATCCTACATTATATGGTGCGGGTTGGACAAGTGATCCTGTAGATGGTGATATTGAAGTTAATGGTAATAGTGCTCAATTTGAGTATGACACTTCATTAATGACTTCTGCGTCATTTAGTAATACTGATTTTTTACCTAAGGTTTTACACATAGTTATTAGTAATCAAAGATAGATAATAATAATTTTGGGAGGTAAACAAAATGAACATTTTTTCAAAAGAATTTAAATATCATAAAAAAAACAAAGAAAAAGGTTTAACTTTAATAGAGGTTTTATTATCATTTACAATAGTTGTTATAGCTATATTCGCTATAATAGATTTTTTACTAATTTATTCTAATTTAAATCAATCTCTTCAGGCAAGAATAAGAGCTTATACTACTTCTAATGATTTCCTAAATAACTTATTATCAAGAAATTTTAGTGATCCTGTATTAAGTTCAGGTTCTAAATCACAAATTATACAAAATATAACCATTATTTATAATATAACTGATATAACAAGGTCTAATGAAGTAATTTTAAAGGAAATAGTAATTAGTGCAAGTTATAATGTTAAAGGGAAAAATATTAGTAATATAAGATTATGGGGTATTAAGTATAAATATGAAAATGTTAGATAGTAATGTTAATTTGGTTAGACGAAGTGTATTTAAAAAGTGTGGGTTGGGATTTAGGGAGACAATAAATAGATAAAGAGGGTATTATGGGAGTAAAAAAAATAAAAAAATATAGAGGATTATCTTTAGTGGAAACCTTAATTGCTTCTGCTTTAACTTTAATGCTAATTTTAATAACTTATTATATTTTTGACATAGTTTATAAAATGTATAATCAAAATGAAGATTTAAATGCTGTACATAATCGTGTAAAAGCATTATTACCTAATATAAACACTGCTATAACTAATGCGGGTTATGGGTTTCCTGTGGGTTGTAGTTTAGCTGTAGTTGCTACAGGAACTAGTGGAAATAATATAATAGATAATAATACATATTTTGATACTCTGTTATTAGCTGATTATACTGCTTTTGATACAAATACTAATGTTATTTCTAGAGGATTATATTTTGGTTTATCTAGTGTTAATCAAAGTGGAAGTTTATTTAATCTTAATTTAAGTGGGGTTATGAATAGGGATGTGATGGTTTCAAATGGATTATATGGACTTGATTTTAATGACTTTAGAAGAAATAAGGGAATTATTTTTATAGATTATTATAAATCTAATACTAATGATTCACAAGATTTTGCTGTAGTTAAAGCCGTGGGTGTAATTAATAATGTTGTAGGATCTGAGGTTTCAGGGATTATTTTACAAGGTGATGTAAATTCACCTTCTCCTGCTTTTCCTAATTATACTAGAATAGGTATTTTATCTTGTAGTGGTGTAATTCCTGCTATTATTATAAGAGAGAGTAACAGAAATTTAGTTATAGATAATA
>Ga0197143_1002558_pt1 | contig 13170 bp, 9 predicted proteins | sample GBS70_MetaG_FD_148603 | JGI IMG/M metagenome (GOLD analysis project Ga0197143, IMG submission 148603) | Sediment microbial communities from Great Boiling Springs, Gerlach, Nevada, United States - GBS 70_MetaG | ecosystem: Environmental > Aquatic > Thermal springs > Hot (42-90C) > Sediment...
AAAAAAATACAGAACAAATTTCTCATACCAAAACAAATACAGAAATAGAAATTAATGAAATTAACCCTTATTTCAGAAAAAAAATTGATTAAAAAACATTTAAAATTATACTATTTTAAATGTTTTTACAATAAATTAAATTATAATTAAGCTTTGCTTTTCTTAAAATTGCAAAAAATTTCTTACTCTTTATTAAAGCAGCAAATTCATGAATAAATTATAAACTTCCCAAATTTTTTAAATATAAAAAATAATGGGTCTAAAATTTTAAACAAAAATCTTTTAAATTCAATAAGTTCATTAATTACTAATTTAAATAACATAAAATTTAAACACTTTTACTTTTAAGAAATTTTTTTAAAGTTTCTTTACTTTTAATTCACAAAAAATTATAAACAATTCTCTATGTTTTTTTATTTATACTAAAAATCATTTGCATGTCAAAAGATTACGACAAAAAATTGTTAAAATATCAAGAATACAAACTTTTATAGATTCTTAATTTACTATTTTTTCTTTTTAAGATTCAATTTTAAAAAAAATTTTTTTACATAAAAACTTGCTAATTCTGAAAAAGAAATAATTTTTGAAAGTAGTTTAAAATACACAGTAAAATAAAAAATTATACCCATTAAAATTATAATCAAAAGATTAAACCAATAAGTTGAAATATGTAAGCCATATAAATTTTTAAAAGGTGAATAAAAATGAGCGTTAAATGGTCCTTGAGGTGGATCTAAAAATATTAGATCAGCTTTTTGATATAACCTATTTTTATATTCTACAATCTTATTAATTTCTGTTTCATTTCTTACAAATTCTTTTAACTTTTCATTAAAGCATTTTTTTTTCAATCTAATAAATTCATCTCTCTTTTCTTTTGTTTCCTGAAACTTGTTTATTAATAGATCTTTTTTGCTAGAAGCAGCATTAAAAATTTTTATATATACTCTTATTACATTGTTCAAATAATTATCTATTTTATTTAATAATTCGTCATTTAAATTCTCATATTTTAAATCATTTAAATTTATATCACTTTTTACATACTTATTTCTTTCCATTTCTTCAGACAATTCATTTTTTAATAAAACCAATGAATTTTCAATATATTCCTTTTTTTCGGGGTTATTTTTATAAATTCTAATATCAATAATTTTATTTTGTAAATGTCTTGCCCAGAAATCTTTTCTAAAATTAGCAAAACTGGTAATTTTATCATATTTATAAAACAGTTTTTCATAATCATTATTAATAAACTGGTAGGTAGCTAAAGCTTCATACGTCCATCTTGCTGTAATTAATTGTCCATAAATAGGTATTCTGCTAGGTGAACTTATATCTGGATTTAATTTATCATAGCTTACCACTATTCCACTTAATATTAATTGTGGTATTACTATAAAAGGTATAGTAATATAAATTGTTACTGCAGAATTAAAGGCTTCTGATATTATTAGTCCCATAATATTTGAAGTTACCCAAGTAGCAAACAATATTAACCAAAAATGGAAATACATTCCTTTTACTTCTAATATAGTATTACCAATAAGTACAAAAGTTAATGCTTGATACGCAGAAATTATACTTAATATTATACATTTACTACTTAGATAACTACCCCAACTTAGGTTTAAAAATTTTTCTCTTTTTAAAATTTTTTTATCTTTAAAAATTTCTTCAGCACTTACTGTTAAACCTACAAATATTGCAATAATTGAAGCAATAAAATAGTATACAGGTATATTTGGATTATCAGCGAATGTATATCCCCATTCATTTGCAGTATCTACATTGTAATACCTTATTATAAAAGATAATATAAATGCAAGTAAAGGTGTTTCTAGTAAATTTAATATTAAATATTGAATATTAGACAATTTTGCCAAGGCATCTCTTATTGTAAAGATTTTTAGCTGTTTAAACTTATTAGGTATTTTAAAAAGAATTTTTGGTAATTTATATTTTGTATAATCAATTCTTTCTTCTGTTTTTTGTTCTTTTAATTGTTTCTCTTCAACAAAATAATTATGCCATTCTATTGGAGAAATTTTTCTTGTAAGAGTAGGATTTCCGTACTCATCTAACACTGGTGTTTCTAATATATTAAAAATTTGTTCTGGATTAACATTACCACATGTTGGACATTCACTCTCTTCCCAATTTGCCTGTTGGGTCTTTGATTTAAAATACATAATGGCTTCTACTGGATTACCATCATAAACTAAATACCCCCCCTGATCTAATACTAGTAATTTATCAAACATTTTATATATATCAGAAGAAGGCTGATGAATAACAACAATAACTAATTTCCCTTTTAACGACAAATCTTTCAACAAATCCATTATATTTTCTGAGTCACGAGAAGACAACCCAGAAGTAGGCTCATCTAAAAACAAGATTGGTGGTTCTCGAATTAATTCTAAAGCAATATTTAATCTTTTTCTTTGTCCACCACTTATTTTCTTATTTAATACACTTCCTACTTTTAAATGCCTTATTTCATATAAACCTAAATTCTGTAGTGTCTTTAATACTAATCGTAAAATTTGAAACTCATTTAAATTACCAAAACATAGTTTTGCATTAAAGTATAAATTTTCAAAAACTGTTAAATCCTCAATTAAAAGATCGTCTTGAGATACATATCCTATTAATCCCTCTAATTCTTTATTTGCTGGATCATGAATACTTTTTCCATTTATTAATACTTCACCTTTATCTGGCTTATATGTTCCATTTAGTACATTTAATAAAGTTGTTTTACCTGCTCCACTTGCTCCAATTATACCAACTAACATTCCACTTTCTGCAGTAAAAGACATTTTATGTAAACCAATTTGCCCTCCTTTAAATTTATATTCTATATCCTTAACCTCTAATATAATTTTTGATTCTTCTTCTCTCTCTTTGAATATACTAACAATATCAAAATAATATATTGGTTTAAATTTTTTTGAAGTTTTTATTACTGAACCAGGTGATATTGTATATACTTTATAAGGTTGAACTAATTGTGAATTTATATATACCTCTGATGGTGTTTGTAATTTAAGAAAAAATAAATCAGCATATTTAACATTTAGTACCCATGCCCTACCATTAAATCCTTGGTTATAAATATGTTTAACTTGACCATAAGAAAAATTTATATCGCTATCTATTATTAATAACCTTGGATTATCAAAAACATCTTCTGGTGAATTTAAAACAAATCTCTTTAAATTTAAGAACTCTTCATGAGGTATATTAAAAATTTCTGAAACTGTTTCTACAAACTCTAACTCTAAATCTGAAACTTGTTGGGTATCAGATTTAATAAACTCTAATAAACGAATTAAAACTATTATTTTTTGTTTTACAGTTAATTCTTCATTAATAGAGGTACATATTTTTAATACCTTTACTGAACTACCGGCAATTTTTTTTCTCTTTTTAGTTGTATCTACTTCATTAACAACATACTGATGGTAAAATTTTTCAAAGACTTGCAAATACTCATTTACTTGATTACTACTTAATTGTTGGCGCAAAAAATTTTTTACCACTTCTTTTCTTTCATTCAAATCACTATCAGGTCTTGCAATGATTGCAAATAATTGCATTAATGCTTTTAAAATTCTTTCACTCATTCAAAAAAAATTAATAAGTAGTTTGAAATCCTATTAACATTGTTAATATTCCAGATCCTATCCTAGCAGTTGGTAATAGTTCTGCTTCTATTATACAATCTACTGTAGAAGTAAATTTAAAATCCCAATATGGGGTATATTTATGATCTCTATTTGTAAAAATTAAATTTCTTTCTTTATCATATAATGAAAAAACAACATTTCCTTCTCTATTACCAGATGCTATAACTATTCTATATGTTGTTCCTCCATAAAAAGTTACATGAAACTCAGCAATTTCATCTCCAGTAATAAGAGCTTTATAAACCTGACCATCTGAAACATATGGAGGTTTAATATATTTAGAACAAATAGATAATGTTATGTCTTCTTGACCATATATTATATTCACATTTAAAACTTGCGTAATAAGTATTATCAACAAAATATTTATTTTAATTTTCTTCATATTCAACTATTTTTACTTAAATTTTTACCACTTTATTCCTTAATTTCTTTATTTTGTTTGAAATTTTTTCTATTTGTTCATCTGTTATATAAATTTCTGTTTTGCTATTAACAATAGTTATTTTGTTTATAGTATCAGTTATAGGGGGTTGATACGTATATTTTATTTCGATAGCATCAAAATCATATGCTAAATCAACTAACTCATCTGTAATTTCACTTATTTCCGGAGATACTTGATAAAAAGAGGATAATATTTTTATTAAATTATTTATAATATACTTTTGTTCTCCTAATCTTGTCTTTAACTCTTGTTGGGGGTTATTTTTCAATAATTCTGAAAGTATATAAATACTTTCTATCCATCCTCCTGTTAAAATCAATGCAGCTATATCATTTCTTTCACTATTTTTTAAATATTCATCTGCTTTTCTATAAGAAGATGTCACTATGTTTATTAAAGAATCTTTATTTCCCAAATTTCTTTCTATTCTATCAACAATTTTTCTATCTATGGCATTTTCTATATTCAATTCTTGCATTAAGAGTTTTATTGTTGAAAAGTATTGAATTGCATCGGAAGTCTGGTCATATAATGTTAAATATCCTAAATCTGCTCCATAAACACCTAAACTTAATGCTTTTTCTGCAGCACTTATATAATTATGAGTTTTATTATAAGGATTTAATAAATCTTTGTTATACAAAACATTTAACCTTTTAACCAAAAAAGCTATTTCATAAGGCGAAGGCAAACTAAATACTGTATTTCCAAACAAAAAAGCTCTAAATTGAATCGTATCTATCTCTTGATTTATTTCCTCAATTTCATCTTCCAGCTTTTTTTGTTCACAAGATGTTATAAAAAAAATAAAAATCAATAATAAATTTTTTATGTTATTTCCAATAATCTTTAATAGAAATTTAATTAAACACATATTCATAAAAAAATTTTTTCCAAATTAAATAAAAATTTTTCAGTTATCAAATTTTTATATATCATTCATAAAAACTAGAAAAATTAATTTTCAATTCTTTATAAAAAGGCACAATATGTGCATCTTTAAAGCCTATGTTTTTTAATTCTTTTAAATAAAAATTCGCTTCATCTAAACTTTTAAAATTTCCTACATAATAAGTATAAATATCTTCACAATACTGAATATATAACTTTATATTTCCTTTTAACTTCAAATTTAAATTTTGTTTTTTAGTGCTCTTTAAAATCTGTATTTTAAAGTGGAAATTTTCATTATCATAAAAAAACAAACTATTATATTTTATTTTTAAATCATTAATAAGCTTATAATTTTTTAAAGCAAAATATCTTGAACAAGAATTAAAATGCCACCATTCAGTTCCTATTGAGTAAAAACCAGCCATTACCATTACTTTTCTTAAAAGTTTTCTATTACTGTACTGTTCAAAGTTTAATTTTTTAGCATTTAACAAATAATCTTCATTAAAAGTAAAAGATCTTTCTGAAAATTCATCAAAATCTGAACCCATATCTAAATACTCATTTCCTTTAAGAATTGTAACATCTATAGCTGCTCCAAAATTATGTAAAGAGTAAACTAATGGACTATTCAAAAATTTTTCCTTGTTTGGTACATTTAATTTTTCCCACATTTTTTTTTGAACACTTAATGGTCTTGCAGCATCTAAAATAACTAATCTACATTCTTTACAATAAAATTTTAAAATCTTTGAAGCTTTAACAAGTTTTTTAACAACATCTTCCTGTAAATAAGCCTTTTTTAAACCATTATAAAAATTTGTTTTAAATACATTATTTTTTGTAGAATACCGTAAATCAACCACTATACTTGTATCATATTCCCAAACATCTACTAAACCGTACGCTTTAAACAACTTTTCATAAATATTTTCTTTGTTTATCTCACTATTTAAACTTGTACTGCCAGCATAAGTTAATTTCTCTAATTTTTTTATTTTCCCACTATATTTTTTTATATTTGTTTCAGCCAGCTCTTTTTTATTTAAAATAAATACAAAATAAAAGGGAAAATGAAAATAATTCTTAAAAAATAAATTAACTATTAGAAAAAAAATAAATATTTGGTTTAAAAAAAACACTGGTTAATATGAAAAGCTTAATTTTTTTTCCTTTTACGTTATTTTTTGTTTTTTGTTCCTTTCTTTTAGATTCCCAAAACAAATCTCTTTCTTTAGAAGATGTTTCATATAAAATATATTATCAATATTACATAAATGATTTAAAAGGAATAAAATGGATCACAAAAGATAAATTTTCTTATGTCTTGAATGATACTCTTTTTTCTTTCAGCAGCAACAAAAGAAAAGTAAACAAAATATTCACGAGAAAAGAATTAATTACAATCACTAGAAAAAACTTTAATTTTTTCCCTGAATATGATTGGGAAGATGAAAAATTTTTGTGGATTTATATAGATAACTCAATATTAAAAATTGATATACAAAATAAAAGAATTATTAAAGAAATTATTTTACATAAAGAATTTGAAAATTTGGAATTTAATTTAAAAAACGAATTTTCTGCTTACACTGTTAAAAATAATCTTTATATAACCACTCCAAAGAATATTACGATAAGCATAACAAAAGATTCAACTGATGGTATTGAATATGGTAAAAAAGTCCATAGAGAAGAATTTGGAATAAAAAAAGGGATATTTTGGTCTAATACAGGTAAATATTTAGCCTTTTATCGTATGAATGAAACAATGGTACCTAAATATCCATTAATTAACATCAAAGAGAAAGAATTATTAACTTATACACGCTATCCAATGGCAGGAACAATAAGTCATCAAGTAAAAGTAGGGATTTTAAATATAGAAACCTTAGATACAATTTATTTAAAAACTGGAGCTCCTTTAGACAAATACCTAACTAATTTGACTTGGACACCTACTGATCAATTTTTCATTATTGCAGAACTTAATAGAGAACAAAATCACTTAAAACTAAACTTATATGACATTCAAACTGGTAATTTTATAAGAACCATAATTGAAGAAAAAAATGATAAATACGTAGAACCTTTAAATCCACCTTATTTTATTAATAATAGTACCTTTATTTGGCAAAGCCAAAAAAATGGACATAACCATCTTTATTTATATGATTTAAACGGAAATCTTTTAAAACAATTAACAGAAGGTGATTTTGTAGTTACAAAACTAATAGGTTCAAACGAAAATAATGTTTTTTTTATAGCTACTTTGCCTCATCCTTTATCTACTAACCTTTTTGTATTAGATATAAATACTAAGAAAATAAAAAATTTAACTAAACTTGTTCACTCTAACATAGAAGTTATTCCCAATCAAGATTTTACATACTTTATTATAAAAGAAACCAATCCAAATTGTTATTCAAAATATTATATTATTGATAATGAAGGTAATAAGATTTTCAATTTATACCAGGTAGAAGATTTTTTAAAAGAATATAAACTACCAAAAATTTTAGTAGATTCAATTCTTTCAGCAGATAATAAATTTTGGTTGTATTATAGAATTATTTATCCACCAAACTTTGACACAACAAAAAAATATCCTTTAGTATTATATGTTTACGGTGGGCCACATGTACAACTCATAAAATATAATTGGATATATGGTGCTTCTTTATTTGATTTGTATTTAGCTCAAAATAATTATATCGTTGCATCAATTGATAACAGAGGAAGTGCTAATAGAGGTTTTGAATTTGAAACTGCAACCTATAAAGAATTAGGCATACAAGAAGCTTATGATCAAATTAAATTTGTCAATTTTTTAAAAAAATTTAATTATGTTGATAGTACAAAAATTGCAGTTATGGGTTGGAGCTTTGGTGGTTTTATGACAATAAATTTAATGACTCTATTCCCAGAAACATTTAAAGTTGGAATAGCAGGAGGACCTGTAACTAATTGGGCCCTATACGAAGTTATGTACACCGAACGATATATGAAAACTCCTAACCAAAATCCAAATGGTTATTCTATTACAAATCTTATAAATAGAATTAATAAACTTAAAGGAAATTTGCTTATTATTCATGGATTAATAGATGATATTGTATTACCTATACATTCATTACTTCTCCTCGAAGAAGCTATTAACAATAACATAAATATAGATTTCTTTGTTTACCCTACTCAATCTCATAACATCTCTTATAAACAAAGATTACATTTAAACAAAAAAATTTTTGATTATCTTGATTCAAATTTAAATAAACCAAAATTTGATTAACTCTTTTTAATACAAAACTTCAAAAAAATTAAAATTTCTCATTCTTATTTGTAAAATCTTTATTTTTATATAAATTAAGGCTAATAGGTTTTTTTTTTATAAACTTTAAATCATTAAATCATTCAAAAAATAATGATATTTTCATTCATAGTAAATTTCACAAATTAAATTAATACAGAATTAAAACTTGTTAAAAATATTTCTTTTCTTCATAAAAATTTTTTAAAAAAATTTTGTTTAAATTTGAATAAATAAGATTTTGTGAATGATATTTGTTATGAATGTTAATTTACCATATATACCTGAACGCACAGAAAAAGAAAGAGAGTATGGTATAACAATGATAATAGATAAAGGGCTTACATTAAATGAAGCTATTGGAATATGTGAGTTAGCAGCAGATTATATAGACTTTGTTAAATTTGGTTTTGGAACAGCCCTTGTAACAAAAAACTTAAAAGAAAAAATTAAAGTTTACAAAAGCTATAATATAAAACCATACTTTGGTGGTACTTTATTTGAAGCCTTTGTAATTCGAGATAAACTTGAAGGTTTTCTTAAATTTTTAGACTCTTATAAAATTGAAGTGGTAGAAATTTCCGATGGTTCAATAGTAGTCGATCACGATAAAAAATGTGAATATATACACCATTTATCAAAAAATTTTTATGTTTTAAGTGAAGTGGGGTCAAAAGATGAGAAAATAATAATATCTCCTTCTAAATGGATAAAATTAATAAAGAAAGAGTTAGAGGCAGGGGCAAAAAAGGTAATTACAGAAGCACGTGAAAGTGGTAATGTTGGAATATATAGAAGTGATGGTAAAGCTCATGTCTTACTGATAAATAGAATTTTAAATTCTATAGATCATAAAAACATTATATGGGAAGCCCCATTAAAATCACAACAAGCCTGGTTTATTAAATTACTTGGAGCTAATGTCAACTTAGGTAATATTCCTCCATCCGAAATTATTGCTTTAGAAACATTAAGACTTGGCCTTCGTGGTGATACCTTTAACCTATTTTTACCCGATGAACTAAAAAACCAAAACATATAAAATATGGATTTTTTAAAACGTAATTCTCCTTCAATTTATGATATACCTTTAGATAGAATTATTTTTATTGACATCGAAACGGTCCCTGAATATAAAGATTATAACAATGTACCAGAATATTGGCAAAAACTTTGGGACGAAAAAGCAAAGAAAATAAATCAAAATGAATCATCAGATAAACTTTACCATAGAGCTGGTATCTATGCTGAATTTGGAAAAATAATTTGCATTTGTGCAGGAAGATTCGTAGAAAAAAACTCAGAAAAAATATTAAATATTAAAGGATATTTTAGCAACAATGAATCTGAATTATTAAAAAAATTTTTTGAAGATATTCAAAAATTCGAAAATCATTTTAAAAATGATGGTTTCAAATTATGTGCTCATAACGGCAAAGAATTTGATTTTCCTTTTATATGTAGAAGAGCAATAATAAATAAAATTAAATTACCTAAAATTTTTAAAGTTGCTGGTTTTAAACCATATGAAGTCCCATTTATTGATACAATGGAATTATGGAAATTTGGTGACCATAAAAGCTATACAAGTCTTGAACTTTTATCTTATGCCTTTGGTATCGAATCACCTAAAAATAAAATATCAGGTGCAAACATTTATGAACTTTATTACAATCATAAAAATGAAAATAATGACCAAAATAAACATGATAACAAAAATAACATAACTGAAATAATTGAATACTGTAAAAAAGATGTAGAAACTGTAGCAAAAATCTTCCTCTTTTTTAGACAAGATTACCACTCTTCTTTTAAAATTAATTTTTCATATGTAAATATTGATTAAAAGATAGTAAACCTTCAAAATCTTAAAATCACACATAAACTAATTTGCAACTTTTTTCTTATAAAACTAACAAAAATTTTTATGGCTGATTCATAAACTAAATGGTTAATATTCCAACTTAAAATTGTATTTTTCTGCAAACTTCTTTTGATATTCTTTAAAATCTAAATTTACTTTTTCTATTCTATTATTTAAATCATCGTATAATTCTTTAAATATTGTTAATATCTTAGTTAATGAGTCATCATTAATGGAATATATTTTCTTCTCCAAAAGTTTGTGTAAATCAATTATTTTTTTATAGTTTTTTTGTAAAACAAGTAAATATTCATATAACAATTGTTTATATTTATATTTAAACATAGTATCGCCTTCAAAGGGTTCTAAATTGACTGCTTCTTCTATAAGAATAGTATTTAATTTTACAGCAGAATCATAAAAAAATTTTACATCACAAGCAGTATCTTTTAGACATAAATCAATATTATCCATTAATTTTATCAAAATATTTTGGTTATATACCAACTTATTATTGTAATGAATAGCTTTTTCTGTAACAGAATTGCAAGATAACAAAAACAAAAAAAAGTAAATAAAAATTTTTTTCATAACATTTATATATTTTTTTTTAAAAGCAAAAAAATTAAAATTGTAAAAAATTTACAAGAGACAAAAATAATGTAATTATGAAAGGGTTAACATTATATTTAAGGATACTTGTATTTTGTTTATTGATTAAAAGTTTATATTCGGATGAAGGAATGTGGCTACTTACGATGTTAGACAAGAAATATGAAGATTTAAGAAGAGCCGGTCTCAAACTAAGCCCAAAAGATATTTACAATATAAACAATTCATCAATAAAAGATGCAATAGTTCAATTTGGTAGGGGTTGTACTGGAGGTATTATTTCTAATAATGGATTATTAATAACAAATCATCATTGTGGAGAATTTGCAATTCAATACCATAGTTCTGTTGAAAGAGATTATTTAACTGAAGGATTTTGGGCTAAAAGTTACGAAGAAGAATTACCTGTGCCTAACTTAACAGTTTCTATTCTTGTAAAAATAGAAGACGTTACTAAAGAAGCTTTAAAAGGTGTCACTGATGATATGAGTGAAAAAGAACGAATAAAAAAAATCAAAGAAAATTGCCAAAAAATTGAAGCAGAAGCTGTAAAAGGTACACACTATGTTGCAAATGTAAAAGATTTTTTTGGAGGTAATCAATATTTGTTAATAGTCTCTGAAGTATTTAAAGATGTAAGATTAGTTGGTGCACCCCCTGCTTCTATTGGCAATTTTGGAGGAGATACTGATAATTGGATGTGGCCAAGACATACCGGTGACTTCTCTTTATTCAGAATATATGCAAATAAAGAAAATAAACCTGCAACTTTTAGTAAAGAAAATATTCCTTACAAACCAAAACACGTTTTACCCATTTCTCTTAAAGGGATAAAAAATAATGATTTTGTAATGATATTAGGATATCCAGGAAAAACACAAAGATATATTACTTCCTGGGGAGTAAAATTAGCTCTTAATACTGTTAACCCAGCAATAATTAAAATTAGAACTAAAAAACTTGAAGTCTATAAAAAATATATGGAAAAAGATAAAAAAACTGAAATTCAATATTCTACTAAATGGGCAAGAACTTCCAATTACTGGAAATACTTTATAGGTCAAAATATCCAATTGAAAAAAAGAAATGTATACCAAAAAAAGCTTAATTTAGAAAGTGAATTTAATAGATGGGTTAATAGTTCAGAAGAAAGAAAAACAAAATATGGAAATGTATTAAATCTATTTGCTACAGCATATTTTAAATTAGAAAAATATTATTTTTATCACACTTATGCTACAGAAGCCGGTATCCGTGGTATAGATATACTTAATTTCGCACTAAACTTCTCTGAATTATATAACCAACTAAAATCCGATACAATACCTAAACAAAAAATTAATCAATTAATTGAAACTTTAAAAAAACAAACTAATGATTATTACAAAAATTTTAATGCAAATGTAGATAAAGAAGTACTTGCTGAATTACTTTTTATTTTTGCAAACGATATTCCTAACGAAATTTTACCATCTGAAATACAAAAAATTAAGAAAAAATTTAAAAATAATTTTTATAAATATGCTAATATTTCTTTTAATAAAAGTATCTTTTCCGATGAAAAAAAAGTTATAGAATTCTTAAATAACCCAAAATTTAATATCTTAGATAATGATCCAATTTTCAAATTAGCATTAAATATTCAAGAAAGCATAAAAAAAATATATACAGAACACGAAGAATATATATATATGTTAAAAAAAGCAGAACGATTGTTTATAGCTGGTCTAATGGAAATGATGCCTCATAAATTATTTTACCCAGATGCTAATTCTACAATGAGATTAACATATGGCCACATACTTTCATATCAACCAGCAGATGCAATTTTTTACGATTATTATACAACAATAGATGGAATCATAGAAAAAGAAGATAGTACAAACAATGAATTTATTGTACCAAAGAAATTAAAAGAACTTTATGAAAAAAAAGATTTTGGAAGGTATGGCAATGAAGAAGGTAAATTAATAACATGTTTTATAAGTAATACAGATATAACTGGTGGCAATTCAGGAAGCCCCGTTCTAAATGCTAATGGCGAAATTATAGGCCTTGCTTTTGATGGAAATTGGGAAGCAATGAGCGGCGACATTTTCTTTGAACCTGCATTACAAAGAACTATATCTGTCGATATACGTTATGTTTTGTTTGTCATAGACAAATTTGCTAATGCTCATAACCTTATAAACGAAATGATTATTATTCAATAACTTCTAATATACTCCATTAAATCGAATTATTTAATCTAACATACTAATTATTTTTTCAATATTGCATCTAAACAATTAAACTAGATTACATTTAATATAAAAATCTTTTTTATAAAACTTATTTCACACAT
>Ga0197143_1002559_pt1 | contig 13169 bp, 17 predicted proteins | sample GBS70_MetaG_FD_148603 | JGI IMG/M metagenome (GOLD analysis project Ga0197143, IMG submission 148603) | Sediment microbial communities from Great Boiling Springs, Gerlach, Nevada, United States - GBS 70_MetaG | ecosystem: Environmental > Aquatic > Thermal springs > Hot (42-90C) > Sediment...
GGAAGCGGTGGAGGCCCGCTTCCCCGGAAACCGCCGCACCTACGCCCGCCTTCGGGAGGGCACCTTCACCGGGGGAAACCTCCTCCTCCTGGACCAGGCCCTCTTCTTCCAGGCCCTTCCCCTGGCCAAAAAGGTGGTGGCCCTCCGGAAAAAGCCCCTCGCCCTGGCCCGCCTCATCGGCCTGGACATCCTCCTCAAGCTCCTTTTGGGCAGGCTCTCCCTGGGAGAGCTGGAGGCCCGGGCGAAGCGGGTCCTAGGGGTGGAGGCCCGGGCCCTCATCACCCCTTACCCCGAGGTGGGGGTGGATGTGGACCGGGAGGAGGACCTGGTAAGCTAGGCCCATGCGCACGGTGAAGGAACTCCGCCTGGCGGGGCTTTTCGCTTACCTGGGGGCTCTGGTCCTGGCCCTCCTCTTCTCCTTGCTGGTGCACTACCTCCTGGGAGGGGAGGGGAGGCTCGGTTGGGGAAGCTTCAACTTTTACGGGCTGCTGGAGGGCCTGGTCTTTCTTTTGGTCTTCACCTTCACCCTCTACGTGGCCCAGAGGGCGGTGCGGGTCCCCTGCACCACCCTCCTCACCGCCGGGCTCCTGGGGCCCACGCCCGCCTACCGCCTGGCCAAGCCCCTGCCCCAGGTGGAGGCCCTCGAGGCCTACGAGGGGCGGGGGGTGGCTCTTTTGGCGCAGGAGGGGAGGCCCATCGGGCTTCTTGGACTTTCCGACGGGATTTTGCCCCTGGAGGAGGTCCAGAGCGTGGAGGCGGAGGTGGCGGTGAGCGAGCTCTACCCCCTCTTCTTCCGCCAGCCCCTGGTCCTGGTGGTTCGGGGAGAGGAGGTCTTGGGGGCCATCTCCCGGGAAGCCTTTTACCGCCTGGCCCCTTGACAGGGAGCGTCCTGGCCTAAAATAGGGGGGAGCGGTTGCTCGGGAGGTGAAGGATGCCGCACGTGATCTGTGAGCCCTGCATCGGCGTGAAGGACCAGTCCTGCGTGGAGGTCTGCCCCGTGGAGTGCATCTACGACGGGGGGGACCAGTTCTACATCCACCCGGAGGAGTGCATTGACTGCGGGGCCTGCGTGCCCGCCTGCCCGGTGAACGCCATCTTCCCCGAGGAAGACGTTCCCGAGCAGTGGAAGTCCTACATTGAGAAGAACCGCAAGCTGGCCGGTCTAGAGTAACCCTTCCTCCGGCCCCGCCCTCAGAGCGCGCACGTACCAGCTCACGGCGGGGCCGCCGTCCTTTACGTGCCGGAAGCCTTCCTTTAAGAAAAAGTCCTTGGCCCGGGGGTTCTGGCCGTAGACCACGGCGTAGAGGCGCTCCACGCCCGCCAGGTGCCCCATGAGGTGGCGGAGGGCCCTCTGCCCCAGACCCTGCCCCTGGCGGTCCTCCCGGATGAGGAGGAGGCTCAAGGTGGCGTCCCCTTCTTCGGGGTAGTGGAGCTTGTAGTCCAGGTAGCCTACGGCCTCCTCTTCCTGGAAGAGGAGAAAGGCCCGGCGGCGGGGGTCCTGCTCCAGGGTGTGGAGGTCCCGGAGGACGTCCTCGAGGCTCGGAGGCTCCATGCCGATGAGGGCGAAGTAGCCGGGGCTCTTCAGGAAGAGCTCTTGGAGGAGAGCGGCGTCCGCAAGCTTTACCGGGCGAAAGCTTAAGGTTTGGGTCCGCATCGCCCCCATGCTACCCGGCCTTCCCTGAGAAAGGGGTGAAGAAAAAACCGCCCCGGGCTCTACCGGGGCGGCCTTCAGAGGCTTTTACCTGCGGGCCGGCTCCACCACGGTGACGTTCACCGCCTGGGGGCCCTTGCCGTTCTTGCCCGGCTCCACGTCAAAGGTGACGATGTCGCCCTCGTTCAGGGTGCGGAACCCCTTGGCGTTGATGGCGCTGAAGTGGACGAAGACGTCCGTGTCCCCCTCGCGCTCAATGAAGCCGTAGCCCTTCTCCGCGTTGAACCACTTGACCCGACCCTTCTGCATACCGCTCCTTCTTCTTCCGAGCCCTCGCTCGTATCCGGGGTCTTAGGGGTTGCTTTAGACCCGTGGGGCCACCCTAAAGCCACCCGGAATGCCTCACTATACCACGGGGGAGCTATTTGCGGAAGAACCCCTTGAGCCTCTCCCAGAACCCCTCGGGGGCCACGGGCTCCCCCACTTCCTCGGCGTAGGCCCGAAGGAGCTCCCGGGCCTTTGGGGAGAGCTTTTTGGGCACGGCGATCTCCACCTCCACCCTGAGGGCCCCTCGCCCTCCCGGGTAGGGGAGGCCCTCCCCGGGAAGCTCAAAGACCTCCCCGTGCCCGGTGCCCGGGGGGATGTCCAGGGGGATGGGGCCCTTTAGGCCTGGCACCTCCACCCGGGTCCCCAGGGCGGCCTGGGCCAGGCCCAGCTTGAGGCGGTAGACCAGGTCGGCTCCCCGGCGTTCCAGGTGGGGATGGGGCTTGATCCGTAGGCGCACGTAGAGGTCCCCGGGGCCGCCGGGGCCCAGGTTGCCGTAGCCCGGCACCCGGAGGAGCTGCCCCTCGTCCATGCCGGGGGGGATCCGCACCCGGACCCGCTCCTCCCGGGCCACCCGGCCCCGGCCCCGGCAGGTGGGGCAGGCCTCGGCCAGGAGGAAGCCCTGGCCCTTGCAGTGGGGGCAGGCGGTGCGGTTGACTACCGTGCCGAAAAAGCCCCGGTGGTAGCTCTCCACCACCCCCCTTCCCCCGCAGGTGGGGCAGGCCACCCGTCTTCCCCCCTGGCCCCCGCAGGCCTGGCAGGGGACCAGGCGGCTGTAGGCCACCTCCACCTCCTTCCCCTCCAGGAGGTCTAGAAGCTCCACCTCCACTACCGCCTCGAGGTCCTCCCCCCTGGGGGCCACGGGCCCCCGCCGGAAGCCGAAGACCTGGGCGAAGAGGTCAAAGAGGCCCTCCTCCCGGAAGCTCTGGCCTTCCAGAAGCCCCCGGTCGTACTGGGCCCGCTTCTCGGGGTCGGAGAGGACGGCGTAGGCCTCGTTGATCTCCTTGAAGCGCTCCTCTATGGCCTTGTCCCCGGGGTGGCGGTCGGGGTGGTACTCCCGGGCCAGCCTGCGGTAGGCCCGCTTGATCTCCTCCTGGGTGGCCTCCCGGCTCACCCCCAGGATGGCGTAGTAGTCCTTCATCCACCTAGCACTTTACAAGGGATGGCCCCTTTGCTAAAGTACCCGGTAATGAGGCTCCTGCGAGCTATCCGGTAGGGGGCCCCTTCCTTCGGGAAGGGCCCCCCCGGGTTTGCCCGCGGGGGCCTAAGCTTTTGGGAGGCTTGGCATGCTGCTCTTGACCCCTGGACCCACCCCCATCCCGGAACGCGTGCAGAAGGCTCTCCTCCGCCCCATGCGGGGGCACCTGGACCCCGAGGTCCTGGCGGTGAACCGGGCCATCCAAGAAAGGCTAAAAGCCCTCTTTGACCCCGGGGAAGGGGCTTTGGTGGCCGCTTTGGCGGGCTCGGGGAGCCTGGGCATGGAGGCGGGGCTGGCCAACCTGGACCGGGGTCCGGTGCTGGTCCTGGTGAACGGGGCCTTCTCCCAGAGGGTGGCGGAGATGGCCCAGCTCCACGGCCTCGAGCCCACGGTCCTGGAGTTTCCCCCAGGCGAGGCCGTGGACCCGGAGAGGGTGGCGAAGGAGCTCCGGCGCAAGCGCTACCGCATGGTGGCCTTGGTTCACGGGGAGACCTCCACCGGGGTCCTGAACCCCGCCCCCGCCATCGGGGCCCTGGCCCAGGAGGCCGGGGCCCTCTTTTTTCTGGACGCCGTGACCACCTTGGGGATGCTCCCCTTCTCCATGCGGGCCATGGGGGTGGACTACGCCTTCACGGGAAGCCAGAAGTGCCTCTCCGCCCCCCCGGGCCTGGCCCCCATCGCCCTGAGCCAGGAGGGGCGCAAGGCCTTCACGGGGAGGCGGGGCTGGTACCTGGACCTCGCCCGGGTGGCGGAGCACTGGGAGCGAGGGGGCTACCACCACACCACCCCGGTCCTCCTCCACTACGCCCTCCTCGAGGCCTTGGACCTGGCCCTGGAGGAGGGGGTGGAGGCCCGGGAAAGGCGGGCCCGGGAGACCTACGCCTGGCTTCTGGAGGAGCTTGGGAAGCGGGGTTTCCGCCCCTACCCCAAGGAAAGCCCCCTCCCCACGGTCCTGGTGGTGCGCCCGCCTGAGGGGGTGGAGGCGGACCGGCTGGTGAGGGCCCTCTACGCCCAGGGGGTGGCCGTGGCCGGGGGGATCGGCCCCACCCGGGGGCAGGTGCTCCGGCTGGGCCTCATGGGGGAAGGGGCCAGGAAGGCCCTTTACCAGACCTTCCTCGAGGCCCTGGACCGGGTTTTGGCCCTAGCCTAGAAAAAATAGGCGTAGACCAGGGCCAGGACCATGCGGTAGTAGGCGAAGGGCCGGAAGCCGAAGCGCTCCACGAAGGAGAGCATCCAGCGGACCGTGAGGAGGGCGCTCACGAGGGCGGCCAAAAAGCCCAGGAGGAGAAGCTCCCATCCCCCTTCCGGCACCTGGTGGCCCGACTTGAGGAGGTCGTAGCCCACGGCCACCAGCATGGTGGGGAGGGCCAGGAGGAAGCTGAACTCCGCCGCCGCCTTGCGCCTCAAACCCAGAAGAAGCCCCCCCAGGATGGTGGCCCCGCTTCGGCTGGTCCCGGGGAAGAGGGCGGCCAGGCCCTGGAAGAACCCGATCCAGGCCGCCTTGAGGAGGGGAAGCTCCCGCACGTCCTCGTGGCGGGCCCGCTCGGCCAGGCGGTCGGCCAGGAGGAGGACCAGGCCCACAAAGAAGAGGAAGAAGACCACGATCCCGTCGTTCCCCAGGATGACCCCCTTGATGAGGGGGTAGAGGAGGAGGCCCATGACCCCCGTGGGCACGAAGGCCACCCCGATGCGTAGCCAAAGGGCCCGGTCCACCAGGAAGCGCTTCCCGTAAAGGAGGAGGATGGCCAGGATGGCCCCCAGCTGGATGGCGATGAGGAAGGTCTTGAGGAAGGCGTCCTCTTCAATGGGCAGGCCCAAGAGGTGGAAGAGGAGGGTGAGGTGGCCGGTGGAGGAGACGGGCAAAAACTCCGTGAGCCCCTCCACCACCCCCAAAAGAAGGGCTTCCCAAGCGCTCATGGGGGGCATGCTACCATGGGAAGGGTGGAGGTTTCCGTCCTGATCCCCGCCGCGGGCAACGGGGAGCGGCTTGGCCTGGGGCCCAAGGCCTTCCTTTCCGTGGGGGGTAGGACCCTTTTGGAGTGGGCCCTCCTCCCCTTTAGGGAGGCCTCGGAGGTCCTGGTGGCCCTGCCTCCCGGGGCTGAGCCTCCCAGGGGCCTGAGGGCCACCTTTTTGGAGGGGGGGAGGACCCGGCAGGAGTCCGTGTACCGACTCCTGGAGGCGGCGAGCCTTCCCCTGGTCCTGGTCCACGACGTGGCCCGTCCCTTCGTGAGCCGGAAGCTGGTGGAGCGGGTCCTCGAGGCCACCCGAAAAGAGGGGGCGGCGGTCCCCGTCCTTCCCGTCCCCGACACCCTGGTCCGCCCCGAGGAGGCCCGGTATGGGGAGGTGGTCCCCCGGGAAGCCCTCCGCCTGGTCCAGACCCCCCAGGGCTTCTTCACCGCCCTCCTCCGGGAGGCCCACGCCCACGCCAGGAAGCGGGGGCTTACCGCCACCGACGATGCCCAGCTGGTGCGGGCCCTGGGCTACCCCGTGGCCTTGGTGGAGGGGGAGAGGACGGCCTTCAAGATCACCTACAAGGAGGACCTCCCCCTAGCGGAGGCGCTGGCGCAGGTATGGAACGCTTAGCCCCGGCCAAGGTCAACCTGGGCCTCTCCCTCTTGGGGAGGCGCAAGGACGGCTACCACGAGCTCCACACCCTCTTCGCCGCCCTTTCCTTCGGGGACCGGGTGGTGGTGGAGCCCATCCCCGAGGGCATCGCCTTTCGCGGGCGGTACGGGCGGCGGAACCTGGCCTACCGGGCGGCGGAGGCCTATTTGGAGCGGGCGGGCTGGCCGGGGGGGGTGCGGATCGTTCTGGAAAAGGACCTCCCCGAGGGGGCGGGCCTGGGTGGGGGGAGCTCGGACGCGGCCCAGGTCCTCCTGGCCCTAAAGGAACTCTACCCGGCGGAGGTGGACCTCCACGCCCTGGCCCTTTCCCTGGGCGCGGACGTGCCCTTCTTCCTCCAGGGGGGGGTGGCGGAGGCGAGGGGGGTGGGGGAGCGCCTGGTCCAAAGAAGCCTCCCCCCCTTACCGGTCGTGGTCTATGGGCCGGGCTTGCGCCTGCCCACTCCCTTGGTCTACCGGGAGGTGAAGCCCCACGACTTCGCCCCCGAGCTCCCCGTGGAGGCCATCCTCGAGGCCCTGGCCCGGGGAGAGGAACCCCCCTACTGGAATAGCCTGGAGGGGGCCGCTTTCCGCCTTTACCCCCAGCTCCGGGAGGTGAGGGCTAGGCTGCAGGCCCTGGGGCTTTACGGGGTCCTCATGTCGGGCTCGGGGAGCGCCTTCTTCGGCTTCGCCCGGGACCTGGACCACGCCCGGGAGGTGGCGGCGGCCTTGAGGCGCACCGGCTACGTGCGTTATGGCACCCTGGGAGGCGGGCATGGGGTTTCTTGAGCTCCTGGAGGACCGCTACGCCGAGGCCCTGGAGGCCTTGAAGTCCCTTCCCATCCGCTGGGACCGGGAGCGCTTCGCCTTCTGGCTTCGCCAGGACTACCCCTTTGTGGAGGCTCTTTACCGCTACCAGGTGGGGCTTCTCCTGGAGGCGCCCCAGGCCCACCGGGCTCCCTTGGTCCAGGCCCTGATGGCCACGGTGGAGGAGCTGGACTGGCTCCTCTCCCAGGGGGCCGACCCCAAGGAAGGGGTGCACCCGGTGCGCCGGGAGTACATCCGCCTTTTGGAGGAGATGGGCGGCCTCGCCTACCCTTACCGCCTGGTCTTCTTTTACTTCCTCAACCGCCTCTTCCTCGAGGCCTGGAACGCCCACGTGGAAGGGGAGGGCCCCTGGCGGGAACTGGCCGAGCACTGGGCGGCCCCGGAGTTCCAGGCGGTGCTCTTTGACCTGGAGGTGATGGCCCACGGGGCCCTCGAGGGGCTGGACCAGGAGGTGGTGGCCCACTACCTGGGGCGCATCCTGGAGATGGAGTGGAAGACCTGGAGCCTCCTCCTTTAAAAAAGGCGGGGCCTGGGCCCCGCTTTTGGTTTCGCAACAGGAGATGCCCACGTCGGCACTTTGGGAGGGGTTTTCTGGGGCCCCCACCGCGGCGAAAGCCGCGGTGGGGAACCTAGTTCAGCTCCTCTCCCCAGGCCTCCTCAAAGAGGCGCTTGGCCTCCTGCACCGTGATCTCCAGGGTCTGGGACACCTCCTCCGCCAGGAGGTAGATGGCCCGCCTCAGGGCTTGCCGGTCCAGGTCCGGCAAGCCCCGCTCCAGCTCCCAGGCCCTGAGCTGCCCCGCCATCTGGGCGATGCGGTAGGGGTTTCCGTCCGCCAGGATCTCGCTGGTCTTGCGGTGCCGGGCGGCCCACTGCTTGGGCAGGGGCATGCGCCCGTTTTTGAGGAGGTCCAGGATCACCGGGACCTCCTCGGGGGAGAGGGCCTTGCGCATGCCCACGCTCTGGGGAGCCTCCACGGGCACGTAGGCCTTGGAGCGGGAGCCGGGGAAGTCCACCTGGTAGTAGGCTCGGCTCACGCCGCTCACGCTCCTTTGGGCTATGCCCGCCACCACGCCGACCCCGTAAGGGGGCAAGACCACCTTGTCGCCGGGACGGAACTCTTTCACGGCGCCACTCCTTTCCGGAGCACCAAGAGGAGGTGCTCCAAATACGCCTCCACCTCCAGCTGGGGGTTGCACCCCAAGGCGGCGATCACCGCGGCCGTGGCCCTGGGGGAAAGCTCGGGGCGCACCGCTCCCTCCTCTTGGCCGCTTCGCACCAGCGCCTCCAGGAGGTCCAGGTAGTGCTGGTGGAGCCCCTTGAGCCAGGGGGTGGGGTCCGCCATGGCCTCCCGGGCCACCGCCGCCCAGAGCCCCCTCCACTCCGCGATCCAGGCCAGGCGCTTTTCCAGAACCTGGGCAAGGCGCACAAAAAAAGGCGCCCGCAGGCGCACGATCTCCTCCACCTCCCGGTAGAAGGCCCAGGTTCGCTCCTCCACCAGGTTCTTGAGGAGGTCCTTCTTGTCGCGGAAGTAGAGGTAGATGGTTCCCTTCCCCACCTCGGCCTTGCGGGCCACGTCCTCCATCTTCAGGCCCGATAGCCCCTTTTCCCGGAGAAGTTCCAGGGTGGCCTGAAGGATGGCCTCGCGCTTGCCCTTGTTCAAGGCCCCTGGAAGGGATGCCATCGTGGCCACGCCCCTAAGTCTACCACAACGCCCTTTTCCTTTCATGAGGAGAGGGTTACCCTAAGGGGTAAGGGAGGAGGTATGCGCCAAGGCTTTTTCGCCTTCCTCACCGCGGATCCTTTGCGGGGAGCGTTGCGGGCCGTGGAGGCCAGGCTCCTGGAGGAGGCCCGGGGGGAGGCCCTCTTCCTGGTGCCCTACCCCTTGCGGGACCTGGCGGAGGCCTGGAGCCTGGCCTATCGGAGCCTGGGTCTGAAGCGGGGCCGGGTCCTTTACCTCAGGCGCCGGGAAGAGGCCTTTGACCGGGAGGTGGCCCAGGAGGTGGCCCAAAGCCCCCTGGTCCTCCTGGCCGCGGAGGGCCTGCCAGAGTTTTTGGACCTCATCCGGGGGAGCCTGGTGCTGCAGGCGCTTCTCGCGGCCCACCGCCAGGGAGGTGGGGTGGTGGCCCTGGGGGAGGCCGGGGGGCTTCTGGGCGAGGCCGCCTTCTATTCCCTGGAGGGGGAGGTCCGGGCTGCCCTTGGCCTCTCCCTCCTTCGGGGGCTGGCCCTCCTGCCCCGGGTGGAGGAGCGGGGGAGGTTTCTGGCCCTTTCCCAGCTGGTGGCCGACAACCCCGACCTGGTGGGCCTGGGCCTCCTGGAGAACACCGCCCTCCGCCTCCTTAGGGGCCTGGGGGAGGTCTGGGCGGGCGGGGTGACCCTGGTGGACGCGGGCGGGGCGGAGTTCACGGGCCGGGGGGTCCGGGGGCTCCGGGTGGACGTCCTCTCGGCAGGGGAGCGCTTCCCCCTCCCGGTCCTGTAGGATGGGGGCATGCCTTCGGGGCGGGTGCACGAGGCCGTCAACCTGACCCTCCTGGGCCTGGGCGGGGCCTTTTACCTGGCCCAGGGGGGCTCGCCGGAGGAGCCCAGGGCCTTGGCCTTACTTCTTGGCTATTTGGCGGGCACCTTTCTCCTTTCCCCCGACCTGGACCTGGCGGAAAAGGGGGTGCGGGCCCAGGGGCGCTGGGGGGTTCTGGGGGCCTTGTGGCGGCCTTACGGCTGGCTCTTCCGCCACCGGGGCCTCTCCCACACCTGGGTTCTCGGCCCCTTGACCCGTCTGGGGTATCTCCTTTTCCTCCTCGTCCTCCTCTATGGCCTCCTCAAGGGGGTGGCCCGCCTTCTGGGGGTCTCTTTTGCCCTGGCCCTCCCCTCCGTGCCCCAGGAGGCCCTGCTCTTTGGCCTCCTGGGCTACTACCTCTCCCAGTGGCTCCACCTCCTTCTGGACGGCATCTACCCCGACCACGACCTGAGGCGGCTTAGGCGGCCAAGGTGAGGTGGTTTACACAGGCTACCCGGATGGGGGTAGGAGAATGCTTTTATGAGAAGAACCTGGCTCTTCGCCCTTTTCGCCCTCTTGGGCTTGGCCCAGGCGGTGGGCCTGGGGGAGCGCATCCCCGACTTCGCCCTCCTAGACCCCGCCGGGAACCTGGTGACCCGGGAGACCATGAAAAAGCCCGCGGTCATCGTCTTCTGGGCCAGCTGGTGCCCCGTGTGCCGGGCGGAGTTCCCCGGCCTCCACCAGGTGGCCGAGGAGACCAAGGTGCCCTTCTACGTGATCAGCCGCGAGCCCAAGGACACCAAGGAGGTGGTCCTGAGCTACATGAAGGCCTACCCCCGCTTCATCCCCCTATTGGCCTCCCCCAAGGACAAGCCCCACGAGGTGGCGGCCCGCTTCAAGGTGCTGGGCCAGCCCTGGACCTTCGTGGTGGACCAGGAGGCCAGGGTGGTGGGCCTCTTCGCCGGGCGGGCGGGGCGGGAGGCCCTCCTAGACGCCCTCCTCCTGGCGGGGGTGGACCTGCCATAGCTCCGCCCGCCGGGCCTCCCCATGGGGGATGAGGCGGAGGAGGAAGTCCGCCTCCAGGTCCTCAGGTTCCCCCCACTCCACCAGGGTGAGGCGGGCTTCTTCCCCTGCGGCCAGGAGCTGGGGAAGGAGGGCCTTGGGGTCTTTAAGGCGGTAGAGGTCGGCGTGGACCAGGGGGCCTTCCGGGGTGGGGTAGGTGTGGATGAGGGTGTAGGTGGGGCTGGTGACCCGGCCCGGAAAGCCTAAGGCCTCGGCCAGGAAGCGGACGAAGGTGGTCTTGCCCGCCCCCAAGGGGCCTTCCAGGGCCACCACCGCTCCCTGGGGCAGAAGGGGGAGGACCTCCCAGGCCAGGGCCTGGGTGTCCTCGAGGGTGTGGAGGGTCCGCGAGAGGAGAAGCCGCATAAAGGAAAAAGGCCCCGCAGGGCCTTTTGGTGCCGGGAGCGGGACTTGAACCCGCACGCCCTTGCGGGCACCACCCCCTCAAGATGGCGTGTCTACCAGTTCCACCATCCCGGCAGGGCGCGCCTCAGGCGCAAGCTTTAGTTTAGCAGAAGCCCTCCCCTTGTCAAGGTGCGGGGTTTGGGACATTTGTCCCTTACCCTTTGCGCTATGGTACCCGTGAAAAGCATGCGCTAGGGGGTAGGCGTGGAGAGCGCCCTTCCGCTTATGGATCTCCCCCAGGTCTTGATGGAACCCTAGGGCCCTCTTCTGTAGCCTTAGCCCCTAAGGCTGGAGGTGGTATGCGGCGACGAAACCGCTGGGTCAAGACCCTCTTCTGGGGAACGGTGGTAGGGATATTCGCCCTTTTGCTGGTGGTCTTTTCCGGGGTGGCCGTGGGAGCCTTTGAGCAGAGGACCCTGCCCGTGGACCAGCCCGTCCCCTTCAGCCACGCCTTCCACGCCGGGGGGCTTGGCCTCTCCTGCCGCTACTGCCACCCCTCGGTGGAGCGGGCGGCCTACGCGGGTCTTCCCCCCACCGAGACCTGCATGACCTGCCACACCTTCATCAAGCCGGATAGCCCCAACCTGGCCCTGGTGCGCCAGAGCTGGGAGACCGGGGAGCCCATCCGGTGGAACCGGGTCATCAACCTCCCCGACTTCGTCTACTTCCATCACGGGGCCCACGTGGCCAAAGGGGTGGGGTGCGCGGACTGCCACGGCCGGGTGGACCAGATGGCTGTGGTCTACCAGCCCCAGGCCTTCACCATGAAGTTCTGCCTGGAATGCCACCGCAACCCCGAGGCCCGCCTGAGGCCCAGGGAGCAGGTCTTCAACATGGCCTACACCCCGGACCCTGAGCTGGGCAAGAAGCTCAAGGAGGCCTACGCCATCCGTTCGGCGGAGGCCCTGACCAGCTGCAACACCTGCCACCGCTAGGAGGAAGGATGCCCGAGCGCGGATACGGAGAATCCCTGGAAAAGGAGCTCTTCCGGGAGGAGTTCCCCTTCGGTCCCGTGAGCCGGAGAGGGTTTTTGGCCCTGGGGCTCCTCAGCCTGGCCGCCTGCACCCCGGTGGTGCGGCGCAAGGGGGTGCCCTATGTGCGCCAGCCGGAGTGGGTGGTGGAGGGCGGGCGGGCGGAGTTCGTCACCGCCATTCCCCACGCCGGCATCGCCGAGCCGGTTCTGGTGCGCCACTACCAGGAAAGGCCCCTCTTCCTGGCCCCCCTCGAGGCCGCCATGAGCCCCTACCCCCTGGCGGGCCTCTACGCCCTCTACGACCCGGCAAGAAAGGGGAAGGCCCCGGACTGGGAGGGCTTCTTCGCCGCCTGGCGCAGGGCCCTGGAGGAAGGGGAGACCCTTCTCGTCCTCCCCCGCACCACCTCGCCCCGCCTCGAGGGCCTCCTGGAGAGGGCAAAGGCCCGCTACCCCAACCTGAGGGTGGCCCGGTTTGAGGCCTGGAGCCTGGAGAACGTCTACCAGGGGGCGGAGCTCCTCTTCGGCCAGCGGGCCTGGCCCGTCTACGCCCCCGAGAAGGCCGAGGTGGTCCTCCTTCTGGACGTGGATCTCCACGAGCACCCCGCCGGGTACCTGTGGTGGGCCGCCCTGAGCGGGAGGCGCATCCCCCCCATGAACCGCCTCTACGCCGTGGAGAGCGGGGCGGGCCTTTTGGGGGCCATGGCCGACCACCGCCTGGCCCTGAAGCCCAGCGCCCTGGAGGCCTTCCTCCTGGACCTAGCCAAGGCCCTGGGGGTTCTTCCCGGGGCCCCTGCTTCGGACTACGGGGGCTTCCTCCCCGCCCTGGCGGAGGACCTCCTGCGGGGCGGGGTGGTCCTCCCCGGGGTCCACCTCACCCCCGCCGCCCAGGCCCTGGCCATGGCGGTGAACGCCAGGCTAGGGGCCCCGGTGAGCTACGTGCCCCCCCTGGAGAAGGAGGCGGCCACGCCCGGGGCCTTCCTGGAGGCGGAAAGGGCCGAGCGCCTGGTCTGGGCGGCGGAGGGCCCTCTGCCCAATCTGGAGGGGAAGCGCTTCGCCGCCCACCTGGGCCTTTACCCGAAGGAGGGCTCCCTCAGCCTCCCCCTGGCCCACCCCCTGGAGGCGGGCGGGCAGCACCGGGACGCTTTGGGCCGCCTCTGGCCCGCCCAGGCCCTGGTGAAGCCCCTCTACGGGGGGAGGAGCCTGGAGGAGGTCCTGGCGGGGCTTTTAGGGGAGGACCTCCCCGCCCTCACCCCCGAGGAGAAGCGGGCCCTGGCCGAGGGCCGCCCCCTGGAGGAGGCCAGGCCCCTAGCCCTGGAGGTCCGGCCCGGCCTCGAGGGCCGCCTTCCCCCCTTGCGGGAGGAGGCCCCCCTGGAGCTCACCCTGAGGCCCGACGCCAGCCTCTACGACGGCCGCTACCGCAAGAACCCCTACCTAGAGGAGCTTCCCCGGCCCCTCACCCGCCTGGTCTGGGACGGGGCCCTCCTCATGGGGGAGGAGGAGGCCGGGGCCCTGGGCCTTCTGGAGGAGGTCCGGGCCCGGGAGCGCCGGGCGGACCCCAGGAGGCCCCTCCTCCGCGTCCGGGCAGGAGGCCAGGAGGCCCTCCTTCCCCTCTGGCCCCTGCCCAGCCTGGCCAAAGGAAG
>Ga0197143_1002560_pt1 | contig 13164 bp, 11 predicted proteins | sample GBS70_MetaG_FD_148603 | JGI IMG/M metagenome (GOLD analysis project Ga0197143, IMG submission 148603) | Sediment microbial communities from Great Boiling Springs, Gerlach, Nevada, United States - GBS 70_MetaG | ecosystem: Environmental > Aquatic > Thermal springs > Hot (42-90C) > Sediment...
TTCTCTTTTTTTATCGTGGAATCTTCAGCCAATGCTTCTAAGACCCGTAAAAAGGGGATTTCCTGCGTCAAGCCGTTTTGTTTTTCGTCGAGAAACATCGTGAGCATAGATGTTACTCGCTCAGGACCATGGAGCATCAAAGTAACCATAGATACGCCCCTAACCAAAGAGAAGACAGAAATCTCGATATTTCCCATACCCTCCACTTTCATGAGCCGAGATGCACATGATGGCGATAGATAAGCCAGTATGCCTTTGTCGCTTACGACAAAGCCTTGTTGTAGGGCGCTGTGTGGGTTCATGGCATGGAAACTTGGGGAAACCTTTTCGCACTTGTCAAAATCATGGTGTTGCAACAATACGCCTTTTGTTGTCAAAGCAAAGATGGCCATATCGCCATCGCCATTCAGAAGCACATCAGCAAACTTTTGGTCTAAAAGCTCAGCCAGTGTCTCGACCCTCTCTTTGTCCTTTCTGTTTACAGTTATGACAAGCGCCGAATCTTTAGGCACGCAAATAGAATTCGAGTCTTCGCCCTTCCCAAAGTACAAAGAAACGGCGAGCACAATGCCTGCGAATCCAAGGACAGTGACCCCCGTGATCGCCTTCGACAAAAGTTTTTTCCCGCCGCCCTCTTTCACCTTCTCGCCTGCCCATGAAAACGCAATGCCAACAAAATAAAGGACACACATAGGCAAGGCAAGAAGTATCTGGGACAAGATATCTGGGGGGGTGAAGATTGCCCCTGTGATAAAGGAAACCACAACGAAATATCTGGCAAACTTGGTAAAGGATCGTACTTGAACGATTCCGAGGGAAGATAAGAGAAACATAAGAAGGGGGAGTTGAAACACGATGCCAAAGACCACGGCGAAGACGAGGACAAGTCCCAATGTCTTGGCGATTGTGGGCGCCAGATGGAACGCAGTGGATTCGGTTGTAAAACGGACAAGATATTCCACCACAAGAGGAAGGAACACCATGTAACAGAAAAGGACTCCGAGCGCGAAAAAGAGCGATACGAGGAAAGCAACTCTTTTTACAAGGAGCCTTTCGTGTTTGTAGAGCCCTGGGGCAACAAAAGCCCAGATCTGGTAAACCCAGTAAGGTGCCGAAATCAAAAGCCCTGCCACAAGTGACGCCTGAAGTTCGACAACAATAGCCTCGGTGACATCTAGCGCCTGAAGGCTAAAAACCCCGTTTTTTCTAAGCGCCACAAGGACTGGTCTTGCAAAGAAAAAAAAGATTTCATGGTGAAAAGAGAACGCAGCGAAAAAGGCGACTGCGATTGCGACCAACGACTTTATGAGCCTTGAACGAAGCTCCTGAAGATGTTCAGTGAAGGACATTGGACGGTCTTCCATGAGTTACGGCGTGTTCTCCTTCTCGGTGGGTGGAAAGCGCGTGTTATCTTTTGAATATGAGGCATCCTTGAAATTCGGTTCTTCTTCGCTTTCTATGTCACTTAGAGCCCTCTTGAATTCTCTAAGACTTCTCCCAAGTCCTTTTGCCACATCTGGTAGTTTGGTAGGGCCAAGCACGAGTAGCGCTATCACGAGGATGAAAAGTAGCTCTGTCCAGCCGATACCAAACATCGAGGGATGGCTCGAAGTGAACCCAAGATAGTCTATCAAATCCCTTTATTTGGCGCAACCGCTCTGAAGAGACCGTAAACTGCCTATAGAGGATGTTCTCCGTTTATGCTCGCCATAGCCTCCCGCATATTCCTCTCCCCCCTTGCCCCTCTCCTTGCCATCGTCCTCTCCCCCAAGGAGAGGGGTAGCACACCCCTCATACATCCTCCCAAAACACCCGTTTTCTAGCTCATTCCTCGACTTTTCTAAAAACACACCCTGCCAGTTTACGCCGTTACCCAAAATAAATGCTACCTACTAAAGACAACGAAAAACCTCCCACTGCCAAGAAATGCGCCCATATCCACATGCTCAGTTCAATCTACCTTCTTCCTGGTTGACCCATCAGGTGTTATTTCATCGTAAAGATTTCTCCCGTCAAATCTATCGATATCTGGTTTTCCGCGTGTTCTCTATCTAGGTTTCGGTGCGCAATCTTTAGTTGACACACGACGCCGATAATGCTATTATGACTGCGTTTGCCGTGGGAGCACGGCTATCTTTGCTCTTTTTTGGAGAGGGATATGAGGATGCCACTTATTCGAATCTTAATGTTGTGTATTTTTGCCTTCACAGTATCTTGTAAGGACAGCAAACAACAGGCGGGCGATTTAGGGGTTCAGCATGATGTAAGCGATGTTCACGATATCGGAGGTCAAGATGTGTCAGAGGACGTCTTTGTTCCTGATAGAGGACAAGAAAAGTTAGAAAAGGATGATGCAGGGTTTGTGGATGTGCCAGAGGAGACAACCAAAGATACTCTGACAGACGAGACTTCTGCCCCGGTATGTCAGATGGCTGTAAGCGGCGAAAAATGTTATGAAGGTGTTGGATGCGCGGTTGTTTGCGCGGATGAGGCTCAGGCTTGCCTAACCGAGGTATCCGCATCCGAGCGACCAAATGCAGATGTCCTCCTCGATTGCATCTCGAACTCGGGATGCGAAAATGTGATGGAATACGAGTGGTTTTCCGAGTGCATTGAGGAGAAATGCAAAGACAAACTTGATGCATGTTTCTCGGGCAATGGCATATGCAACGATGTCCGAAAATGTCGTATGGCTTGTAGTCCAAGTGATACCTCGTGCCCGCTTAGGTGCTTGGGCCTTGCAACTCCACAAGAGCGGGAAGTCTGGAAGACATACTATATTTGCATCATGGGTGCTGACTGCGTTCAGGAAGGGGATGTAATGCCAAACGGCTGGCCAACAGACACCTGTGAACGCTATGCTCAGCACCATTTCTGTCCTAATCAGACACAGGCTTGTATCCCGCCGCAATGAGCCGTTATGGATGATGTAATTGCACTAACAAAAGAGGGTTTTGAGGCGCTTCGAGCGAAGCTCAAGCATCTGAAGGAGGTCGAAAGACCGAAAATAATAAAGGCGATTGCAGATGCAAGGGCACTTGGAGACCTTTCAGAGAACGCTGAATATCACGCAGCAAAGGAAAGACAAGGATTTCTGGAGACAGAGATAGCAAGACTCGAGGACATCCTTGCAAGGGCACAGGTGGTGGATACTTCTAAGTTCACCGACAACAAGGTGCGCTTTGGCGCGTGGGTTACCTTGTACGATGAAGATAAGGAACAAGAAGTACGATACCAGATAGTAGGAGAACCAGAGGCTGATATTGACAATGGCAAGATTTCGGTGACATCACCACTAGCAAAGGCTTTGATAGGAAAAGAAGAAGGCGATGAAGTGACATTCAAAGCGCCAAAAGGCACGAGGCACTTCACAATCATAAGGGTTGAATATAAGTAACCCACAGAGTTTCTGTATAAATGGGGAAAGTAACGAAGGTTTTCACGAACAGCGAGGCTGAGACGAGACGTTTGGCTTTAGAACTTGTAGCAACGGCTAATGATGGCGAATGTTTTGGTTTGTGCGGTGAACTTGGTGCGGGTAAGACCGCTTTTGTGCGCGGAGCGGTCGAGGCAGTTGGGGGTGACCCGCTCATGGTGCGCTCTCCCACCTTTACTTTGCTGAACATCTACGAAGGACAAAAGCGCATATATCACTTCGACCTTTATCGCCTTTCAAGTGTTGAAGACTTGGAAAGCATAGGCTTTTTCGACTTTGCAGGGGGGGATGGGCTTACATTTGTCGAATGGCCTGAAAAAATAAAGGACGCAATCGAGATGATGACGATATTGGTGAGGATCGAGTTTGTCGAAGGTTTTCCTGAAAGAAGGCTTATATCGGTAGAAAGGAGGAGGCTATATGGGAAATAGGGTTACTTTTGTCACATATCGTGTCTCAGAAATACCTAGTGAGGATGAGATATTTGAAGGCATCGTGCGTGGTAAGATAGGAAAGGTTGATCTCGCTCTTGGAAAAGATAAAACCTGCGGTTTTGCAAGCTTTCAAAACCCGCTCTCTACCGATTTTTCAAAAGAAGATTTGTTTTTTCAAGGGCTTGTTTTTGTTTCATTCAGGATTGATAGGTATGTTGTCCCGACATGTACATTGCGCCTCTATGTAAAAGAAAGGATCGAAAGCATTCTCAAAGAAAGCGGAAGGCAAAGGATTCGTAAAGAAGAAAAAGAGGAGATTGCGGACAATGTTAGAAAAAGCCTATTGTCTAAGGCACTCCCAGCAATAAATGCGTATAAGGTCATCTGGGATATCGAAAAAAGGGTTTTGAGGCTATTTTGCACATCTAGGGCGGTGCGTGATGATTTCGAGGCATGGACGCACGAGTTTCTCGGTATCACTCTTTCGCCATTCAATATGGCGACGATAGTGAAGGACGGTCTAGGTCAGAACATGATGCAGAAGGTGCTACATCTTTTACCGGTAAACTTTGGGTTAGGACAATAAAAGGAGATAGTTACCATGAGTGATTTGCTGGATCTGCTCAAAAGGCTTGAGTTCCTTGGCGAGGAGTTTTTGACCTATCTTTATGTCCATTCATTCTTGGACGATGGGGGCTTTTCCCTTGGCGATGGACGAAAAATCGGGGTAGTTGCGGAAAAGATGGTGGCATTGGAGGGCGCTCAGGGGAAAAGCGATTCCACTGTTGTAAGAAGCGATGAACTATCAGAATCAGAGGAGGCAAGGATTGCCTTGAAGATGGGCAAGAAGGTAAGCGTCGGGCAGTTCTTGTTTGCGATAGAAGGTCAGGATTACAGGATTGTTTTGGACAAGAACCTTTGTATAAGAAGTGTAGCTTTGCCTGCACTCGAGGCATTTGACCCTTTGGAGCAGGAAGTGGAGGTATTTGAAAAGATAGGGCTTGTCGAAGATGCAGTTCAAAGTTTGTTCCTTGATTTCTTGGAGAAAAGGATGGACCAGAGCAGATGGTCGAAGGAGATGGACGAGATAACCGCGTGGCTTTGTTCACCGGTTGAAGAAAAGTGATGACTTTTACATTGAGTTGAGATATTTTCTATTGGCTTTATGAGGAGCGAGGAATGAGCAATAGAACGAAGATCTTTATTGCTTTGTTACTCTTCAGTATCCCCTCTGTTTCTAACGCCAAGTGGGCGCTTAGGCTCGGGGTGCATCAGGACTTCAAATCTTTTCCAGAAAACGCCACAAATGTTGGGTTTGGGACAGAAGATCAGTTCAACATAGTGGGTCCTTTGAACCTAGCCTTTGGTACAAGGATGCAGGCAGGAGATGAGTTTTTTGGCTGGCTTATAGAGATCGGGGCACTGCTAAAACTGACTATTTTTCCGACCATGAAGTTGAGCCTACGAGCAATGTATATTCCTATCGGGGGAAAACATTACTTCGAGGACAAATATCGTGAGCCGTATTATTGGGGTTTCTCTGTTGGACCTGGGCTACTGTTCAGCGTGGGAGGCGTAGAACTTGGGGTTGAGGCGGTAGGGGATTTCGGAAGGTGCTATCGTCCGTATCAAACTGTTGCCACGAGCGAAAAAAGATGGCCAATCATGTCATTTTTTGGCGGTTTCATTCTTGTTCTTTAGTTTTCTACACTTTTCGCACAGCCCAAAGATGTCCAGCCTGTGTGACACGATCTGGAAGTTGAACCTTTTGGCAACAGCCTCCTGAAGTGCTTCTATCGCTTTTTCCTCGAACTCCATGATTCTCCCGCAACCAGTGCATATGAGGTGGTCGTGGTGTTCATCAGGGTGCGCTGCTTCATATCTAAGATAACCCTCACCAAACTCACATGCCTTTGCTATCCCAGCATCGCACAGTAACTTCATGGTCCTATAAAGGGTCGCCTTGCTAACTGATGGAAACCTCTTCTTTATGGCATCACTGAGCGCACCTACACCAACATGACCTTTTTCTTCTAACAAAGCCTGTGCCACCTCGAGCCTTTGCCTAGTTATTCTTCCCCCCTTTTCATGGACATAGGAAATGAGCTTTTCTTGCCAACCTTTCTTTGGCTTCTTCATTCTTGTATAACGAGTTTTAGGGTCCCTGTCTGAAGCTGTTTTAGTTTCTTTGCTTTTTGTTTGTTTTTGCCCAAGGTCATCAAAAACAAAACTTGCTCCTTTACTTCTGCAATCCTAAGCCCTTTCTCGTTGCAATCGAACAGGAACACACCTTTCCCAACGCCAGATGCCACTTTCTCACCGTTTGAAGCCCCTTCGATATTGTACTGAAGAGACAAAACGAAAAAGTCTTGTTCTTTGCCTTGAATCTTGCCCCTCCCGGCAAAAGTATATTCGCCATTATTAGTGAGAACTACTGTCAGACCTTCATTTATAAGTCTTTGTTCGGTATGCGCAAATGGTATTCTTGCTCCAACCCACAGAACCTTGTCTTGCAAAAATGGGATGAGCTTGACAAGGGCATCCTGAAACTCTTTCGGTCCGTTTGTGCGCGACCCAAGCCCGTTTTCCCTAACCTCAAGATAGGCTTTCTCCATGTTTGTCCTCACCTCTTGCTCTATCTCCTCCACAGGTGGCGAAGTTTGTACATCCACATAGTCTGTCGTAAAGCACTGACTATCGCATTCCTTCCTTATGAGAGTTATCGATTCAGTAACCTTGATACCTGAACTTGGAATCCCTGTTGCGGACTGCCTCACCTGCCATGTCATTGACATAACAACCTTATGAGCATCCTTAGGAAACGAAAGACCTTGAACAAGGGTTTCGGAAGACTCCAAAGCGATTTCGCTCAGCATGGGAAGTGGTTCGTCGTGAATCACTAAAGGCACATCCTTTTCTCTTGCACACCCTAAAAGCAAGAAGGCAATTGAAATGAAGGTTTTTCTCAACCTAAGCACCTCAAATACATTGTCCAGCAACACATCTTGCCGGAGAGATACACTTTTGTCCAGTCCCACACATGCATGTCCCAGAGAGGCACTGGTCAGCCACATCTGCTGTGCAACTGGGATCGTTTCCACACTGACAAGAATCCGGTATTGTATCGCTTCCGCTTTGAAGGCACTCATCTCCTCGGACACATTCAACCTCACCTACGCATTGTACAGCCTGACCATCAGGTCTGCATTGCCAGGTCCCTGTGGGGCACGCAGGTGCACCTGGAGGAGCAGGGTTTTGGTCACATTTCTTCCCTTTTTGCGAAATCCATGGGTCATCTATCACTCCATTGCAATCATTGTCCCTTCCATCGCATATTTCTGTTGAGGGCTCACCTGGGGTCGCACTGCATACAAGGTCACTCCCATCAGCCTTGCACACAAGCAAACCTGACCTACGGCAGTCTCCAGTCCCAACAAAACATACCTGTCCTTTGTCTGGCCAGTCCTCATCAATAAGTCCATCACAATCGTTGTCCTTGTTGTCGCATCTTTCAGGGATATTCTGAATGCTCTCGTTCACGCACTCAACGCCACTTCCATCCGCTTTGCAAGTCCATGTCCCATTCTTGCACAGGTCACTATCGTTGCCATCGCATGGTTGCCCTAGTGGAAAATCCTCGTCCGTAAGCCCATCGCAGTCATCGTCTCTTCCATTACACTTCTCGGGTCTGTTCTCGTCATTTACGCATTCAAGTCCATTGCCATCCGCAGTGCATGTCCATGTTCCGTTTTCGCACACATCAGGGTCTGGTCCGTCGCAAAACCCCCCTTTGTTTGGGAAGTTCTCATCTGTGTTGCCATCGCAGTTATCATCCTTGTCGTTGCACTTTTCAGGTGCCTGCGGATACACGAATGGGTCAGAGTCACCGCAATCCCCAGAAAGCGTAGTCGTAAACTTTGGTACCTGCCCGGGGCTACAAAGGCATCTTGGAGGTATTACATTAGAACCAAAGGAATCCTGATCCCCGTCGTAATAAAAGTATATGCAGCCCGTAGCCCCTTCTTCGTCTATCAATCCATCGCAGTCATCGTCTACACCATTGCACGCCTCTTGCACAGGTATGTCGCCTACGCAAACTACTCCATCATTCGTCCTGTTGCAAGTAAAGACACCGTTTGGGCATAAATCTTCATCATCCCCGTCACAAGGCTGTCCTACGGGGAAGCTTTCGTCCGTAAGTCCGTCACAATCGTTGTCGAGCCCGTCGCAACTCCTTTCTACCTCCCCTTCATAGTTCGGGACATTCGAGTAGTCGCAGATCCACTGCCCAGAAACGCATTGCGCCTGAACGAACTCGGGCTTGCATACCCCCGTGAGTTTGCAAGAAGATTTGTCCACAGTGAGGTCATCGTCTGTAATCCCATCGCAGTCGTTGTCTTTGTTGTCGCAAACCTCTGGGGAAGATTTCGGCTCTGTCCCATTCGGAAGTGTCGAACAGGTCGCCGTCTTGTCAACTGGCGAGCATACAACAATGCCTGCACCGCACTCCCCGGGGGCGACGCAAGAAGAGCCAAGTGGAAGCCCTTGATAGGTAAGGTTCTCGTCTGTAAGCCCATCGCAATCGTTATCCAGACCATCGCATAATGTCTCTTCGTCCTGATAATTTGGCACTTTAGAATAATCGCATACCCAAATGCCCAAACTGCACCATCCGCCTATTTCTGCCCCTTCACACACACCCACATGTTTGCAATCCTGAGTTGAAGGTCTTAGACCTTCGTCAGTGAAGCCATCACAATCGTCGTCAATGCCATTGCACTCTTCTTGGATGTTAGTAATCTTTTCATTCACGCACTCCACACCGCTTCCGTCTTCTTTGCAAGTCCATGTACCATTCTTGCACAAATCGCTATCCTCTCCGTCACATGGCTCGCCAAGTGGAAAATCTTCATCCGTAAGCTCATCGCAATCATCATCAATGCCATTACATTCTTCCGTGATGTTCGTGATGGTTTCGTTCACACATTCTACTCCAGAACCGTCGGGTTTGCAAGTCCATGTGCCATTTTTGCACAAGTCACTATCATCTCCATCGCATGGTTCTCCAACAGGATAGCCTTCGTCCGTCAGTCCATCGCAGTCATTATCGAGCCCATCGCACCATGTTTCCTCTTCTTGATAGTTTGGCACACCCGAATAATCACACACCCATTGACCCCTGTAACACCTTGCAGGTATCGAAACATCCGCACATACTCCAAGATATTTACAATCGAATTTGGTGGGGACAACATCCTCGTCTATGTGTCCATCGCAATCGTCATCGAGCCCATTGCAGACCTCTGGCTTATTCTGATGATTCGAGCCATTAGGATTCGTCGAACATGTAGCCTCACCTGTTGCATAATCACATTCTACAATCCCGACACCACAAGCGCCGATACCAAGGCAAAGGCTTCCAACAGGTCTTCCCATATAAAGGACACCATCGTCAATAAGCCCATTGCAATCGTTGTCCTTCTGGTCGCATATCTCGGGAGTCGAGCGGTCATATGAACCCCCAGGACCACTCGAACAAACAGCCTTCTTTTTATCTTTTGAGCATTCCACAAATCCCCCACCGCATTCACCCGGTGCAAGACATGGCTCCCCAACCCTGCGCCCATCGTATGTAAAGTCTTCATCCGTTTCTCCGTCACAATCATTATCTCTCCCATCGCAGACCTCGACAATATTTTCTATGGTCTCTTGTGAACATTCAGTGCCACTTCCGTCTTCCTTGCATACAACGCGTCCATTCTTGCAAGAGTCTATGTCTGGTCCATCGCATGGTTCACCTAAGCCTAAAAACCACTCATCAGTTAGTCCGTTGCAGTTATTGTCCACTCCATCGCATTTTTCAGGACTAGGCCCTTTCTTAGGCACGCACCTAAGCCATGCATTGAACCTAAAATGCACGCACACAGTGATACCATGTTCGCATTCGCCCTCATCGGTGCCACACTGCTCACCCCCTTCTGGATTCCCTTCGTCTGTAACTCCATCACAGTTGTTGTCGAGGTTGTCGCAAAGCTCTTTGGCAAATGGATGCACCCTTGGGTTCGAGTCATTACAATCAAAAGGAGGCGCAAAGCAATCCCCATCCTTGTCGGTGATTTGTTCGCAAGGTATCTCTTGACCGTCGCAGTCATTATCCTTGTAGATATCGCAGGGCGCTGTTCCGCTATAACATCTTTCAGGGGCACCAGGATAAGTCTCTGGGTCGTTGTCATCGCAGTCATCACCCCCCGCCTCCTTAGCCTTATGTCCATCGCCATCTTTGTCGTCTTCGTCACAGTAAGTTATCTGGTTATCGCAGTTCAAATCGCACTGCTTTATGGCTTCGTCGCCGGAAAGTCCAACAGGGCAGCACGGCTCTCTCGCTCCAGGGTGAACCTCTGCCCTTGTGTCGTCACAATCAAAGGGCTTTAGGTATCCATCGCCATCCAGGTCTTCTGGAAGGCAATCCTCATCTTCGTCATCTGTCTTCCCGTCGCAGTCGTTATCAATCTTGTCCCCACAAAGCTCCACGATGTCATAGCGACTTTCCTGAAGGCAGGCAACCCCACTGCCATCCGGCGCACAGACAAACAAGCCGTTTTTGCATTGGTCCATGTCGCCACCATCGCAAGGTCTTCCAAGTTCAGGGAAATCTTCGTCAGTAAAGCCATCGCAATCATTGTCGAGACCATCGCACAACTCCTCCGATGGCACAACTGCACCAATGCATTCCATTTTCGCATTCCCAGGGGGATAATGGGCACATACATATATGCCTTGCTTGCATTCCCCTATAGAGCTTCCACAAGGCTCATAACCTTGGTAGATGCCATCCCCAGGGTTACCCTCGTCAATAATCCCGTTGCAGTTGTCGTCAATGTAGTTGCAAATCTCTTGTGCCCATGGGTTTATGTTTGGGTCATTGTCGTTACAATCAACGGTCGACGGAAATCCATCACCATCCTCATCCTTTACAAGGCTACACGAAAGGTCTTGCCCATCACAATCCTGATCAATGCCATCTCCGCACTTTTCTGGGGCATTCGGGTGAACTCGTGGATCGTTGTCGTCACAATCGTTGCCTTCGGCGAGGTTTGATACATAGCCATCCCCATCCTTGTCGTTTATGTTACACCTCTGCACCTGACCGTCGCAGTTCAGGTCGCAAATCTCCAGTTCTTTTTCAGGTGGCACAGAGGAGGGACAGCAAGGTTCAAATGCGCCCAAATGTTTCTTGGAATCGAATGGGTCACAGTCGTCTTTGTTCAAAGAGCCATCGCCATCCAAATCATCAGAAGAACAATGCTCGTCTGTCTCGCCGTCGCAGTTGTTGTCCTTACCATCCCCGCAGATCTCTCGATTGAGTTTGAGTTTTTCTGTCGTGCAAACAGGCACAAAATCTTTGCATACTACTATGCCACCTGCGCACACCCCCGTGCCACAACCTTCCCCAACTGCCTTCTTCGAGCCATCGAAGTCCGTGTAGAAAAAGCCTTCATCGGTCTCGCCATCGCAGTCGTTGTCATAACCATCGCAGAGTTCCTGAGAAGGGATATAGGCTGAACAGACGCTGAACCCGTTCAAGGTGCACTGTATCTCGCCTGCACACAACCCAAATACGTTCTCGATAACGCAGGGCATAGTCTTCCGATAGTTTGTGGGCACGCATGCACACCGACCCTTTTGGGGATCACATCCCAACTGGACAACATTTGGCACATCTCCGTCCCCGCTCAATGTAACGCAGTCAAAACCTTCATCGCAAGGGTTCAAGTCATCACAACCAAATATGGCAGGCGGGCAGGTGCATCTTCTGTTTGTTGGCAAGCACTGTTTTGGGATTCCACTGCCAACATTTTTACATTCAAAGCCTGGCGGGCAATCCCTTGTAGCGCAAGAAATCGAACAATAAGATTCCCCGGGTATCATTAGACAATACCTATCCTCAAAACCACAATCACTCTGCGAAGTGCATTTTGCACAGATCCCTTCTGGGAAAGGGACGCATTCATAGGATGCATGAATGAAATCTGGGGATGTGCGGGCACAGAAGAATCCTTGAGGGCAATGTGCATTTTCGGGGTCGCACGGTCCACTGCAGACACTTTCTCCAAGATACTGGATGCAATGCCCCAGAGGACACTCGTCGTCGGTTTGGCAGGGCTCGAGGATGCGTGATCCAACATCTAAGGGCAGATCCTCTGTCTCTGCACGCTTTTCGGGTATTTCTGTGAATGGCTCTTCCTCGCTTACATCTGTGACAACATCTTTTTCAGGAAAGATTTCATCGAAAGTTATGTCCCCCACTTCTTCTAGGGTGACCTCCTCTGGCCGCAGATCCTCGTGTTTTTCTTCTTGATCCATATCGTTTGAAAACACGCATCTGCCTTGAACGCATTTGCCTGATTTGCATTCCTTGTCCGTTGTGCACGGAATCATTTCGTAGGAGGAACAAGCGAGTAGTTGGGCAAAAAATACTAATAGTGAGCCGGGCAACAAAAAAGATCGCATTCTAATCCCATCAGAAAGCACACCTTATTCTATCAAATTTCACTTGAGCTTTTGCCCTCAAACACAGGGCCGACACACGAGGCTTTCTAGTAACAATGGGTAGGAGGAGGTTTTCTTGGTTCCGTGTTGAAAGAGTGTTGCGAGATTTCTACACGACCTCAAACTTTTTTTTGAATGCCTCGACTGTGAGTTGGGCACAGCCTTCGAGTGTGAAAGAAGCGGTGTTTAGGAGGAGGTCATAGGCGTGAACATCTTCCCAGTCCCGACCAAAGAACCTTATATAGAAAAGCCTTCTTTCCTTGTCCATTTGCATGATTCTGTCTTTAGCCTCTTCTTCGCTCAGCCCATACATCTTCATGACATTCGACACACGCACCTCGACAGGGGCATAAGCCCGAACCCTCAAAGTGAACTTTGGGTCGAGCAGGAAGTGTGCCCCCCTTCCAACTATAACAGCACCGCCGTTGTGGCCCAAAGTCATTATTAGCCTACTGGTCAAGCGCACAAACTCAGAGCCGCTCAACGGATGAGCACCAAACTGTTCTGCAACCCACTCCGTTATCCGGTCTCTCGCCCTTTCGTCGACAGAATCCAAAAGGGCTTGCGTTACCTTTGAACTTTTCGCGATTTCCTCGAGTAACTCCTTGTCATAACACTGAAACCCCAGATATTTTGCAACCTCTCGCGCTATAAGCCCCCCATTCGTCCCGTATTCTCTAGAAAAGGCAACGCAAGGGAGCCTTCCTTTCCCGTGTCGTTCTTTTTTTTTGCTCTTGCCACTGC
>Ga0197143_1002562_pt1 | contig 13163 bp, 12 predicted proteins | sample GBS70_MetaG_FD_148603 | JGI IMG/M metagenome (GOLD analysis project Ga0197143, IMG submission 148603) | Sediment microbial communities from Great Boiling Springs, Gerlach, Nevada, United States - GBS 70_MetaG | ecosystem: Environmental > Aquatic > Thermal springs > Hot (42-90C) > Sediment...
GCTATATTTGGGTCTATATGAGGCTAGGCTCGGCGATGCTTCCCAGCGCTGCGATCAACAACATCAAGAGGTTGAAGCAGATGTATCTCGAGTACAGGAGTACGAAGGAGGGACAGGATTTCGAGGAGGATAAGAGGAGGCGAGAGGAGACAGTAAGGCGGATCCTATCCGAGCTCGATGAGCTCGACGCCTCACGCCTCCTAGTTTTGGTGGACCACCTCTACGCGTTCAACTGGTTGACGAAGAAGGAGTGGCTTGTGGATCACTTGATCAGAGGGGCGGGAGGGCTGGACAGGCTCAAGGAGGAGTTGAGAAAGCTGCTCGACCCCAGCAGAGGACTCGCGCAGAGGTTCGACGCCTTCCGCGCAGCCGTCAAGGGTTTCGGCGCCGCAACGCTCACCGAGATGCTGACCTACTACAACCCGAAAGAGTACGGCATCTGGAACAAGCAGGTGAAGAGGGCGTTCCTGAAGCTAGGCATAAACCGGGTGGGGAGCCTCGACATAAGCAAACTGGGAACGAGCAACATCCGGGGAGAGGACTACGAGGCGCTGATCCGGTGTCTTAAGGAGATAGCCGAGTTGTTGAGGGATGAGGCAAGACGCCCGAATCCGGACCTGCAGGACGTCGACTACTTTCTGTACTACGTCGCTCAGTTGTCGGGGGAGATGGAGGAGCCGCAGATCGTTGACGAGGCCGTTAGCGATCATGAAGAGATCGTCAGGCATATCCTGAGTATAGGACAAGGACTTGGGTTTGACGTTAGGGCAGAGGTCCCCGTCGCGACCGGCGCCAGGGTCGATGCCGTCTGGATCGCTAGGATCGGGAACCTTGGGGAGTTGAGGTACGTCTTCGAGGTCCACATAAAGGGGAGCGTGGACTCGCTGATCCTGAACCTGCTCAGGGCAGCCCAGGACCCGACGGTCCAGAAAGTGGTGGCCGTCGCCGACGAGCGGGAGCTGGAGAGGTTGAGGAGAGAGGTGGAGCCCCTTCACCAGCTCCGTGAGAAGCTTCTCTACTGGAAGATCGGGGAGGTGGTGCGGGCTAGCGAGCTCGTCGAGGAGCTCATGACCTTGGTGCAGAGACTCGGGCTGACCAGACCCTCTTGAGACGTCGCCGGTGTTATTCCAGCAGGATCCCGGGCGGCGAGTTTGTCCTGATCTGTGCTTCTTCTGCCCGACCTCCACAAGACGTAGAGCGTCTTCCCGTCGGAGAGTCTGTGGAGCCCCTCGACGTACCTCGAGCCGGAGGTATGCTGCGCGATGTGCAGAGCTGACCTTTTCCTCTGCGGGCTATCCGCCTCTCCCCTCGGGGAGGGCGCAGTCCGTCCCTGAGAGCTGGACCTCGACGCGTCCAGTGGTCTCGGGCTCTTTGGCCTCGCTGCCCTTCACCCATCTCTGCGACCTCCTCCTCGCCCTTCCTCCTGACTTTGACGCCCCTGATCCTGGCGACGATCTCCGCCATCACCGCGAGCGCCACCTCCTCCGGCGTGTACGCGCCTATGTCGATCCCCGCAGGAGCGCTGAGGTTCCTGATGAACTCCTCGGGAACGCCCAGTGCCCTCAGCTGCTCTATGTCGTGGGCCACCCTCCTCCTGCTGGCGACGAGGCCGACGTAGCCGACCTTCTTCCTCGAGAGCTTCTCGAGGACCTCCACGTCCCTCCCGCCCTTCGTCAGCACCACCACGTGGTCGCGCTCTCCGAGGTCGATCGAGCCCACGTCGAAGTCCAGATCCGTGATCAGGACGTCGGGCTTCACGTGCAGAACCGGTGAGGGGTTGATCGACCAGGTCTCGAATCCGAGGACCTTACCGAACTGGATGAGGGCCTCCTCGACGTCGTCCCTCCCTCCCTGCGCCACAACGATCAACCTCCTCCTCGGCAGCCGGGGCTCGATGAAGATCTCGAGCTTCCCGCCGCAGAAGGTCTCGACGAAGACCTCGTCCTCCGAAGGAGGCCTGTCCGCCATCATCTTCAGCGACTCCTCAGGTCCCACCAGGTGGACCGTCAGGACCCTCGGCCTCTCGTCCCTGATGGCCTGCATCGCGACCGAGATGACGGGGCCCTCAGGACAGACGCCGCCGAGCGTTCCGTAGAGGACTCTGCCGTCCTGGTCGACGACGATCTTGAACCCGGGCTTCGCGATCGAGGAGCCCTCGACCCTGACGATGGTGGCGATGGCGTAGGGCTTCCTCTGGGACTCGAGCGAGTGGATGACCTCACCGAACCCGGGCATTCCCCAGCTGATGGGGTCATGCCTGGTTAAAATCTTGCTGTTTCCGGTCTTCCGGGTAACTTAGCAGCGCCGCTCCATCCGCCGCAGCGTGGCTCTTCGCTCACTCCGGGCGTTCCCTCCTTATGGTCCAACCGCGAGCTCTCGGCTCGATTCGCTTGCTCTCAAGCAACCTGACGAACCTCTCGTGCAGGTCCTTCCAGTACCCTTCGTCGAACAGAACCACTCCGTCCTTCAGGACGTCCAGTATCAGGGGGTTCAGGTCCTCGAACATCGCATTGACCTCCTCCACGGTGTACACGAATACGTCCACTGGTACCGTGAAGAATTCGTAGTAGTCGGACGCCCTTTCGAAGAACCTCCGCCCGTCCCTCCTCGACACTATCAGCAGGTCGTAATCGCTCGCTGTAGTCCAGGTGCGCTTTGCCATCGAGCCGAACAAAACCACGGATACGATCTCGTCGCGCTTCTCGTCCACGAGCCTCCGGACGTTTTCCTCCAGCTCCTCAGCTCTGGGCAACCCCCGTAACGCTTTGCGCAAAACGTACCACCCTCTCGGCCCTTAAGCAGGCATCCCGGGCGTCTTTCTCGTCGTACATCTCTGCGGGTGCGCCGCTGGGAAAGGCGTTGGGATACCGTGTCGGTATGTAGTACCTGTTGAGCGTCTTGCAATCCTCCCGAAGCTCTTCAGGTATCCCCACGTGTGCAGATACCTCGTCAAGGAGTTCGAGGAGGTTGTGACCCGTGGAAGGCGTTCCGAAGTGCTCCAGGACTGCCTTCAGCGCCTTCTCTGCTGCTTGGTGGCTGGCGAAACACGCCCATGCGTAGTTCGAAGAGGCCATCAGGTCTTGCGCTGCCTTGAGATCCGCTAAAGCTTGCACAATCCAGTCCCTGACCCTCCTCAAACCCTGGCCGAAAGACGCCGAAAGTTCCTATAATCGTTTCCATTCAGTATTTTTGGGACGGAAAGACAACATCCTCATCACCACACACCGAGAATCCTCCGCTACTTCCGTTCGCGCATCCCGCACGATAATAGAATTGATGGGAGTTGGGGCTCACAACCTTCAATCTTAGCCGGCTTCGCTAGTACGCTTCCGGAGGGCGTTCAGGATCAGAACTGCTGCGAGAACGGCTATGCTGACCGCGTTGAGCGCGACTCCGGTGAGGTATGCTGAGAGAGCGCCGGTAGAGATGCCCGCGAACCTGAGGATCAGCGAGGGTGTGAGGAGGCCGGTCGATCCGTAGAGCCACCTCGAGTAGAGCGGCCTGCCGATGCCCACCAGAGCCGGAAGGATCAGCGGCGCGTGGGCGACTATCGCGTGGAAGACGAAACCGAGGTAGAAGGAGTGGACCCTGAGCTGGACCGGAAGGCCAAGAGGCCCAGAGATCAGATGGAGGACACCTGCTGCGGCGAGCCAAGAGTAGCCGGCCGTCATGTTCAGCGCGACGTATCTGTGGATCCCCTTCGCCCTCATCCCGACCCTCACCACGGGGTCCCTGAGGAGCAGCCAGAGCCCTCCGGCGATGAGCGGAATTCCGAAGAGCGGCTCGAACTGCCACGAAAATGCTGCGAGCGACGCGATCCCGACCGCGAGCAGTAACAGCGCAGCTGCGTGATGGCCCCTCGCCCACCCCGGAGCTCCGCGTGGAAGCCTTTGCAGGCCTGAGGCGAGCTCCACCCTCTCGCCGGCTATCACGAGCAGCGGGTAGCACATCAGCAGCGGAAGGACCCTGAGCAGTGGAGCCCCGAGGGCGATCAGCAGCGAGGACGCGGCCAGCGATGCGAAGCCCCCTGCGATCAGCCCGAGCGCGACGGACCTGTGCCTGAGGTAGTAGCCGAGCGACGAGGCGACGGCCACGGCGGACCCGACCGATGCGAGTGCAGCGGCCAGCGGTCCCGTGGGTGCTGCAGATGCGGCGAGGCCCGAAACGGCCAGCAGTGCGGGCCCTGAATGCGATGGGTTAGGCGGCCCCGGCCCGGTCCTCTCCAGGGCCACCAGCGACCCGAGGACGGCCACCGTCATCAGGAAGTCATGGGAGGCGGCGACCTGCGGCGGAACGGCCAGGAGCCCCGACCTGCCGATGCCACCGGCGATCCCGAGGAGAGCCGTGACGGCCGTCAGGGACAGCAGCGGCTTCCTGAGGTCGGCCACGTGGTGGTCCATCTTCCTTGAGCACATAGAAATTTGCGTCCGACACGCTGTTACGTTCCAGGCTTGGACCGAGGGAGGCTCAGGGCGGTCGTCAGGAGGGAGGTGGAGAGGCTCATGGAGCTGGCCGTGAAGACTGAGGACGAGGTCCTGAGGGATGCGGCCGTCAGGCACGCCGTCGCCCTCTGCAGGAGGACCAGGACCAGGATGCCGGGGCCCTACGCCAAGCTGATCTGCAGGAGATGCCTCAGCCTCTACCGGTTCTCCGAGGGCTCGAGGTTCAGGGTCAGGTCAGGGAGGGGGAAGAGGGTCGTGGTCACCTGCGGCAGGTGCGGTGCCATCAACAGGATACCGGTGGAGCGGTGAGCTCTCCCAGGTCGCCTACCCTTCGCCCTCTTCGCCCTGGGCCGACGAGGCCCTCGAGAGGTACTCGTAGTCCGAGGGGTCGAGCCTCCAGCCAGAGGCACCGGCGTTCTCCTCGAGGTGCTCCCTGCTCACGGCCTTCGGTATCGCTATGACGAAGTCGCGGTAGACGACCCAGTTCAGCGCCACCTGAACAGGCGTCTTGCCGTACTTCTCCGCCAATCCCCTCAGGGCCCTTCCGAGCCTCGTATCGGACCTCGCCTCGATCGGTATCCTTCCCTTCCCGAGGGGGCTGTAGGCCGTGACCGTGATGCCCTCCCTTTCACAGTAACCGAAGAGGTCCCTCTCGGCTGAGCGGCTGAGCAGGCTGTACTCTACCTGGTCGGCGACCACGTCGGTCACCGAGAGGTAGGTCCTCGCATCGTCGAGCAGCTCGGCGGAGAAGTTGCTGACGCCGATGTAACGGATCTTGCCGTCCTTGTAGAGCTTCTCGAGGGCCTTCATCGTCTCCCTCAGCGGAACCTCCTCCGAAGGCCAGTGGATCATGTAGAGGTCGACGTACTTCAGGCCGAGACGCCTGAGGCTCCCCTCGCAGGACCTGAGCACCGCCTCGTACCTGAGGTTCGTCGGCCAGACCTTGGTCGCTATGAAGAGCTCGTCCCTCGGATAGCCCTTGATCGCCTCGCCCACCAGCTCCTCCGCGTGGCCCGCTCCGTACATCTCCGCGGTGTCTATGTGGGTCATCCCCAGGTCTATCGCCGTCCTGATCGCCTCGATCCACTCCCTGTCCCTGCTCCGATCCGGTGTCGATCCGCCGCCCATCCTCCAGGTCCCGAGCCCGATCTCGGGCACCTTCTCCCCGGTTCTGCCGAGGACCTTCCTCGCGACCACGCCGCACTTATCACCTTCACTCGTATTTCAACGCCTGTACCGGATCTATCCTCGAGGCCCTCCACGCCGGATAGACGCCGCTGACGACGCCGACGAGCCCCCCGATGATCACGGCTAGCGGTATCCACTCGGGCCTTATCACGATCGGTAGCTGGAATCCGGAGAAGGGACCGACGTTGAGGAACAGCGCCCCGAGCAGGATCCCTATCGGGACCGCAACGCTCGCGCCCACGGCACCGATCAGCCCCGCTTCGATGAGGAAGAGGTTCAGCACGTCCCTCCGCCGCGCACCTATAGCCCTCAGAACCCCGATCTCCTTCGTCCTCTCGGTCACGTTGACCAGCATGATGTTCGCTATACCGATCGATCCGACGAGGAGCGCAAACGAGCCTATCTGGAGGATGAAGCTCGAGAAGAGCTGGATCTGCTCCCGGATGAAGTTCGTCACCTCGCCGGCAGAGATCGTGATGAAGCCCATGTCCGGTGCGTCCCTCCTCCTCAGCTTCTCCGCATCGGAGGAGGCCCTGAGGTACTCGAGGACCGCCGACTTCACCTCCTCGAACTCGGTAACAGAGTTCACCCTGACGCCCACAACCCTGTAGACCCTGACGGGCCCTGAGCCGGGGACTGTCCGCCTGACGTCGTAGTAGTCCGCGAGGTTGAGGTAGGCCGTGTTCTGGAAGACGAAAGGTATCTCCTTGAGGACGCCGACGATTCTGACCTGCACCGACTTCCTGACGCCTCCCTCGATGAAGTTCAGCTCGATCGTCTTCCCCAGCGCCAGCTGGACGTCCTCCTCGTTCCCGAGCTCCTTCGCTATCCTCTTGGCGACGTCGTACGTCACGACGGTCTCCTTCGCGTTCCTGAAGACCCTTCCGTAGAGGAGCTGGTTCTCCGTGAAGGAGTTGGGTGAGATCGCGACGATCCGGAAGCCGCCCATCCCGCTCGAGACCACCTTGCCCCTGAAGAGGATGGGCCCCGTCACGTCGGGCTGGAGGTCGCCGCTGGCGTACACGTCCTTCACCCCTGCTATGCGTCTGATGTAGCTCAGGTCCCTCTCGGATATCATGGGCGACTGGTGGATGAAGAAGCCCGAAGGGCCGGTCCCGCTCCTGACCTCGCCGACCGTTACGGAGAAGGTGTCGGGCGCGAACAGGTCCGTGAACCGGGAGATGAAGTAGGTCTCGAAGCTGGAGGACATCAAGATGACCGTGATCACGGTCGCCACACCGAAGACTATGCCGAGCGTCGTCAGCACGCTCCTGAACCTGTGGACCGATATGTTGGACCACGCGAGGACCAGCAGCTCCCTCGCCCTCATCGCTCCACCGGATCTCCGCTCCCTCCGTATTTGTGATTTGTGTACCATTCGTGCTCGCTCCCTGGCAACTGGCTCCTTTCCGGTCGAGCACCATCCAAAAATACCGCCGTGGCTGAAGGAAGGCGATGCTGAAGAGCGGAACCCTGACGTTGCCGGCCTGCACCTCCTGCAACAGGGTCATCGCTCCCGACGAGAAGGCCGTGAGGTTCCCCTGTCCGTCCTGCAACAGGATCACCATTTGGCGCTGCGAGGTCTGCAGGGAGCTCTCGAGGGTCTACGTGTGCAGCGTCTGCGGCTTCGAGGGTCCCTGAAGGTCTCCGGCCCCCTTGTCCTCTGCCCCGGCCCGCATCCCCCCGGGTGACAGGGGTCTTACCCTGTGGCCCCGCATCCTGACCCTCTGGAGGAAGGTTTTTGGTGGAGGGGGCGGACCGAGGGGTATGCGGGATGACCCTCGGGAGAGGGCGCTGACGCTGGCGCTCACAGCCCTCCTGCTGCTCCCCCTCGCGCTGGCTCCCGCCCTGTCGCAGCAGACGACGTACAACTGCGTGCTGGTGCCAAAGACGGTCAGCGAGGAGGGCAAGGTCAGCTTCGCCAGGGAGGGGAACGACCAGCTCGAGACGTGTGAGGGTGAGCTCGCCGGCCCCGAGTTCAGCGGCGAGACGGAGACGGTCAAGTTAGCGCTCGCAGACACCGGTGAACTCTCGGACGGCTTCGTGATCAGGATCACCGTCGAGGTAAGGCACGTCAGGTTCCTCGCCGCGAGGTACTTCGTCGGATACGGCCCTGCGGGCGGCGGGATCTTCTCGTCTGTAGACGACGTCATCAGGGAGGGCGAGAGGAAGGTCGTCACGTTCGAGCACTACGTCTCCTACGGCGAGCTGGACGACCTCGTGGTGGTGGTCAGCAGCATCGCCTTCCGCGACACGCCGGCCGTCCTGAACTACTCGGTCAGGGCCTCCGCCGAGCCGAGGAGGGACGCGAACGTAGTCAGTTTGGTCTCGGGTGATGGCAGCCGGACGACCCTCAGCAACCCGGATTGGGGTGATGTCCCGAACGACTACCGGCTCATCGGCGAGGGAGGGCCCGGGTACCTCGCAGGCAGGACCCTCATCCCCGGCAGCACCCTCGAGCTCTCGGGCTGGCTCTCGTCCCGTCAGGCGGACAGGGCCAAGTCCACCTACATGTTCAGCAAGGACCTGACCGACGTCTACGCGCTCTCGGTGAAGCCGGTTCCCCAGGCGAGGGTCAGGGTCTCCGTCACGCCAGACGACCCGAGCAGCAAGCTCTCCGTAGCGCTCAGGGCCCGGGACGGCTTCCCGATCAACAGCACCACCGGCCCGCAGGGAGGTGCGGCGGTCGTCGAGATGGTCTACACCGACCGGTCGAGGGACGACAGGATCTTCGTCGAGATTCAACTCGTCGAGTCGAGGACCTTCCTCACCAGGTACTCGATGAGGGTCGAGGTGATAGAGCCCCCACCGCCTCCCGAGCTGCCGCCCCAGGTGACGGTCCCGATACCGGAAGCGCAGGTGAGGAGCATAGTCATCGGCCTGACGCTCGTCATCCTCTCGGCCGTCGTGGTCTCCGCCATCATCGGCAGGCGAAAGCGGAGCCGGGAATACTATTGGAACTACTGAGGGGGATCGGTGCGGTCCCTCTGCGCTCCCATGACCGGCCGGAGAGTTAGAGCTTTACCGTAGATGTTGGTGGAGGACCCGAATGAAGGCGGTAGTCATCAACAGAACTGGACCACCGGAGGTCCTCGAGTACAAGGACGTGGAGGATCCGAGGCCCTCGAACGGCGAGGCCGTCGTCAGGGTCTCCGCGACCGGCGTCAACAGGATCGACGTCTGGATCAGGTCGGGCCTCTACCCAGTCAAGCTGCCCCACGTTCTGGGCGTGGACGTCGCAGGCACCGTCGAGGACGACACCACCGGAACCTTCAGGCCCGGCGAACGGGTCCTCATCTATCCGAGCGTCGGGTGCGGAACCTGCGAGCTCTGCCTCTCGGGCGAGGAGCAGATCTGCAGCAGGATGGTCCGGATAGGACAGCACAGGTGGGGAGGGTATGCCGAGAAGGTGGTCTTCCCCTCAAAAGCCCTCGTGAGGATACCCGACGGGCTGGAGACGGATGAGGCCGCTGCGATCCCGGTCAACTTCCTCACCGCCTGGGACGCCCTCGTCAGGGCCGCGAAGGTGGGCCCCAACGACAGGGTGCTCGTGGTCGGAGCTGGGAGCGGCATAGGCTACGCTGCGGTCCAGATCGCGAAGCTCTTCGGTGCGACCGTCATCGCCACCGTCGGGAGCGACGAGAAGGTCGAGCAGGCCTACAGGATAGGCGCCGACCACGTGATCAACAGGCGGAAGTCGGACGTGCGGGAGGAGGTCCTGCGCCTCACCGGAGGTAAAGGGGTCGACGTGGTCTTCGAGCACGTAGGAAGGGAGTTCTGGGAGACGGCCCTCTCGGTCCTCGGGGTGAAAGGTAGGCTGGTGACGATGGGCGCGACGACCGGCCAGAACGTGGGCATCGACATCAGGGCCCTTTACAACAAGCGCCAGACGATCCTGGGAGCCGGCATCGGCACCAAGGCAGACCTGCTGAAGGTACTCGACCTCTTCGTCAGGAGGAGGCTTAGGGCCCTCGTTGACCGGGTCTACAGGCTGAGCGAGGCGGCCGACGCCCACAGGAGGATGGAGGCCTCCGAGCACTTCGGCAAGATCCTCCTGAAGCCCTGACCGGACCCCGATTTCCCTTTTTTACACCGTCTCCTCCGGCGCCTGAGGATCAGGTCTACCGTATATCTCACCGATGCGACGTAAGCGGCGGAGATGGTGCAGGGACCCGGTGGAGGAGGGACTGAGGCCGATCCGTTGCCGAGCCTGAGGGAGGTTCTCCACGCCGAGAAGGTGATCAGGCGGTACCTGAACCCCACGCCCCTCGTCTGGTCAAAGAGGCTCTCGAGGGAGATAGGGGCCGAGGTCCGGGTCAAGCTGGAGAACCTCAACCCCACCAACAGCTTCAAGGTCAGGGGAGGGATCTACCTGATGAGCGTCCTGGCGGAGGAAGGGTTCAGGGGAGTCGTCACGGCCTCGATGGGGAACCACGCCCAGTCCATCGCCTACGCCGGCTCCCTCTTCGGCGTCCCGGTCAAGGTGGTGATGCCCGGATGGGTCTCGAGGGTCAAGGTGGAGGCCGTTGAGGAGCTCGGAGCCGAGGTCATACTGAAGGGCGACTATTACGACCAGTCGGCCGAGTACGCCGAGGCCCTTGCGAGGGAGCTGGGTTACAGGTACGTCCACGCGATCGAGGAGAGGCTCCTCCACGTCGGCGCAGCCACCATGCACCTGGAGGTGGTCAGGGATCTGCCGGAGGTCCAGGTGGTCATCAATCCCATCGGCGGCGGTACAGGTGCCATCGGTGCGGTCGCGGTCTACAGGCGGATGCTCCCGGACGTGAAGATCTACGGGGTCCAGGCGGCGGGTGCCGATGCCTTCTACAGGTCCTTCCTGACCGGAGAGATGGTCGACCTCCGCGGCGTCAGGACGAGGGCCGAGGGGCTCGCGGTGGCGAGGTCCTATCCCACGCCCGTGAAGGCGCTGAGGGGCAGGCTCGAGGGCGTGGTGCTGGTGACCGACGAGGAGATGGAGGAGGCCATCAGGAAGCTCTACGCCTCCGTCAGGCAGGTCTCGGAGCACGCAGGCGCTGCCTCCACCGCTGCCGCCTACAAGATCAGGGACGAGATCGCTGGGAGAAAGGTGGTCCTGATGCTGACCGGCTCCAACATCGCGCCCGAGGAGTTCGCCAGAATACTCTCACAGGGGCGCAGCGGCTGAGACACGACAGCATGCGGTCCTCGGAAAGCTCGAGCGGAAAAGGGACGGAACGGTTCGTTGAGGCCTACAACGTCAGCCCTTCCTCGCCCCTTTCCTCGCGTATTCGAAGCTCTCCCCCGGGTTGAGGACCACGACCTTGACGCCCTTCGCCTTGGCACGCACCAGCCTCTCGAACTGCTTCGGGTCCTGCCTTATCGCGTCGAAGGTGTTGTAGTGCATCGGTATCACCACCTTCGGTTTGACCAGCGAGGCAGCCACCGCGGCCTCCTGCGGCCCCATCGTGAAGAGGCTTCCTATCGGCAGCAGCGCCACGTCAGGCCTGTAGAGCTGTCCGATCAGCCTCATGTCGCCGAAGAGCGCCGTGTCACCGGCGTGGTAAATCGTCGCGTCGCTCCCGTGGATGACCACGCCCGACGGGTTGCCGGTGTGGACCGCAGGGACGAAGGTCAGCCTCAGGCCGTCAGCGGTGAACGTGCCTCCTATGTTCGCACCCATCGTCCTCTTCACGCCGTCCTGCTCGGCCCTGACCTTCAGCTCGTAGAGCGCCACGAAAAGGGCGTCGTTCCTCTTGCAGATCTCGAAGGCGTCGCCGAGGTGGTCGAAGTGCTCGTGCGTCACGATCACGAAGTCCACCTTCCCCAGCTCGTCGAGCTTCACCGGGGCCGCAGGGTTGTTCGTTATGAACGGGTCGATCAACACGCTCTTCCCGTCGACCTCGATGTGCCATGCTGCGTGACCGAGCCACCTGAGCTTCGCCATACGTCATCCAGTCCCCGAAATTCGGCTATAAATCTTGAACGGCCGAGGAGGTGTCAGAGCGACGGCCCCCACGCTGACTCCAGATCGCAGTCAACTTTATCGGTAGGCGCAGGATCGGATCGTCCGATGGTCGGTGGTGTAGTTCCAGCTCGGAGTCGCGCTGAAGGCCAGCGTCCTAGGTTCCTCTGAGGCGGAGAAGCTCCGGCACGTTCTCCAACTCTACGACCTCTCGGAAGCGCTCGGCCTGGACCTCTTCGTCCTCGACTCGGAGAGGGTCCACGAGGACCTGAGCGTCCCGTCGCTCGGGGAGCTGGTGAGGAGGGCCGACGAGGTCTCCGGCCCTAAGGTCGTGATCACGTTGCCCGTGAGGAGGAGCGACTTCTCCGAGAGGTTGAGGGGCGTGATGCGCCTCCTCTCCATAAGCGAGCGCGCCTCCCTCTGCCTCGTCGCCGGGAACCCGTCTTACCTGACAGAGGAGGAGAGGAGGAGGTCTGCGGGCGAATTGCTCCACTCGGCCGTCAAGCTGGTCGCGGGGGAGCTCGGCCCGGAGACCGAGGCCTTCGTCGGCACCGAGAGGGTCGAGAGGACCGTGGAGAGGCTCTGCGCGGAGCATAACGTCGTACCGTTCCTCCTCCTCGACGACCACAGTCCGGAGCTTCTGGCGCGCTTCAGGCCCAACGGCAACAGGCTAGCCGTCTACGTGCCGTTCGCCGTGAGCACGAGGAGGGACGAAGCGGTCTCGTCGCTCCTTCCCTACGTCGAGCGGCGGATGAGGGCGCTTAGGCTGTCGGGAGACCCGTCGGAGCACGTGGACCGCTTCTGCGTGGTCGGCACCCAGGACGAGGTCTCGTCGAGGCTCAGGGCCCTCTCGAGGAGGTACGACGTCGTGATCGGATACCCGGCCTTCCCCGATCAGGCACAGCTCAGGTTCTGGGCGGGCCTCAGGTGAATTACGGCGTCGGATCCCTCACCCACCCCATGATCTCCTTGAGTCTGTTCTCGTCGTACTCCAGCACGACGTCCCCTTCCTCGGTCCTGGTGACGTACGTCCGGTCAGCGAGCAGCCCGGCGTGGGCGAAGAAGTTCCGCTTCGGGTTCCCGCTCCCGCCGAGCTTGAGAACCTCGCGCAGCAGCCTCCTCTCGCCGGGCCTCATGTCCTCTGTTGCCTTCGCGATCTGATCGGCCTCGTGTTCGAGGACGTACTTGTTCACCTCGAGCTTCTGGTCCTTGTAGACGCTGCCCATCACCTCGAGGATGCCCTTCAGCCTCCGGTCCTTTGACCTGACCGAGCTGATGACCTCGCTGAGATACGTCGAGAGGGCTGCGGTGATGACCCACCCGCTCACTTCCCCCCGGCCGACCCTGAACCTCCTGACACGGACGGTGCTCCCTTCGGTGACGACCGACCTAGCGCCCTCGATCCCCGCCAAAGCCTCCCTCAGCGACCTTAGGATCTTCCTGCCGTCGGGCTGCTCGAGGTAATGCAATACCAGGGGCGCGTTGTACTTGACGGCGTTGAACGCCAGCATCGCCCTGCTCCGCTCGGCCTCCATCTCCTCCTTCAGCCTGTGAAGCCTCCGCTTGAGCTCGTTCGCCTCGGAGGTACGGTC
>Ga0197143_1002564_pt1 | contig 13149 bp, 13 predicted proteins | sample GBS70_MetaG_FD_148603 | JGI IMG/M metagenome (GOLD analysis project Ga0197143, IMG submission 148603) | Sediment microbial communities from Great Boiling Springs, Gerlach, Nevada, United States - GBS 70_MetaG | ecosystem: Environmental > Aquatic > Thermal springs > Hot (42-90C) > Sediment...
AATCAAATTTAATTTTTAAAAATTTAAATAAGTATTTTTTTAAATAAATTTTAATACCCGGGACTATCCAGACATATGTCCTTATAGTCCCTTCTTATTTCTTATTTTCTTTAATTTTAGTTAGATGGGACTATCCATACATATGTCTTTATAGTCCCTTCTTTTGAAAATTGGTAAAAAATTAACAATTAATCAATATAAAATAGAGAATGGAATCATGCGGATATGTGTTCATATAGTCCTAAAAGCTTTTATAGAATTTTAAATTTGAAGATTGATGAAATTATAAAAGAATTTAATTAATAACGTAACAATTATAAATTTTAACTATATTTAAAATTATTATTTTGGAAGAATATATTATAATAAAATTTGATGAAAGAAAATTTAATTTATGTGAAAAATTTTTATTCAGAAAAGTCAACAGAAATATTTCAAAGATTATTGATATTTTTAAAATTAAATATAGACAGAATTTTAGCTCTTATTTTTTATTTAATAATTATTTTAATTTTATATTTGATAACTATAAAAATTATTAATAGAATAATAAAAATAAGTTTAAATTTTAAAAAGATCCCATTTTCTCAAGATAGAATAATAACACTTTCATCTGTTTTTAATTCAATTCTGAAAATAATCTTCAGCTTTGTATTTCTTCTTATAGTACTAAGAGAATTTGATATTCAAGTAATACATGTTATAACTGGAGCGGGAGTTATAGGAGCAGCTATAGTTTATATTTTTCAGGGGTTAATCCAAGATATAATAAGAGGGTGGATTTTAATTTTCGAAGATCAGATGAGAAAGGGGGAATGGGTAAATATAAATAATACTTTTATTGGTAAAGTAATAGAATTTAATTTAAGGCACGTAGTTTTAAGAGATTTTGATAGAAATTTAATATTTATACCTAATAGTCAGATAAATACAGTTTTTAATTTAAGTAGAGAGCTAAAGAGAAATTTTCTTAAAGTGAAAGTAAGAAGACCTGAAAACATAGAAGAATTTTTGCAAAATTTTAATAATTTTTTAGCGTCTTTAGAAAACGATAAAATTCAAAGACTAAAAATATATAAGATGAATATAGGAGAGAACTATCTCGAATTAGAGATTCAATTTAGATGTAAATTTATTTTAAGAGATGAGGTTTTTAATATATTGAAATTATCAATCTTTAAGCACTTAAAAGATGAATTAATTGAAGCAATTTAAATGGAGGTAATAATTTTAATCATTGGTTTAATTTATTCGATTGTACTACATGAGTTAGCACATGGTTATGTTGCAGAAAAATTAGGAGATTATACTCCAAGATATGCTGGTAGGTTGACCTTAAACCCTTTACCTCATTTAGATCCTATAGGCTCTTTTCTTGTTCCTTTACTGACATATTTAGCAGGAGGAATTTTAATAGGTTGGGCAAAGCCTGTTCCTATTAATCCTTATAATTTTAATAAGCCAGAAAGAGACATGGCTTTAGTTGCTGTTGCTGGCCCTTTATCCAATATTACAATAGCTTTAGTGTTATCTACTATATATAAAATTTTTTATTTTAATGGAATTTTTTTAGAAATACTTTTACCACTTATAAGAATAAATCTATTATTAGCTGTTTTTAATTTAATTCCTATTCCACCACTAGATGGTTCACGTGTATTTCTTAGAAACTTAGATCCACAAACAATGTTGTTTTTAGAGCAATTCGGATTTTTCTTTATTTTTCTCTTTCTTTATTTTGCTTTCCCTCTTTTAAGTTTAGTTGTAAATTTTTTATTTAATTTATTAATATAAATTTACTTTTACTAAAAATTTCAAATTTTACTCTATATGGGACTATAAGAACATATGTCTCTATAGTCCCATCTAACTAAAATTAAAGAAAATAAGAAATAATCAGGAACTATAAGAACATATGTCTGGATAGTCCCATCTTTAATATTTGAACATACGATATTAAAATTTTTTGAAATTATCTTTGGTACTATAAGTACATATGTCCGAATAGTCCCAAGCGGATATTAAGAATAAATTTTACAAGTTTTGGTTTGAATTTAGTTAAAAATTATTTAAAATTAATAAGAAATGAAAATTAAATTTTGTGGAGGCACAGAAGAAGTAACAGGCGCGAACTATTTAATAGAAAGTGGGGGTAAAAAATTTTTAATAGATTGTGGTTTGATACAAAAGGAGAATGTGTGTGAATTAGAAAATTTTGAAAATTTCCCGTACGATCCTAAAGAAATAGATTTTGTACTAATAACTCATGCTCATTTAGATCATGTAGGAAGATTGCCTAAACTAATATACGAGGGTTTTAATGGAGAAATAATAAGTACTCTGCCGACTAAAGAACTGTCTAAAGAAATTTTATTAGATGCTAATAAAGTAATTAATGAAAAATGTAAAGGAATGCAACTTAATGTAGATAAAATATATAACGAAGAAAACGTAGAAAAAATTTTAAAAAAATGGAGAACAGTAAATTATAATGAAGTTCTAATATTTGATGAATTAAAGATAGAATTTTTTGATGCAGGTCATATTTTAGGATCTGCCTTTATTAAAGTAGAAGAAGGGAATAAGAAGATTGTTTTTAGTGGAGACTTGGGGAATATAGATCCTATTCTAAAACCCTCTGAAGAGCTAACTGAATGCGATTTTTTAATTCTAGAATCAACTTATGGCGATAGATTGCATGAGAATTTAGAAAATAGAAAAGATATTTTAGAAGATATTATCGAGGAAACATTAAAAGAAAACCGAACTTTAATTATACCTGCTTTCGCTTTAGAGAGAAGCCAAGAGATTCTATATGATATTGTAGACTTAATCGAGAATAAAAAAGTGCCAGAAATAAAGATATTTTTAGATAGCCCATTAGCTATAAAAATTTTTAGAGTATATGATAAATATACGAACTACTTCAACGAATCAGCAAAAAAATTTTTTGTACATAGGGATTTAGAAGATTTAAGCTATCTAGAAATAATACATGAAATAAAAGATTTCAAAAAAGTTATAAATTATCCTAAGGCTAAAATTATTATTTCAAGTTCAGGAATGTTACAAGGTGGAAGAATTATTAATATTTTGAAGCATTTTATAGAAGAAGAAACTACAACTATACTTTTTGTGGGATATCAAGCAGAGGGTTCTTTAGGAAGGAAAATTTTAGAAGGAGAAAAAGAGATATATTTAGACGATAAAAAATATATAGTAAAAGCAAAAATTGAAAAATTATTAGCTTATTCAGGGCATAAAGATCAGAAGGCTCTAATTGATTGGGTTTTCCCTCAAAGATTCAAAATTAAAAAAATCTTTTTAGTACAAGGAGAACAAAGAGCAAAAATTATTCTGAAATCTAAGATAGAAGATTATTTGGGAATAAAAGTTGAAATTCCAACTAAAAATCAAGAAATAGATTTATAATTATTTAATGTTTTTAAAACCTAAGTCAATAATTCAAGAACTAAGCTCTAATTTCTTTATAAAAAACGGAGACAAAATTGCTGAATTTGGTTGCGGAAGTGGATATTTTACTTCTTTATTAGCTGAAAAGGTGGGGCCCGAAGGAAGAGTTTTTGCAATTGATATTTTAGAAGATGCAATTAAAGAAACTAAAGAATTAATAGAGCTTTTAGGGCTTAACAATGTTGTATTTTATAATGGAAATGTCAAAAATCTTCCTTATGAAAATAATTTCTTTGATGTAGTTTTTATAAGCCAAATTTTATTTCAAAATGAAGATTACGAGAAAATTTTAGATGAAGGTTTAAGAATTTTAAAGCCAGGTGGTTATATGATAATCTTAGAACCTGCTAAAAAATTGCCTTTTTTATACGGAGTACCTGTTAGCCTAGAAAGCATTCGATCTTATTTTCAAATCAAAAATTTAAAAATTGAATTTCAAAAGCTTATAGGAGATAATTATTATTTAATAGTGGTTAAAAAATAAAATGGATGAAATATTAGAAAGAATTAAGTCAAATAGACTCGCACAAATATTTATAGGAATTATAGCTTTGTTAATAATAGCTGGAATTTGGTTTTTAAATAATTTATTATCTAAACCATCAAAAGAAACCCTTCCTTGTTATAATCAAACTGTTAAAATCTTATCGCCATTTGACTTTAAAGATTTAGCTAATTTAAGTCGTATTGCTAATGCTTATTGTATAAAATTAGTTTTTAATCAAAAAGATTTAGATTATATTAAAAACAATCTTTTAAAAGATATAGCCCAAGGAAATATTCCTGATATTGTATTTGTAGACATAGATTTTTTATTAGAAAATTTAAATATTTTTAGAGAATATAAAGGAGAAAAATTAAAATTAGATGTATATCCAGAAAGCATCTTGGCTTCTTTCGAAAATAAATTAATAGCTTATCCTCTTTATTTTGATGTTTTAGTAACTTTTGCTAATAGAGATTACCTTAATAATGCAGGTTTGTTATATGCACCTAAAACATTCGAAGAATTAAGAGAAGTTATACCTTCTTTAAGAATTTTGGATGAGTCCTATAATCTTAAAATAGCTCCTATTGCACTTGGCGGAAGTAATAATATTGATAGATTATTTGAAATCTTTGTAACTATTCATAAAAATTTAAATGAAGAAAAATACAAAGATTTAGAAAGTTTTTATAAAACTTTAGATTTCTATACTCAATTTGTAAATAAAAACTCACCTTATTTTTCTTGGCAAGAACATTTTCCTAATTCATTTCTTGCTTTTGCTCATGGCCAGTCTGCTTTGGTATTTGGGTTTTATTCTGATAAAGAAAAAATTTTAAATATCAATAGAAGAATTAAATTGGAAATTTATCCATTTATAAGATTCGAAAATAAAATTAAGAATTATAATTATATTAAAACATACTTTTTTGCAGTGCCTAAACAGGGTAATAGCAAATTTGCCTGGATGGTTTTAGAATTTTTTGATAAAGATTATGAAAATTTTATAAATAATAAAGATTTACTCCCTGTTAAAAAAGACTTATTAGTAAAAGTTGACAAAAACAAAAAAGAAATTGTTAAAGATTTGTTAATCGGTGATTATTTTGAAGAATTTAACAGAGAATATTTTGAAAATGCAATTAAAATTGATATTCAAAATTGGCTTAGTAATAAAGAAAATATTAAAAAACTTATTAGTGTAGAACAAATTAGAAATTTCTTTAAAAAATGAAAAAAATATTTTTTACTTTAATATCCTTGTTTATTTTAATTCAAATTGTTTTTGCGCAAGATACTAATACTGCTCAAGGATTTATCCCAATAGTTACAACTGAATGTAGATTTGGGATTTGTTCATTTCAAGATTTTGTTGCTACTTTACAAAGGACTATAAGAGCAATGTTAATTTTAGGTTATTGGATAGCAGTAATTGTAGCCTTAATTGGTGCTTTTATGGTAATGCTAGGAGGATATAACAAAAATTGGTTAAATAGCGGGAAAAAAATGATGATTGATGCAGTTACTACTTATATTATTTTGCTTTTAGCGGGAGTATTGTTTGATTTATTGTTAGATTTTCTAAGGCCCAAATTATATGTTCCTTAATATGATAAATAAATAAAATATGAAAAATAAAATTTTAATAATTTTAATTATTCTACTTCCAATTATTAATCTCAATAATTTTGTATTTTCTCAAGCAACTCCACCTGGTCCAAGTATTTCCCCTCTAAGCACTGAAGCATGGAAATATTTTTATGTTCAATTTCGGCCATTTGCTGATGTAGCTTGTTTAGAAGGAAATACAGCTTTAGAAAAAATTACCAATTGTGCAATAAAAATAACTAAAGCATTACAATATTTAGCAGTTATTTTATTTGTTTTTAGCTTAACTTATTCAGCAGGCCTATTAGTTTTCGCTCCCTTTAAAAAAGATGCAATAGATATATCCAAAAAAATTATAATCTGGTCAATAATTGGCTTTATAATTTTATTTACAGCCGAACAAATTATGAAAGCAATACAATGGTTAGGAAGGTGATAATAGGGTTAGTAATAGGGTTAGGAGTAACGAGCTTAAGTTTATTAAGTTCTATAATTCAAAAAGAAAAGGTAGTAAAAGCACAATCACAAGCCGCTTCGAATATAAAAAGAGATGTTGACGCCATTGAAGATATGTTTAGAGAGATATGTAGAGGTAGAAAAGAAATAATTGACGACGAGCTTATTAAAGACTTAGGGAACATTTATAATATGAAAGGTTGGGGAGATTTTGGAAGAAATTGGTACAAGTATGAGAAAGGACCTTTTTCAGTTGAGATAAGAGGAGCTACTGCTGAGAGTTTGAGAAGGGAATATAAATTTAAAAATGAAGAGGCTAAAAAGAAATTTTGTGAAGAAAATTTTGATAAATGGCTTATGGTAAAGAACACATCCACATTAGGTTTTTTAAATAGACAAGCAGACCTTTATTATCTTTTAGAAAAATTTGAAATATTCGGGCAACGTATAGTTGACTCTTTCAGGGGTAGAGCAAATAGATTACAAAATTTTGACAGATTAGTGCTTAATAAACTTAAAACAACACAGAAAACTTTAACTTTTTATATAACCCCTCCCGTCAAGCCTCAAAGGTGGTCTAATGTAAATATTAAAATGTTAACAGCACCTAATGCTAATATGGGATTAGATAAAAAATGGGTAGATGAGTTTAGGTCAGAATTAGGAAAATTATCTTATATGCAGAAAGACAGACTTACTTATATTGCTTCAACATCTAATGCAACCATCACTGTAAGCTATCAGAATAGGTATTATGAATTAAAAATGGAATTTAAGAATGTAGGAAATCCAGACGCAATGTCATCTTCACTAAGAAATCTTGTAAAGAATTTATTGCGTCTACTCCGATATAAAGAGTCGCTTCAAAAATTATGGGAAGATACGAATCCTGACAATGCCCAGATAAATGTTCCTCGCATGGAATATATTAAACAGGATGCAGATAATGTTGAAAGAAACTATGACCAATTAGAACATGAGATTTTGAACTATATTATAGCATTAATCACTGGGCAAACACTTGGAGGAAGAAGTATAGATGATGTTTCAGAAGAGGTAGTTAAACACGCATCTTCGACAACCGAAGCAGCAGAGAAATATGGAGATGCTTTGATAGACTTTACTCCTGCAGAAATTAAAGTCGAGCCTGTTGAACAACCTATTGCAGTATTGCCCCCCGTAGTATTTTCTGGTGAGCATAGAGGAACACCAACTTTTGCTCAAATTACACCAGAAACAATATTTAATGAAATTAGAGATTTTCTATTTAAATTAGCACCAACTATATTTATCTTACTTTTAGTAATAGGTGCTATATTCTATCTTATATCTCCTATAAATTTGCAACATATTCAAACAGGTTCAGAATATATTAAATGGGCAATTGTAGGTTACTTCTTGCTTTTGGTAGTAACTGGCATTATTAGTGCAGTTAGAGTTATATTTGGTGGTCCTTAATGATTGCTAACTTATTATTTTTTCTTATCCTATTTTTTGTTTTGGGAGTAATTTTTTATTATGCTAAAGAAATTATATTAATCACAATTTTAATTTTACTATTTTTGATTTTTAATAAAACCAATTTTAGGTTTTTACCTATTTTGATTCTGCTTTTTATCTGCGGTTTTTATTATGCAAATTTTTACACAAAAATTTTTTTGAAAAATATAGATAATTCAATTATTATTGAAAGAGAGTTATCACCAAGCGAAAAATTTAAAAGGTTTTTAGTTTCTTATAAAAATGAAAATTATATATTATATTCACCAATTTATTTGAATTTTCATCCTAAATCAAAATTGTATGGTGAATTTGAAATTTTAGAAAATAAAATTTTTATAAAAGATATAAAAAATATTAGTAGATCTCTATATGAACCAATTTTTGTTTTAAAAGATAAAATTAATCAGCTAATTAAGAAAAATTATTCTATAAATAGCAGTGAAACAATTTCTGGAATTTTATATGGAGAAGAAATTAAAAATTTAGAACTGAGAAATTCTCTAAAGGAAACAGGTCTTTTACATATTACTGCTATGTCAGGATATAATCTTACTATTCTTACTAATCTTACTTACTTTACACTATCTTATTTGGGCTTATCTTTATTTATGGTTAATTTCTTTTCAATTCTTTTTATTATATTTTTTATAATTTTTACAGGATTCCAATCTTCAGTGATAAGAGCAGGAATAATGACAATTGTTTTGATTCTAGCAAAACTTATAGGAAGAATTCCTTTAACGAGAAATATTTTAATATTTACAGTATTTTTAATAACCTTAATTTCTCCTTCAGCACTGGTAAAAGATTTAGGATTTCAACTTTCTTTTTTGGCAACAATAGGAATTCTTTATTTAAGTGAGTTTTTTGAAAAAATTTTAAAATCAAAAATAATCGCAGAAACAGTTTCTGCACAAATTATGGTTTTGCCATTATTATGGTATAAATTTGGAGAATTTAATTTATTTTCTTTTTTGAATAATGCCTTATTAATTCCTTTTATACCATTTTTGATGGTTTTAGGTTTTATTGCTTTATTGATTCTTTTCTTTTATCCAATTAATCAAATATTAAATATTCCTTTTGAGATTTTCTCAATAATCCTTTCTTTTTTGTCGAAATTGCCTAAAATTTATCTACCGATTCCTCTCATTTTTGTTTTATGTATTTATTTTTATTTAGCTTATTTAATTTACAAAATTAATAAAGATGAAAAGATTGATTTTAATTTTGCTATTAATTAATTTTACTTTGTCTTTTTTGATTTTAGATTTGTTAAATAGAAGTTCATTTATAGGATTTTTAGATGTAGGGCAGGGAAGTAGCGTGTTAATTTACAATCCCAAATTACAAATTTTATATGATACCGGACCGCAAGGATTTAAAATTATTTCTTCTTTGAATAAATTTATGCCTTTTTATGATAGAACAATTGATTTAATTATAATCTCACATCCAGATAAGGATCATTATGGAGGACTATTTTCAATTTTAGACAGATTTAAAATAAGATTAATTATAATTGCTCCAGTTATTTCAGAGGAATCAGCCTATAAAATACTTTTAGATAAAATTAAGAAATCAAATATACCTATAATAACACTAAAGGGTGAAGATAAAATTGAAACAAATTATGAAAATATTTTAATTTTGCATCCTGTAACTGATAAATTTAAATCAGATAATCAAAGCTCCTTAGTTTTAAAAATTTACAAGAATAACAAAACATTTTTATTAACAGGAGATATTGACCAAAAAGTTGAAAAATATTTAATTGAAAAATATGGAGAACTGTTAAATTCTGATTATTTATTAATTCCACATCATGGTTCAAAATATTCATCAAGTTATGAATTTCTAAAAATAACAGGGAACATCTTATCTATTATTCAAGTAGGAAAAAATAAATATGGACATCCTCATACCGAAGTTATTGAAAGATTAGAAAAATTAAATAAAAAATATTGGCGGACAGATATTCATGGAGAATTAATAATTAAATAAACTGCTGCGGGGCCTGGATTCGAACCAGGACTACGAGGTCCAGAGCCTCGTGTGCTACCCTTACACTACCCCGCAATATGTTTCCATATAAAAATTTTTGATTCATCCATCTTTATCACACAATGTCATTCATTTAATTTTCTTTATCTATCATCATTATATCATAATCTTCTTGCTATTTTATAACAAAATTAGAAATTTATTGAAATTAAATTATTCTTAAAATTTTAATCCGGGACTATAAAGACATATGTTCGCATAGTCCCACTTTAAATATTTTGGCATCCAATTATTCAAAATATTTGAAAATTACAATAGACTATTAGTAAACAAAATTAAATTTTTTAAAAGAAATTATATAATTTGTACTCTCTCAATTCAAATATTTTATTATTTTAATAAAATTAGTATCATTTAAGACTTCTTTAAAGATTGTTTGGTTTTATTATTATGGGGGGAAAGTTAGTATGGGACTATAAGAACATATGTCCGTATAGTCCCGATAGTAGATTTGTGAGTTTCAATTGTATGAACACATTTATATTTATTTATAATTTTTTAAAGTAATAAATTATTGATTTTATAGATTTTATGAGAATAAAAAGAGATTTCTATACAAGAAATACATTGATAGTGGCGAAAGAATTGTTAGGGCAATATTTAGTTAGAAAATATAAAGGAAAATTGTTGATAGGGAAAATTGTTGAAACTGAAGCATATATAGGGCCAAAAGATAAAGCTTCGCATGCATATTCTAAAAAAATTCAACCTTCTAAAGATAAATTAAAAGTAATAGAAGAAAATTGGAATAGAATTAAAAGATATGTTGAAGATAAAGAAATTTTCATAAAAAGGATTTTAAGGTGCAAAAGTTGTAAAGTTACAAAAAGAAATTTAGCAGAGTATTTAAAAGGTGGTCATATTTATATTTATTTAGTTTATGGAAATTACTATCAACTTAATATCACAACTTTTAAAGAAGGATATCCAGAATGTGTTTTAATTAGAAGCGTAGAACCCTTACTACAGATGAACGCAAATATAACACAGATAGAAATACTTCCTAAAGGACCAGGAAAACTTTGCCAGTATTTTAAATTAGATAATTCATTTTGGGGAGAAGATTTATGCAATAGTAAAAGAATTTGGCTTGAATATGGTGAAAATATTAAAGAAAATGGAATAATTAAAGCAAAAAGAATAGGGATAGATTATGCAAAAGAATATAAAAATAAGTTATGGAGATTTTACATTAAAAATAATGAATGGGTAAGTAGGAAATAGCTATATAGTTGAATTACTAATTTTAAAATAACAAAAAGACTTATAAATAAAAGCCCCCAGCAGGACTCGAACCTGCAACCTGGTGGTCCGAAGCCACCCGCTCTTCCAATTGAGCTATGGGGGCTTTTTATTTTGTCCAGGGGGCAGGATTCGAACCTGCGCAGCCACGAGGGCGCCTGGTTTACAGCCAGGTGCGTTTGTCCACTCCGCCACCCCTGGTATTACAGTGCCCGGGGAGGGAGTCGAACCCTCACGGCCTATTGTAGGCCATTGGGTTTTAAGCCCAACGCGTCTTCCAATTCCGCCACCCGGGCAAAAGTCTTATATAATAATTATATGAAAAATAATAACATTTTGCAAAGCTTTAAAGCAAGCTTCGAAGGTTTCTTATATATTTATAATACACATAAACATATTAAAATTAATCTTCTTATTTCTCTCATAATTATTTTCTTCTCAATTATTTTAAACTTTACTCCTATAGAATTTCTAGTTGTAATTTTAGCAATTCTTTTAATTTTTTTCACAGAAGGTGTAAACACTTGCATTGAAGAAATATGTAATCTGATTACAACTGAATATCATCCTAAAATAAAAATAATTAAAGATATAGGAAGTTTTTTAGTTTTAATAGCTGTTATTTTTAGTATTTCTGTGGCTATTTTAATATTTTTAAAGAAAATTCTATAATTTGATTAATGATAAATCCTGTTTTTAAAAAAATAATCCAAATATTAGATAGCTTTCCAGAAATAGGACCAAGACAGGCTTGGAGATTATTTTTTTGGTTTGTGAAACAAGATAAAAACTTACAAAATAAATTTGTAGAATATTTTAAGGTTTTAGTAGAAAATTTAAATTTTTGTGAACTTTGTAATTTCCCTATTTTAGAAGAAAAATTTTGTGATATTTGCTCTGATGAAAAAAGAAATAAACAGCAATTATGCATTGTAGCTCGAGAAACAGATCTTATCACTATAGAAGAATTAAAAAGATATAAAGGTTTATATTTTGTAATAGGTGGTCTTCTTTTGCCATTTGAAGATAAAGAATTAGTTAAAAAAAGATTAGAAAAACTTAAAATAAGATTAGAAAAAGATAAAAATATAAAAGAAGTTTTACTAGCCTTACCATTTACAAGAGAAGCAGAGCCTTTAAGAAGAGAAATAATAAAAATTTTAAGCAATTATAAAATTAAAATAAAAACACCCCAGAAAGGCATACCAACAGGAGGCGAAATTGAATTTATAGATCCAGAAACCCTAAAAGAGGCTTTAGGATTGTAGTTTAAATTAAATTTATCCACTATTTTATTATCTTAAGTTTATTTCATGATATAATATTTAAAAATAAATTAAAAATAAAAATAAATGAAAAAACTCGGGTATAGCTTAGTAGAATTAACAGTTGTAATTACTTTAATTTTATTTTTATTAGGCGCTGTTTTAAGATCAGTAGATACTTTAAAAACAAAAAGTTTATCAAGGGATACTGAAAGAATAGCCCAGATTGATAAATTAGCAAAAACTTTACATTTAATACTCATGGAAAATCCTAAAATTTTTATAGGTTCTTCATCTATAGTTTACTTATCTTTACCCATGCGATCTCCTACTACAAATTGTCAAGTAGATTATCCTAATTTACCAGATTTACCTTCAGGTTGGCAATATTACTGTGCAGATATAAATACTTATTTAAAAACAGATGGTTCAGGCTGGCTTCCTGTTAATTTCTCTAATATTTCTCAAATAAAATTAGAAGGTTTACCAACCGATCCCCTTAATAATGAACAAAACTTTTTTGCTTATGTAGCTGATAACAATAAAAAGGAATTTGAATTTTTGGTAATTCCTGAATCTAGTTCAAACAAAGGTCCAGATTCTATATCTGCACAAGATGGTGGTACGTCTTATTATTTATATGAAGCCGGGAATAATAAATCTCTTATACCAGAAGATATAGAATTAGTATTAGGTATTCCAAGTGGAGAAACTCTTTGGGCTCAAACTGAAAATTTTGGTATATACTACGATGATATAGACGCCATTTCTTTAGATAATGATTATATATATTTAGTTGGCAGTCACGAAGTAGATCATCAATATAGCAATTGGCAATGGATAATTGAAAAAAGGTACAAAAAAACAGGAGAAATAGTTTGGGCTACAATAACGGATGTAACGCCAGGCAATTATAAAAGTGAAGCTCCATGGGATATGATTAGCGATGAAAATTATATTTATATTGTAGGAAGAAATGGTAATTATGTTTCTTATATAGAGAAAAGAGATAAAAATACAGGAGAATTAGTAGCTGCAATCAGTTCTACT
>Ga0197143_1002565_pt1 | contig 13148 bp, 12 predicted proteins | sample GBS70_MetaG_FD_148603 | JGI IMG/M metagenome (GOLD analysis project Ga0197143, IMG submission 148603) | Sediment microbial communities from Great Boiling Springs, Gerlach, Nevada, United States - GBS 70_MetaG | ecosystem: Environmental > Aquatic > Thermal springs > Hot (42-90C) > Sediment...
CCTTCCCCGTTCCCCAAAGGGTCACGTACGGCGCACCTGTCTCCTTCGCCTCCACGAACTTCCGGATCATGGCCGGGATCACGTGGCTCGTCTCCAGATCGAAGTTGTCCCGCGGCCCGTAGAGGTTGGCCGGGATGAGGTAAATTCCGTTCAGCCCGTACTGCCGCCGGTAGGCCTGCAGCATCACCAAAAGCGCCCGCTTCGCCACCCCGTAGGGAGCGTTCGTCTCCTCGGGATACCCGTTCCAGAGATCCTCCTCCCGGAAAGGCACCGGGGTGTGCTTGGGATAGGCGCAGGTGGTCCCCACCACCACCACCTTCTCCACACCGTGCCGCCGGCACTCCTCGATGACGTTTAACCCCATGGCCATGTTGGCGTAGAAGAAGAGCCCGGGGTTGGAGCGGTTGGCCCCGATCCCGCCCACCCGCGCCGCCAGGTGGAATACCACTTCCGGTTTCGCCTCCCGGAAAAGCCGCCTTGCCGCCTCCTGCTCGGTCAGGTCCCAGTCCCGGCTCCGGGGTACAATGATCTCCGCCGGCTTGCATTCCCGGAGCTTGTCTAAAAGGAAGCCGCCGAGAAACCCCGCTCCGCCCGTGACGAGAAGGCGCTTTCCCCGCAACCGTGACGGTGCGTCCACACCACCTTCACTCCCTCCGGCTAAAGGAGTTCGAGACACTCCTCTTCCGTCAACCCGGCTTGTTCAAGGAGGCAACGGAGCAGTTTGGGACCGATGGTCTCACCCCGACTCCCCGATGGCCGTAAACGCTTCGATGTAGCCCTCTATGGCCTCCCGCACCCTTTCGAGCGCCTCCGCTTTAGTCCTACCATGCGTAGCACAACGGGGCAGAGCCGACACCCGAACCACGTATTTCTGGCCCTCGCCATCCCATTCGATAACGACTTTGAAGCGACGTGGCATCAAATCACCGCCCCCCCCATCACGATAACCCACCGCCAACCCCACCGGCGGGAGCGGGCGCGGCCCCCGTCCAGCCCACCCCGGTGCCAAGTCCGTTCTCCAGGAGCAGCCTCTCCCGCCGCGCCAGCTCGAGATCGTGCTCCACCATCATGCGGATCAGGTCCCGAAAGCCCACCCGCGGATTCCAGCCCAGCTTCTCCCGTGCCTTGCGGGCATCAGCCCTAAGATGCTCCACCTCCGTGGGCCGGAAATAGCGGGGGTCTATCTCCACGTGACGGTGCCAGTCAAGACCCAGCATCCCGAAGGCCAGGTCCAAGACCTCCCGCACCGAGTGCGACTCCCCCGTCCCCACCACGTAGTCGTCGGGCTCGGGCTTTTGCAGCATGAGCCACATGGCCTCCACGTAGTCCCCGGCAAAGCCCCAGTCCCGACGTGCGTCTAAGTTGCCTAGGTAGAGCTTTTCCTGCAGCCCGAGCTTGATCCTGGTAGCACCCCGCGTGATCTTCCGGGTGACAAAGGTCTCCCCCCGCCGCGGGGATTCGTGGTTGAAAAGAATCCCGTTGCAGATGAAAAGCCCGTACGCCTCCCGGTAGTTGACGCAAAAATGATGCGCCGCCACCTTGGCCACCGCGTACGGGCTGCGCGGCCGAAAGGGCGTCTCCTCGTTCTGCGGCGGCGGCGAGGCCCCGAACATCTCCGAGGAACCCGCCTGGTAGAAGCGCACCTCCCGCCCCGTACGCCGCACGTAGTCCCGGAGCGCCTCCAAAAGCCTTAGCGTCCCCAGGGCCACCGCGTCCGCCGTGTACTCGGGCTGGTCAAAGGAAACACGCACGTGGCTCTGGGCTCCGAGGTTGTAGATCTCGTCCGGTTCCACCTGCTCGATGATGCGCCGGAGCCCGGTACCGTCGGTAAGGTCGCCGTAGTGGAGAAAAAGCCGCGCCTCGGGGTCGTGCGGGTCGCGGTAGAGGTGCTCGATCCGGTCGGTGTTGAAGGAGGACGACCGCCGGATCACCCCGTGCACCTCGTACCCGCGGCTCAGCAAAAACTCCGCCAGGTAGGAGCCGTCCTGCCCGGTGATGCCGGTGATCAGCGCCCGGGGCCTGGACATTCCGCTCCCATGATACACCGGAGACGAAACCTGCAGCCCAAAGCCCCCCTCCGGACCATCGCCCGCCCGCTTTAAAGCAGGTGCACGTGTTCCCTTCCCGCCCGCACCCCCCGGGTGGCGTTACGGGTGTCGAAGATCAGCCGGGCGTGGCGGACTACGAAATCCCAATCGTAGGAGGAGTGGTCGGTGAGGATGAGGACGAGATCCGCCCCGGCCAGCTCCTCCGGCGAAAGCTCCACTGACCGCCAGACCCTGGAGCCGGGGTTGCCGCCACCTCCTGGGGTCCCCGGGGTAATGAGCGTCCCGGGTACCCCGGAACCGGGGAAAGTAGAACCGGGCCAGCCCTCGCCCACCAGGGCCGGAACCGCCTCCGGCACCCGGAGACCCACCACCGGCGCGGGCAGGCGCACCTCGGGCACGTAAGGGTCGTGGTACTCCACCACTCCACCCCGCTCCGCCAGCATCTCCATGATGTCGAGAGCAGGGGATTCCCGGGTGTCGCTCACGTCCCTTTTGTAGGCCACCCCGAGGACGAGGAAGCGAGACCCCCGGATGGGCCTGCCCACCCGGTTCAGGAGCTCCGCCGCTCGCTCCACCACGTAGCGGGGCATGGAGGAGTTGACCCGGCCAGCAAGCTCAATGAAGGCCGTCTCCGCCCCGAAGATCTTGGCCTTCCAGGCGAGGTAGAAGGGATCAATGGGGATGCAGTGGCCGCCGAGCCCCGGCCCAGGGTAGAAGGGCATGAAGCCGAAGGGCTTCGTGGCCGCGGCCTCGATCACGTTCCAGATGTTGATCCCCATCTTGTGGGCGGCCACCGCCAGCTCGTTCACCAGCCCGATGTTCACCGCCCGGAAGATGTTTTCCAGGAGCTTCACCATCTCCGCCTCCCGGGCCGAGGCCACCTCTATCACCTGATCGAATAAGGCACGGTAGAGGGAAGCGGCCCGCTTCCCGCACTCCGGGGTCACCCCGCCCACCACCTTGGGGATGCGGCGCAGGGGGAAGGAGCGGTTGCCCGGATCCACCCTCTCCGGGGAGAAGGCCAGGTGGAAATCCCGCCCCACCCGGAGGCCGGTCTCCTCTAAAATCCCTCCCACCAGCTCCTCCGTGGCCCCTGGATAAACGGTGCTCTCCAGGATTACCAGCATCCCCGGGGAAAGGACCTCCTTCAGGCGGCGGGCCGCCTCCAGCACGTAGGAGACATCTGGATCCTTGGTCTTGCGGAGAGGAGTGGGGACGCAGATGATAACCGCCTGGCAGTCCCCGAGATCCCCGTAGTCCGCGGAGACCCGGAACCGCCCCTCCCCGAGGTGCCGGGCCACGTCTTCCGAAGGTACGTCCAGAATGGGAGACTCCCCCCGGAGGAGCGCCTCCACCTTGGACCGGTCCACGTCCACCCCCCGGCACTCGTACCCCGCCCGGCACACCTCCATGGCCAGGGGAAGACCCACGTAGCCCAGCCCCACTATGCCTACCGTCTGAAACCCTGATTCCGGCACCGAAAGCCCCTTTCTCTCCTCCATCTTAACCCATCGTCCCCCACCTTTTTGCAGGTTCGCTGCCAGATCATCAGGTAACCTACCGGGACACGGTCCCGGAGGACAGCGCGGGGCCGGTGGCTGCCGATCTCCTTACTCCGGCGCGTGTTTTCTTCCCCGACCGGAGTGAGATCTATCCCCTCTCCGCCAGCTCCAGAACCTTCCTCCTCACCCGCTCCCCCATCTCCTCCGTGCTGACCAGGGTCCGCCCCTCCCGCCAGATGTCCCGGGTACGGAAGCCTTCCCCCAACACCTCCTCCACCGCCCGCTCCACCAGGCCGGAGAGATGGCCGAGCCCGAAGCTGTAGCGGAGCATCAGGCTCACCGAGAGGAGGGTGGCCAGGGGATTGGCCAGCCCCTTTCCGGCGATGTCCGGGGCCGAGCCGTGCACCGGCTCGTAAAGCCCCGGGCCGGAATCGCCGAGACTGGCCGAGGGCAAAAGCCCCATGGAACCGGCCAGGGCGGCGGCGAGATCGCTCAGGATGTCGCCGAAGAGGTTTTCGGTCAGGATCACGTCGTAGTCCCGGGGAGAGAAGACCAGTCGCATGGCCGCAGCATCCACCAGATGGTGCTCTAGCTGCACCTCCGGGTAGCGGCGGGCCACCCGGCTGACCGTCTCCCGCCAGAGCCGGGAGCTTTCCAGGACGTTGGCCTTATCTATGGAGACCACCTTCCGCCGCCTGGCCCGGGCCGCCCGGAAGGCCCGCTCCGCGATCCGCTCCACCTCCCCGGTGGTGTAGACCATGGTATCCCAGGCCCGCTCCTCCAACCCGCCCTCGCTTGGCAAGGACTCTTCCTCCAGCCTCCGGGCCGGGGACCCCATCACCGGCTGAATCGCCTCCCTTCCCCGGGGGCCGAAGTAGATCCCCCCGGTCAGCTCCCGGAAGATAACAAGGTCCACTCCCCGGGCCACCTCCTCCCGGAGAGGGGATACCTCCTCCAGGCCAGGGTAGAGCCGGACGGGCCGCAAATTGGCGTAAAGCCCGAGCTCCTTCCGCAACCTGAGAAGCCCCGCCTCCGGCCTGAGCTCCCCGGGAAGGTTGTCCCAGCGCGGACCTCCCACCGCGCCGAGAAGGACGGCGTCAGCCTGGCGGCAGAGCTCCAGGGTATCCTCAGGAAGGGGAGTGCCCCGGGCCTCTATGGCCGCCCCGCCCACCAGGGCCTCCTCCACCTCGAGCCCGCCCGCCCCGGTACCGGCGAGGAAAGGGGCCAGCACGGCCAGAAGCTTTCTCGCCTCCGCCACCACCTCGGGCCCGATGCCGTCTCCGGGAAGAAGGACTATCTTCATGATGAGTGGGGGAAATCTCCGCCGCCTGCCGTCAATCTCGATCTCGCCTTCTCCGACTCAAGCCTCGCCTTTTCCGACTTTCGCCCATTATAGCGCAGCACCCATCTCAGTGGCGCAGCACCCGTCTTTGTGCTACTCCCCATGCCCAACCGGTTCCACCCCTCCTCCCCCCCCCGAATCCTGCTCCCGGAGGGATGCCGCCAACGCGACCGTAAGGAGAGCCGCCGGCGCCTCCCTCCTCATGGCCGACGGCCCCCTGGCCCGCGCCCCCAAGCTCGGGGCGATCGTCCACAACCTCCGGGATCCCAGGACTGGTTGAGCCTGAATCCCATGTTGCTGGCCAGGGCCGTCCCGGGCCTCGCCAGGACCGTCCCCGCCCTGGCCGCCTATCTGCGCTCCCTTTGGGGCAGCGAGCGCTAGGCAGCCCTCCCGAGGAGCCGCTCAGCCCTGGCCGGCCCGGATGCCGGTGGGGGGCTTTACCCTCAATCGGGGATAGCGGTTGACCGCTCCCAAAAGTTCGAAGGGTCGCACCCAAACCAGATCCCCGGGAGGGCGGAGGGGATCCGGAACCAGTGACTCCAAGCCTCTTTCCTCGAGCTGCCGGTAGAGCTCGGTCGCGAGATCGGTGAGGCTTCTTTTCCCGTCGGCCTTCCGGCCCAGCCACTCGAACATCCGGGCGATGGTCCTCTCCTGCCCCGGGTCTATCAGCTGCTCCAGTGCCCAGAGGTCCACGAGATGCTTGGGCTTCATGAAGTCCTTCCCCCCGGGGGGCTCGAACGACCCCGGAAGGGGGATGCGGCCGGTGCGCAGGGAAAACCCCTCCCCCACTTCCGCCCGCCTCCCGGTGGGGAAGCGCAGGGCCACCTCCCGGGCCTCCAGGGTGGCGTCCCGGGGGAGGAAGGAGTCCATGAGGATCACCGTGTCCGCCACGTCGAGGTAATCCCCCGACCCCCCGATGACGATCACCGAGGAGACCCCCCGCTCCTTCCAGAGCTGACGCACCCGGTCTATGAAGGGGGTGATGGGCTCCCGGTCCCGGGAGATGAGAGCCTGCATCCTCCGGTCCCGGATCATGAAGTTGGTGGCCGAGGTGTCCTCGTCCATGAGCAGACAGGTGGCCCCGGCCTCCAGAGCCTCGCTGATGGCCGCCGCCTGGGAGGTGCTGCCGCTGGCATCCTCGGTGGAAAAGCAGGAGGTGTCCGCCCCGGTGCCGGGAAGCTCCCGGATGAAGGGGGAGATGTCCACTCCCTCCACCCGCCGGCCGTCCTCGGCCCGCACCTTCACCGTCCCCGGGAGGCTCACCACCAGCTCCCGCCCGTCCCCGGGAATGTGGTCGTAGATGCCAAGGGCCAGGGCCTCAAGGAGAGTGGATTTGCCGTGATATCCCCCGCCGGTGAGCAGGGTCACCCCCTGGGGGATGGCGAGCCCCCGCACCGGCCCGGTGTGAGGCAGGTGCACCGTGCGGGCCAGGCTGTCCGGAGCCCGGAGGGGCACTGCCCCCCGGCGAAGGGGTCGGTCGCTCCGGCCGCTTTCCCGGGGGAGGATGGAGCCGTCGGCCAGGAAGGCCACCCACCCCTCTTCCCGCAGCCGGGAGCGCAGAAACTCCTGGTCTTCGTGCAGCCGCACCCAGCGAAAGAGATCCTGATCCCTCTCCGCCGATGGCTTCCAGGCTTCCCGCACCGCCTCCGGCACCACCGCGCCGAGAAGGCGCCAGGCCTTTCCCCCCGCCACCCGGCGGCCCACCCCCGGCAGGCGGACGAAAAGCCGGGCCTCCGCCTCCCCTTCCGCGGAGACCCGCACCGCCGTGCGCTCGATGATCTCCTGCCCGAGAGGGTGGAGGAAGACGTCCCGCTCCCCGCGGAGAGCCCCGGCCAGCCGCCGGGCCAGGAGATCGGCCGCCGCCACCTGAGCGAGGCGCGAGGAGAAAGTCTCCGGCGGGAGACGGAGGAATCCCGCCTCCACCCGCACCCGCACCCGGGAAGGAGGGGCGAAGGGATCGGGCTGGACGTAATCCACGGAAAGAGCAAACCCCGGCCCCCGGTACTCCCCTAGACAGTCCCGGTAGGCCTTGTACCCCATCCCCTCTATGCGCCGGAGGATCTCTCCCAGACGATCCAGCGCCTCCCGGATCCCGGCCCGCATCCCCTCCATTATGTAGCACTCCCCGGAAGGCCGCCACGGACCGCCCACCCACCGCCGACCGCTACCAGGGCGCCCTGCCTTTTATACCCTGGCCATGACCAAAGAGGGACGGGACGGCCCAGGTCGAGGTCGGAGCGCATTCAAGCCCTATCCTTTACTATCAGCTACTATTAGCCCCACATCGGCGGTGGCGTTTATCGCCAACTATTCGAGCAGAGGCTCCCCAGTATCACGGGCACTCTGCTCTCCGGCGTGGCAAGCTCCCAGCTCCGGCTATTCTTCCGGAAAGAATAAGAGGAAGGGCGATGGATCACCATCGCAAATGATGGAGGACGACATCTTGGATCCCCGCCGCTACCTCCCCGGCGGCCCTCCCCGGGAGTTCCGGGCCCGGAGCATCATGGCCACCTTCCCCACCTGGCGGGAGGCGGTGAGCGCCCGAGAGGAGCTTAAAAAGAGCGGATTCGAAGAGGTCCAGGTGGACGAGGTCACCTTCCGGCCCTCCGAGGCCGGAAGCCTGAGGGAGCAGCCCTGGCCCTTCACCCTGACCGGCCAGCCGGACCGCGATACCCGGGGACTGGCCGCCCAGGACCCCTCGGTGGGGGGACACGCCCTGGGAGGAGAAAAGCTTCCCGGAGGACACCACTACCTCCTCACCGTCCCCGCCCGCCCGGAGAAGTTCCCCCGGGCCCTGGAGATCATCCGCAAGCACGGGGGCAACCCCGACACCGGTGGCCCGCGCTAGAAACGCAGGCCACCCTACCTGACAAAATCCCCCTCATTGCACCCACTCATCTGCACCGTAGCTCTTATAAGACCCCCCGCGGAATCACCTTCCTCGGCGACCACCTCGGCCACCTTGATCCCCTTCTCCTGCGAACGTCGCGAGCCGCGTCACACCAATTGAAGCCGCCTGGCCCGCGGCCAACAAAGACTGCGACCTCTACCCACGGAAGACCTAACCACAACCATCAGATCTGCCGCCTGGAGTCACCTCCCCGTTATTGCGCTATTATCCATTAATTGGTAACATTGGGGTATAAAAGTTAATCTACTCATCCGAGGGAGGGAATGGTAACATGGGAGAAGAGAGGGTGGGTCGCGTGCCAGTTATACTGCTTCCCGAAAGCCTTCGCCACGTCCTGGGCGAGGCGGCGTCTCGGGATTTCGTAGAGGTGCTCAACGTCGTGGCGGGCACAAGCCAGGATCGCCTTATGGAGTGGATGGACCAGAGGTTCTCGGCACTGGAGGCCAAGCTGACCCGAGCCACAACCGAGCTGCGCACCGAGATAGCCCAGGTGCGGACAGAACTGCGGGCAGAGATAGCCCAGGTCCGGACAGAACTGCGGGCAGAGATCGAAAGCAAGGTAAGCCGCGCCGAGGCCCGGCTGATCAAATGGGCCTTCGCCTTCTGGGCCAGCGGCGTCACCGCCCTGATCGTAGCCATACTCCTCAAATGAGCAAAAACCAGGATAAGCCGGGGCAAGCGTAACTCCGTCTCATCCTCGGGCACAAAGGTCGCTTCAAGGCCGCCCCGGAAAGCCGCTTTCCATCCCTCCGCCGAACGATACCCGGGATCTGGCGGATTTTGTTGCCCTGCCCGCTTCCTCCCCGCAGCACCCCCTCTCGTCTCTTCAGGAGTAAGAGAAATTTATCCCTTTACCCCCATTAATTCCCTTAAATTAAATAGGAGGGTAATCTGATCCAGTATCTAACTACTCTTAATAGAAATTCATCTCCAGGAGGCGATTGGTGGTGCATCCGCTCAAGCGGCTCTCTTTGCTGGCGAAGTGGTTCCCGTTTCCGGGGAGGAGGGTCTCTTTCCTGGCCAGGCGGTTTCTCTTCCCGGTGCTCTTTCCGGGAGCGCTTCTACTCCCCCTGCTCCTCGGCGTCTTGGGTTCATCCTCGCCGGTCATGGCCCGGTCCTACCTCGTCTTCGGCTACGCTCCCGAGGACTGGCCGGGGGACACCCTGGCTCTATCCTCGGCCCGGGCCCAGGCCGCCAACCTCGACGGGGTGATTTACTACGGCTACCGGATAGACGGGCAGGGCCAGCTCGAGGGTTGGGACTCGGCGGGGCTCCTGGACTGGGCGAGGAGGAACGGTAAGAAGATCCTCCTCGCGGTGCACAACTTCCGGAACGGGGCCTTCGACTCCGGGACGGCAGACGCTCTCCTCCGGAATCCGGCGGCCAGGCAGAGGGCCATAGCCAACCTTCTCTCCCTTATGAAGCGGGGTTATTCCGGGGTGAACCTGGATCTCGAAAACGTCCCCCCGGCCGATCGGGAGCTTCTCAGTTCCTTTGTGGCCGAGCTGAGCCAGGCTCTCCGGAGGGAAGGATATCTCGCCACCGCGTCTGTGCCGGCCAAGACCTTTGACGATCCCTGGAATGCCTGGTCCTATGCCTTCGACTACCGGGCGCTGGGTCGGGCGCTGGACTACGTCATGATCATGGCCTACGACGAGCACTGGGCGGGGGGAAGCCCCGGCCCGGTGGCCTCCCTCCCCTGGGTGGAGCAGGTGGCCCGCTACGCCCTTTCCACCATCCCCCGGGAGAAGATCCTCCTCGGGCTGCCCGCCTACGGGTACGACTGGTACCCCGGGGGTGCGGACTACATCTCCTTCGCCCAGGCCGAGTCCCGGGCCAGAAGGTACGGGGCCGCCGTCCAGTGGGATGCCCGGGCCCAGGTGCCGTACTACCGGTACTGGGACGCCTACGGCCGGCAGCACACCGTCTACTACGAGAACGCCTCCAGCATGGCGGGGAAAGTGGATCTGGTCACCTCCCTGGGCCTCGGGGGAGTGGCCATTTGGAGGTTAGGATTCGAAGATCCCGCCTCCTGGCAGGGGGTGATCTACGGGAAACTGAAGTGGAGCGCCCGATCGGCTTCCTTCACCGGGGCCGAGCCGACTCTTTCCAACCCGGCTCCGGATTCCGGGACTACCGGGACCGGGGCTGCTCCGGCTGCAACCACCGCCGCCACCTACCCCGCATCCGTCAGCCCCGCTCCGGCACCCGCCCCCGATTCCCGCCCTGCATCCACCTCGGCTCAGGTCCCTGTCTCCGGCACCGCCCCTTCCACTCCCGAAACCGCTCCTCCCACTCCCGACAATACGGTGCCCTCTCCCGCCTCCCCTGAGGCGCCTTCGCCCGCCCGATCGCCCGAGCCCGCTTCCCCGCCCTCACCCGCGCCTACCCCCACTTCACCATCCGAACCCCCCGCATCCCGGCCCGGCGAGACCACCGCTACAGCACCGGGGGAAGTCTCCCCGCCCGGCGCTACCTCCTCCCCCACCCTCCGGGGTAACCCCACACCCGGCGATGCCCCCGGAACCGTACCCGCATCCGGTAATGCCCCCGGGACCGGGACGCCCACACCTGGCGATACCCCTGTGCCTGTGCCCGGCGATACTCCCGGGACCGCACCCACATCCGCCAACGCCCCCGGAACCACCGCACCCCCACCCGGCGATGCCCCCGGGACGGCACCCGCACCCGGGAGCAACCCCGCACCTACCGGGGATAACCCCGCACCGGGGAATGCCCACGGAACCGCTACATCCGCGCCCGGTCCGGCCCCCACCGCCTGGATCCTCCAGAGTCCGGTCGGGGTGGTGATCATCATCCTCTCCTCCCCCCAGCTACTGGAGGTGCTGCGCCAGCTGCTGCGGGCCCTGGGCTGGCCGCTCTAGAGGCGACCGGGCTCGCCGGGGGAGCCGGCGGCCGGCCGGGGTCACTGCGGGCCGATCCCGGGGCAACCTGCCCTGGCCCTGCCACCAACTGTTCGAGCCGGGGCTGCACATTCCCGGTCGGTACCCGGAGCCGGCTTAAAAAGCGGTAAGGTGGGCCAGCGCCCGGACGGCCTGAAAAAAACGGGCCGCCGGGGTGGGTCCCCGGCGACCGGGCCCGTCAGCCCAGAAGTTTGCGGCCTGGGACGGCACCCGCCCGGCCGTTTCGAGAAGGCCGGACACCTACACGCAGGGCCCCATGGTGCCCCGCAGCACCACCGGACCGGCTGTGCCGTCCGCCTTCACCGGAAAAACGGTGGCCTCCCCCGGGGTGACCGGCCCCAGGGTGTCATCCTCGGCAAACCCGGCCCAGATTTCCTCCCCTTCCCCGGTGAAGTCGGCCTTCCCCAAAGGCACAAGGAGACTCTGGGCCCCGAAGGCCACCTGGCCTTTGTAGGCCACGAAATCGGCCCCGTAGTCAGACGGCGGCTTGAGATGATGGGCACCGATGAAGGCCTTGATCCCCCGAGGCGAGAGGATGCGGAGCCAGAGCACGCCGGCCGCTTTCTCCGGAGCGTCGTTCGTCCGGTAGAGGAGGAAGCAGCACACCTCTGGCGGCACGGCCACGGGGATGCAGAGGACGTCTCCGGGGTAGATGAGGTTGGGGTCGGTGATCTGGGGGTTGGCGGCGATGAGGGCGCTGAGGCTCACCCCGAACCTCTGGGCGATGAGGAACATGGTGTCGCCGGATTTGACCACGTAGAGATTTCCGCTCGGACAGACCGGGGGCTTCCTGGGGATGCAGAGCACATCGCCGGGGAAGATGAGGTTGGGGTCGGTGATCTGGGGGTTGGCCAGGATAAGGGCCTCCAGGGGGATCCCGAAGCGCTGGGCGATGAGGAACATGGTGTCGCCGGACTGGACGGTGTAGAGCTGGCTGCTGGGGCAGAAGGCGGGGCGGCGGCCGGGAACGGGCGGCACGGGCGGAGGCAGGGTGGGGATGCAGAGAATGTCTCCAGGGAAGATGAGGTTGGGGTCGGCGATCTGGGGGTTGGCGGCGATGAGGGAATCCAGGCTTATCCCGAAGCGGCGGGCGATGAAGAACATGGTGTCGCCGGGCTGGACGGTGTAGAGGAAGCCCGTACAGGTGGGCGGGCGCCTTCCGTTCATCTTCATCCCTCCTTTCGCCGCCAGCTTATGTGGAAGGCCAGGCATCCGCCCCCTCTAGGGCAGGCCGATTACGTCCCTTTAAACCCCCTTATTGGGATTGCCGGCAGCAAAAAAGGAGGAGGTAGATGGCAGGGACCAGGACCTTCCCGGTAAAATGGAAGCGCCATGCCTTTGCCGGCCAGACGGAAGGACATTCTCTCCGAGGAGTTCGAGGATGGTCTCGTGCTCTGCGACCCCATCACCGAGCAGGTGGTGTACTTGAACGCCACCGGCGCGGCCATCTGGGAGATGTGCGACGGGGAGACCGATCCGGGGGACATGGTGCGGGAGCTCGTCTCCCTCTTCCCCGAAGCGGACGAGGAAAAGGTCAAACGGGAGGTGGTCGCCTTTCTGGCCGACCTCCAGGCCCGGGGGTTCCTCGGGAGCTGAGCCTCCCCCGCCTCTCCTTCCGCTCTCCCCAGGCCTTTGCCCGCAGCTATGCCCGTTATCTTGAGGCCTTCATCCCCGAGGTGCCCTTCCCCCGGGAAAAGCTGGAGAAAATCCTTTCCTCCCCGAGCCCGGTCGGAAACCTCCGGTGGTCGGCCCTGGAGTGGGAGGTGCTGAGGCTCTGGCAGGAGGCTCTGGAGGGGCGCTTCGTGCTCCTGCACGCCGGAGCCGTCTCCCTCCCCGGGCGGGGAGCCGTCCTCCTCCCCGGCCGCACCGGCACGGGAAAGACCACCTTCACCCTGGCCCTGGTATCCCGGGGCTGGACCTACTTCTCCGACGACTGCGCCGCCCTGGACCCGGACACCCTGGACATCCGCCCCGTCCCCGGGGCCGCCCACCTGCGGGGAACCCCGCGGGGGCGGGGCCGGATTTCCCTCCGCACCCTGCCCTCCGAAACCTCCCCGACCGGCACCTCCGCCTTCCCCCGCCGGAGGCATCTCCCCCTGCCCGGCGAAAGCTCCCCGGTACGGGCCATCCTTTTTCCCGCCCACGACCGGGAAGACCTTCCCCCGGGGGAGGCGGTACCGCTGGCCCCAGGCATGGCCGCTTACGAGCTGGCCTTCCACAGCATGGCCCGGGGCCAGCAAAGCTTTCTGCGCGACTTCCGCGCCGTGTGCCGGCTGGCCCGGTCCGTGCCCGCCTTCCGCCTCTCCACCCGGGATCTTGACCGGGCCTCACTCCTAGCCAGAGACCTCCTGGCCTGAATCCCGGATGCCCGGCCGCCTTCTCACCGCCCGCTTCGGCAGCCGGGCACATCCTGAGCCGGCG
>Ga0197143_1002566_pt1 | contig 13144 bp, 10 predicted proteins | sample GBS70_MetaG_FD_148603 | JGI IMG/M metagenome (GOLD analysis project Ga0197143, IMG submission 148603) | Sediment microbial communities from Great Boiling Springs, Gerlach, Nevada, United States - GBS 70_MetaG | ecosystem: Environmental > Aquatic > Thermal springs > Hot (42-90C) > Sediment...
ATCGCCGAGAGCTTTATAATAAATAGCAAAATCAGAATCAATAGAAATTGCTTTTTTATAAAGCTCAATTTCTTTTTGGTGAAGATTAAACTTACAAAAAAGAACGCCTAAATTATAATAAGCATACGAAACCTTCGAGTTAAACTTTATAATATTATTATAAATTTCAATACTCTCCTTATAATGTTTAGATTTCGATAAGATATAAGCAATATTCAATAATAATTGAATATATAAACCACCTTCGGGCTCAAAACAAAAACAATAATTAGAATAATGAGGATATTCTGATATCCAAGGATATCTTTCTTCAACCCAATCTTCTCTTATTTTAAATTTTAAAACTCCACCACTAGGATTTTCGCTAAATTCTATAATATCTTTAACTTTTATAGACTCACCATTTTCTTTATACCCCTCTATTATTTCATTAGTTAACAATTTATTATATTTTGGAGCTAACAACATATCCCTCCATTCTACTTTCATATCTGAACTAATTAAAATTAAAGCAGAATGAGCTGGTATAGTTACTACTAAACATTTAATTCCTAATTCTTTTAAAAAAACAAACCCCAACATCGATGATCCTACGCAATTTATTCTTTGCTTCATAATTATATCTGATGGATTATGAAAATTCGCCTCATAATTAAAACTTGAAATAGCCTTTTGAATTAAATCAGCAATTTCTCTTTCGCGCTTTCCTATTTCTTCCTTATTACCACTCATTCTTAATTTCTCTAATTCGCTTTTCAATACTGGTATATTTAATGCTTCTAACAATTTATTTTGCTTAATTTTTAAATCTAAACCAATAAATTCAGATAATTTAAATAAAATTTCAATCAAACCTCTTTTTGGTGGCGGCTCTTTAGTCTCTTGTAATAATTTGTTTAAACCGCGGCGAAAGATTGTTAGCAATAACTCTCTCTTTGGTGTTTCAATTTCTCTTTTTAGAGCTTCTTCAATTTTATTTAAAAAAGATTGATGAAACGGCTTTTTATCTTTCCAACTTTTCAAATAAAAACCAACTCTTTCAAAACCGCCAATTTCTTTTTTCTCAAGTTCAAAAGCAATTTCGGCTACTCTAAAAAACTGAGAAAGAGTTCTTTCTCTTTCTTTTTCATAAATTTCTTCTTTGTTTTTTAATGAATCTGAAGAAATGATTTTCTCTATTTTTTTTCTTCTTTCTTCATAAAGCTTCTCTCCAGCTAAAAAACGATCAATAATTTCTGTTTCTTCTGGGGTAATATCTTCTAATAAAATATCATCTAAAGAAAAATTTTTTATCTTTTTACCAGCTTCCAACCATTTCCCATAGTTGTAAAGTTCTACAGCTAATGTTTCTGCTATATTTCTTCCATTTTTAATTTTTGAAAGACGCTTAGCTATATAAACTCCTGTCTTTTGAAAAATCTTCGCTAATTTAATTAATTTATCATTCGATTTTTTATTCCCGTTTAATTTTTTGTTAAAAGATAATCTGTCTATCTCTTCAATTATTCCTATCATTTCCCAAAGTTTCAAATCTTTTGGAACAAAAAGAATATATTTACCATTAGATTTTTCTTTTAAAAACTCATTCATTTTCTCAAAATCACTACGATTTAAAAAATTTACTTCTATAGAATCGTTAACCTCTAACCATTTAGAAAAAAAAGATCGGGTAACAGGAGATAAAAACGGTAGTTGCTCTATTGTTCTCTTTATTCTAAATTTATTTTTCATATTTAATGAAATTGTAAATTTCACTTATTTTTTCCTCTTTTAAAATTTTAATATTTTTTTCTTATGAATCAAGAAGACTAAAGATCCTGAAGTTAATTTTTCCCTAGATAAATAAAAACCTACATGTTTAACTTTTACATTATAAAGAGATAAAACTACTAATAAAAATTTATCCAAAAAAAATTTAACTCTTAAAAATAAAATAAAAAAATTGGTAACTTTTTAATTTGAGTTAAAATATAAATTTTTGAAGATTAAATATTTCTAGCATGATAAAGGAGATTAAAAATTAGGTGTTTAATTTTTGAAAAAGGTAAATCCCATGCTCCTATGAAATCTAAAATTTCCCCGCCAAAATTTTTTTTAAATCTACTTACACCGGGTAAATTCTCTGAAATACCCCATAAATCATATTTTTTACAACCAAAACTTTTCCCCCATAAAATTGCTTCTTCTTGAAGAACATAAGAAATTGGAAGAAATTTATATTCTTGGAGCGATCCGCCATAAAGATAATAAATTGTATCGTTCCACCGTAAAACTAAAATAGAACCAATTAACTTAAAATTATATTCAGCAAAAATAAGAAGCGCATTTTCTTTAAAAATTTCTAAAAACTTTCTATAGTAGTTTATTGGTCGAATTTTGAATTTTTTATTTTTAGCAGTGCTTTTTAATATAAAGTAAAAATTATCTAAATTATTTAAACTTCCATACTTAACCCTAATTCCGCTTTCTTTTGCTTTTCTAATTTCATATCTAATTTTCTTATTCAATATCTTTGAAATATCATCTGAGGATATATCTAAAATAACTGTAGTTCTTACTTGGATATCTTTACCTTTTTTAAAATTAAAAAATTTTAAAAAATTCTCATTATTTTCCCAGGGTGGTTCAATTTTTAAAAAATCTACTCTTTTTTCTTTAACCATTTTTATAATTTCTTTTATTAAAATTTCTAAATTCTCATCACCAACAGGACCTCTTGGAATATAAGCTATTTTTAAAAAATTATAAAAATTTTTAAAAAAAATTTGAGCTCCACATATTGGTTCTTTGTCTTTTAAAATAAGAATTCTTTCAGAAGACCAACCAAATTCAGATTTCAAATCGCTCCATAAAGAAGATTGAAGAAAACTACCATTTTTGTTTTTTAAGAAAAGTTCCCACAAATCAACGCTTAATTTCTCATTTTTTAAAATTTCAAGCATTTTTAATTATTCTTTACAACAATCAATAATTTTTTCAATTAAATTCTTTAACCAATTAGAACTAGTTAAATTTTTATCTAATTTATTAAAATCTTCTTCGATATTTTCCTTAAAATTTAAATTAATTAAATTTAATTTTATGCCCCAAAAAATGTTAAAAAGCTCATAAGCTAAATCAAAAACTTCTTTAGCTTCTTCTTTTTTATTTTGATTTTGAAGTTTAGTTCCCACTTCAATAAGTCTCATGGTAGCTGACAAAGTATGCTTTATAAAACACCAAAGCTCTCCTTCTGGCTTCCCAATCAACTTTTCCATCATTTTTTTTCTTATTTCTCTTACTTGATTTAAGATTTCAAAATATTCAGGCTTTCCTGTTTTTTCTGCTGTAAAATAAATATGTTCCTCCATACTTATCAAATTCATAACTCCTATAGCTAAATCTTCGTCGGAGGAAAGATCAAAGATTTTTTCTTTAATTTTATTAATTTTTTCACTTAACTCTTCGAGTCTCATTATCATTAAATATTTATTATATCATAATATAATAATATTATGAGCAATTTTCCTAAAAAAAATGATTTAGTAAAGATTACAAATTATATATGGGAAATACCTAAAAATTTTAGAGATGATATGAAAGTCCCAGCAAGAATTTTAGCCTCAGAAGAGATGATTGATGATATTTTAAAAGATAAAACATTATGGCAGCTTGTAAACATTGCCAGCTTACCAACAATTTATGGATATGCTTTAGCAATGCCAGATGCTCACGAAGGCTATGGTTTTTGCGTAGGAGGAGTAGCAGCTTTTAATTATGAAAATGGAATAATATCCCCCGGTGGAATTGGTTTTGATATTAATTGCTTACATCCAAAAACTAAAATTAATTTAGCTCATGGAACCTATCTTGAGATAAAAGATTTAAAACCAAACTTTAGAATAATTTTTTTTAATAAGGAAAAAAAAGCGCCACAAGTAGCCAAGATTTTATTTATCTTAAAAAAAAGAGAGAAAGAAATTTACAAAATAAAAACAAGATTAGGAAATGAAATTTTAATAACTAGCGATCATCCTGTATATACCTTAGAGGGTTTTAAAGAAGTAAAAAATTTAATGTTGGGGGATAAAATTTTAAATTATCCTTTTCTAGGTATAAAATATGAAGAACCTTTAAAAAAAATAATATTAGAAGAAGAAAAATTCATAAATTTTTGTAGAGAAAAAAAATTAAAAGATAAAGAAATAAAGCGAGTTTTAAATTATTTAAAAAAAAGAAAATTATTACCAATTTTCACAAATTCACAAGTTTTACTCTATCTACTTAAAATTTACGGTTATTGGTTTGGAAATGGTTTTAGAATAGAAAAAGAAAAAAATTTATCAATTTTAGGAGAGCTAAAAGATTTAAAAGAAATAAAAGATGATCTTAAAGCCCTAAAGATAGATTCAAAAATTTTTAAAAGAATTTTAAAATTTGATCAAAAAAATAATAAATTTAAATATAAGATTAAATTTTCAAAACCATTTACTTTATTATTTTTATCCTTAATTTATAATAAAGAAACTCCAAAAAATATTTTACCAGAATGGTTTAATGAATTAAAATTGTGGCAAAAAAGAATTTTTTTAGCAAGCCTTTTTGGTTCTAAAATCTTGAAAATAGAAAAAGGAAAGAGGAAATTTTTTTTGATTTCATTAAATTTTAATAAAACTTCATTAAGCTTTGCTAAAAAAATTAAAAAACTAATTCAAAACTTTGAAATAAAAACTACCAAAATAAAAATCTTAAATAAAAATGAAAATATTCTTTTTAAATTTTATATAAAACCTGAAATCGAAAATTTAATTAAATTTTTTGAAAAAATTGGTTTTGAATATAACTTTAAAAAGAAAATATTAAATAATTTATTTTTAGCTTACCTTAAATATAAAAATAGTCTTAAAAACGAATTAAAAATTAAATTAGAAATAAAAAATACCCAAAAATTAAATGTTTGCAATTTTAAAAATCAATGTGATGAAAATAACTCTGAAATAAAATTTTTACCAGAATTAATTAATAACTCCCTTGATTTTTATAATTTTAAAAATTTTATAAAAGAATTTAACTTTAAAAATGGAATTTTAATAGATGAAGTTATAAGAATAGAGAAAATAAATTATAACGGTTATGTTTACGATATTGGCATCGATCATAAAGATCATAATTTCATTGCGAACAATTTTATTGTTTCTAATTGTGGAGTAAGACTTTTAGTTTGCAATTTAAATTATTCAGATGTTAAAAGTAGGCTTGAAAAACTAACTAAAGAAATATTTAAAAAAGTACCATCTGGAGTTGGTAAAGGTGGTTTTTGGAAATTAAATGATAATGAAATGAAAAATATTCTTGAAAATGGAGCTCAATATCTTTATAAGATTGGTTATGCTGAAAAAGAAGATTTAGAAGCAACAGAAAGCTATGGTAAATTAGAAGGTGACGCTACTACAGTCTCAAAAATAGCAAAGGCTAGGGGGAAAGATCAAATTGGAACAATTGGCGCGGGAAATCATTTTGTAGAAATTCAAATGGTTGAAAAAATATATGACGAAAAGTTAGCTAAAAAATTAGATTTAGAAAAAGAAAAAATTACTGTAATGATCCACTGCGGCTCAAGAGGATTAGGTCATCAAGTCTGCACTGATTATGTTAAAGAATTTTTAAAAGAATTAGATAAAAAAGGAATCAAATTAGTTGATAGAGAGTTAGCTTATGGTGATTTTCATTCTAGCCTTGGACAAGCTTATTTTAGAGCTATGAATTCAGCCGCTAATTTTGCTTGGGCTAATAGACAAATGATAACTTATCAAATAAGAAAATCGTTTGAAAAAATCTTCGGTAAAGAGATAAAGATAACCCAAATTTATGATGTAGCGCATAATATATTAAAAATTGAAGATTATGACAACCGTAAATTAATTATTCATAGAAAAGGAGCAACAAGAGCTTTTTGGCCTGATCATTTAGAGCTTCCGCTAAAATATAGAGAAATTGGTCAACCAACTTTAATACCAGGATCAATGGGGACTGCGAGCTACATTTTAATTGGTCAAAAACTTTCAAAAGAAATATCTTTCGGCTCTGCTCCTCATGGAGCCGGGAGACTAATGTCAAGAACAGAAGCTAAAAAGAAAATAAAAGTAGAAAAAATTAAAGAAGAATTAAATAAAAAAGGGATTGTGGTTGAAGCTGGTAGTTTATCAGGATTAGTTGAAGAAGCTCCTCTTGCTTATAAAGATATCAATCTTGTAGTTGAGGTCGTAGATAAAATTGGAATAGCAAAAAAATTAGCAAAATTAATTCCTATAGGTGTAATTAAGGGCTAATCTATTTATAGAAAAAATTTAAAATTTCTCTTGTTTTAATTTTTAAATCTAAAATTACGTCATTTAAAATAAGATAAGGAGTTATAGTTTCAATTTTATCATTTAAACTTTTCTCAAGACTGTTTCTCCAAACATATCTTAACTCAGTATTTATATGAATAATATTAATTCCACTCTCAATAGCTTCCTTAATTTGAAAATATTCTATTCCAGATCCTCCATGAAGAGTTAAAAATTTGTTAGTTCTTCTCTTTATTTCTTTTATTCTTTGAAAATCTATTTTAATAGGTGTTGAAGTTGAAATTCCATGTAGATTACCAACAGAAATAGCTAAAGAATCTACATTCGTTTCTTTTGCAAAAATTTCTGCTAAATTTGGATCTGTTAAATCTTCTTCTTCTATTTCAATTTTTTCTTTAAAAATTTCAGATTTTCCTTTTATATTACCAACCTCCCCTTCAATAAAAACATCTTTTCTTATTCTTCTTGCCATCTCTACAAATTCCTTTGTCAGTTTTTTATTTTCATCAAAATTTAAATTAGAAAAATCAAGAGTTATAGCATCATAACCAAAATTTAAAACTTCTTCTGCGCTTTTAAAACTCTTACAATGATCTGCGTTTAAAAAAACTTTCGCTCCTTTCTCTTTTTCAAATTCTACTATTTTTTTTAAAAGATCACCTCCCAAAAATTTTCTCTCTCCTTCTGAGGCTCCTAAAATTATCCAAATATTTAATTCTTTTGAAATATCACAAAATGCCCTTAATTGTTCAAAAGTTGAAACATTAAAATGAAATATAAATTTCTGCTTTTGAATTATTTCATTCAAATGCATTTTAAACTAAAAAAATTTCAACAAGCTTTTGATTTATTCTAGCAAAAGCTTCCCTTTCGACTAAAATTTCATTTTTCTTTTCTTCCTCCCAAAAAATTATTGTACCCTTCTCTAATAAACATAAAAGAGGTTGATGATTTGGAAGAATAGTAATTTGACCTAAATAAGTTGGAAGAGTTATTTTATCTATTAAGTATTCTTCTTCTCCTTCTAGTTTATAAATTTTTAATTTTATTTTTTTCATTCTATACTTCCTCCTTTCATATAAAAAACATTTTCATCTAATTCATCATAATAACCATTTAATATTTTTTCTAAAGTATCAAGAGCCTCTTCTTTATTTACATAAACACCTGGTTTTCCAGTAAAAACTTCAGCAACTGAAAATGGTTGAGAAAAGAAATTTTGAATTTTTCTTGCCCTATAAACAATAAGTTTATCTTCATAAGAAAGTTCTTCCATACCCAAAATTGCAATAATATCTTGAAGTTCTTTGTATCTTTGAAGAGTGCTTTGAATTTTTCTTGCAATCTCATAATGTCTTTCTCCTACAATTTCTGGTGAAAGTGCTGTTGAAGTAGAAGCAAGTGGATCAACAGCTGGATAAATTCCAAGCTCAGCTAGTTGTCTTGAAAGAACAATAGTAGAATCTAGATGAGAAAAAGTACTCACTGGCGCAGGATCGGTTATATCATCAGCCGGAACATAAATTGCTTGAACAGATGTTATAGAGCCATCTTCAGTTGAAGTAATTCTTTCTTGTAAATAACCCATTTCCTCAGCTAAGGTGGGTTGATAACCAACAGCTGAAGATTGTCTACCTAATAAAGTTGAAACTTCAGAACCAGCTTGAGTAAATCTAAAAATATTATCAATAAAAAGTAAAACATCTTTCTTTAAAACATCTCTAAAATATTCCGCCATAGTTAAAGCAGAAAGAGCTACTCTGAATCTAATTCCTGGGACCTCATTCATCTGCCCAAAAACTAAGACTGTTTTTTCTAAAACACCAGAATTTTTCATTTCAAGAAAAAGCTCATTACCCTCTCTTGATCTTTCCCCTACTCCCGCAAAGACAGAATATCCCCCATGATGCTTAGCAATATTATGAATTAGTTCCATTAAAAGAACCGTTTTCCCTACTCCTGCTCCACCAAAAAGACCAACCTTGCCACCTTTTATAATAGGACAAAGAACATCAACTACTTTAAGTCCTGTCTCTATTATTTCTATATTTTCTGATTGTTTTTTAAAAGATGGTGGCTTTCGATGAATTGGCCAAAATTCTTTAAAATCATTTTTATTAAGATCATCTATTGGTTGTCCTAAAGCATTAAAAACTCTACCTAAAACTTCTTCGCCCACAGGAACTTTAAGGTAATCATAAGTTCTAATCACCTCTAAACCTCTTGAAAGAGTATCAGTTGGACCAAGAGCAATAGATCTTACTATTCTGTCTCCAAGATGATAAAATGTTTCTAAAAAAAGATTTCGATCTTTTACTTTTAAAGCTTCATAAATAAAAGGTACCTCTTCAAATTCTACATCAACTATTGAGCCAACTACTTGAACTATTTTCCCCCTCATGTTTTTAATTAAACTTTTGAAACATATTCTCCTGTCTCAGTGTTTACAATTATTTTATCTCCTTCTTTTACAAAAAGAGGCACTACAACTTCAAGATTATTTTCGCAAATAACAACTTTACTACCTCCCTGAGCAGTATCCCCTCTTACACCAGGTGGCGAAATTTTAACCTCATATTCTATTTTTATAGGTAGCTCGATATTTACTAATTCTTCATTATAAAAATAACCTGTCACTTCAAGATTTTTCTTTAAAAACTTATCTTTATCTTGAAGAAGATATTTTTCAGCTTCAATTATTTTACCTTTTTCATCTTTAAAGTAAAATTTTTCTCTTTTACTATATAGAAAAAAAATTTTTTTCTTTTCTATTTCGATATATTCTACATCTTCATTTGGTTTAAAGTTTTTTCTAATTACACCTCCACTTAAATTTTGCAATTTCAATTCTAAATTAGCTCCACCTCTACCTAAATGTGTATGAGTAATCTCTAAAACTTTAAAAATTTTTCCTTCTAATCTAATATAATCTCCTTTTTCTAATTTATTTACATTCATAACTTTATATTATACCATAGCTTCTAATAGCCACAGTCCATTCACCTTTTATTTTATTTTGTTCAATTTCTTTAATAATTTTTTCTATTTTTCCAAAATAGTATCTTTGATTTATTTTAGTCAATTCTTTAAAGATAAAAAAATCAGCCTCAACTTTACAATCTTTCAAAATTTTTTCAATTAATCTTAGTGTTTTTAAAATTCTAAAAGGTGACTCAAAGAAAATTATTGTAACTTTGTTTTTTAAAAAATAATTTAAAAATTTCTTTATTTTTCCTTCTTTTTTAGGTAAAAAACCTAAAAAAACTAAATTTTTAACCTGAAAAGGCAAGAGAGAAATTACTGTAGTTAAAGCTGACGGACCAGGAATACACTCAAAATTTATCTTATTTTCTATACATATTTTTACAAGACTAGCAACTGGGTCAGAAACTCCAGGCATTCCACTTGAAACTAAAAAAGCCACTTTTTTATTTGTTAAAACTTCAATCAAATTTTTAACTCTTCTAAAATTTAAAATTTTCTTTTTACTTTTAATAAGATTAAGTTTAAAAAGACTTTCTATTAATTTTAATGTTTTTTCAGGATTTTCACATAAAATTAAGTCAACTTCGTCTAAGGTTTCAATTGCTCTTAAAGTTATATCCTTTAAATTTCCAATTGGACTTCCAACGATATAAAGCATAGTTATATTATAATTAAAAATATGAAAAAAATATATTTTGTCGGTATAAAAGGAACTGGAATGTCTGGATTAGCTATAATTTATAAAAAACTTGGATACAATGTTGTTGGTTCTGATGTAGACAAATATTTTTTTACTCAAGATTCTCTTTTAAAAAATAATATAAAATTTTATAAAGGTTTTAGTTTAGATAATCTAAAAAAAGAAATGCCAATAGATTTTTTAGTAACTTCGAACGCTTGGTTAAATAATAAAGAAACTCTGTGGGCAAAAGAAAAAGGAATAAAAGTTTTAAATTATCCTCAAGCTGTTGCTTCAATTTTTAATAAATCGTTTGGAATTGCAATTTGTGGAACTCATGGTAAAAGCACCACCACCGCTTTTCTAGGTAAAATTTTTCAAATAGCAAATTTAAAAACAATTGTCTTAGTAGGATCACCAGTTAAAGATTGGGAAAGTAACGTTTATTTTAGTGGCAAAGATTATTTTATTTTAGAAGCAGATGAATATAGAGGGGCTTTTTTAAGTTATAAACCAAAAATTATAATTTTAACATCTTTAGATTATGACCACCCAGATTTTTTTAAAACAAAAAAGGAATATAAAGAAATTTTCATAAAATTTTTTAAAAATTTAACAGGCCCCAGAATTTTAATAAGTTACTCCAAATTCAATTTACCGAAAGAAATAAAACAAATAAAAATTAAGTATAATCCCAAAATCAAATTTAATTTTTATGCGCCAGGAAATCATTGGCAAAAAAATCTTCAGCTTTTGTTTAAATTTTCAAAAATATTTGAAAAAAATTTTAGAGTTAAAAATTTTACTAAAAGTTTTTTTGAGTCAACTAAAACATTTGGAGGAGTAAAAAGAAGATTTGAAATTTTAAACCAAAATCCAGTTTTAGTTGATGATTATGCTCATCATCCAAAAGAATTAATTTGTTTTTATAAAAGTTTAAAAATAAAGTTTAAAAATAAAAAAATATTTTTAATTTTCCAGCCACACACCTATAGTAGAACAGAAGCTTTATTTAAGGATTTTAAAAAAGTTTTTAGAAAAATAGAGAATTTAATTTTATTCAAAACATTTACTTCAGCTAGAGAATCTGAAAATAAAGAAATTGAAAAGAAAATAAGACAATTAAAGAAAGAAATAAAATTGAAATACTTTGATGATAAGGTTAAATTAATAAAATTTTTAAAAAATAAATTGAAAAAATTTAAAAATATAGTTATTGCTACAGCGGGCGCGGGTGATATTTATGAAATTTTAAAAAAACTCAAAAGCTAACTCTTTCTTTTCCTCTAGGCTCGGTTTTAATTTTTAAAATTCCAATTAAATTCATAAACCAAAAAAACAAAGAGGCAATTAAACTTAAAATGATACCAAAAGCCACAACTAAAGATTCGTAAATAAAAGTTATAATTAAAAAGATAGCTAAAATTAAAATATTTCTATTGTTAAAAGGTAAAGATTCGTACTTGGATTTTAAAATAAGATAAATAATTTCTGAAAGCGTATCTTTTTCTTCAATCTCAATATTAAACTTTTCTTTGACATTTTTTATAAATTCATTACTTGGTATCGAGATTTCTAAACCTAGCAAATTAATTTTTTTTGAAAGGATATACTCTTTAATAGTTTTTTTATAATCAAAATCTTTATCTATCTCCTTTAAAAAGGGATTCAAGAATACAAACGATTTTTCAAAATAAGATTGAGGTATAAAAAATTTACCTTCTCTAATTTCTGGAAATTGAAAATAAAAAATAGTAGCTAACAAAATAAATAAAGATATAAAAATAAAATTCCAAATGTTTTTAAATATTTTTGAAAAAGATAATTCAACTGTTTTATTTTCTTCTCTTTTAGTAAGATAAAAAGTTATAAAATTAAAAATAAAAAAAATAAAAAATGCTATCGAAAGAGTAGTTGGATTTATTTTTTTAAAATTAAAAATAAAAAAAGATATTGGCCAAATAAAAGAAATAAAAAATATTTCTGAATTTTTAAGTTGGGGTAAAATAATAGAACCAAAAAAACATAAAAAAAATATTGTAATGATAAAATAAATAAAGTTTTGAAGGTTTAAATTAGAATAAAGGTAAAATGTATACCATCCTAAAAATAATAAAATAAATAAAAAAATAATAGTAAATATTATTTTCTTAAAAATGACGGTATCAAAATTGCTAATTTCCTGTTTGACCATAAAAACTTTTACCAATCTGACTCATTAGATTTGAAAGTTCTTTAATTAATAATTCCAATTGCTCTATATCGTCTCTTTCTTTTGCCCTTTTTATCTCTTCTAATTTAGTCTCTATACTTTGTTTCAAATCTATAGGAATTTTATCCTTATATTCATTTAAAAGTTTTTGAGTATTGTAAATTAAATTATCAGCTTGATTTTTAACTTCTGCGGCTCTTCTCTTTTTAGCGTCTTCTTGAGCATACATTTCTGCCTCTTTTTTAAGTCTTTCTATTTCTTCTTTTGAAAGCTGAGTTGAAGCTTCAATTCTAACTGATTGCGATCTACCTGTAGCTTTATCTCTAGCTGTAACTGATAAAATTCCATTAACATCAATTTCAAAAGTAACCTCAATCTGAGGGACCCCTCTTGGTGCTGGAGGTATTCCATCTAAAATAAATCTTGCAAGAGTTTTATTATCAGAAGCCATTGGTCTTTCTCCTTGAACTACATGAATCTCTACTTGTGTCTGATTATCTTCCGCTGTTGTAAATATTTCTGTTTTTGAATAAGGAATAGGTGTATTTTTGGGTATCATAGGGTGAGCAATATTACCAAGAGTTTCAATTGAAAGAGTAAGCGGCGTAACATCTAAAAGCAAAATATCTCTCACGTCTCCTTGCAAAATTCCCGCCTGAATAGCGGCGCCAATTGCTACAACTTCATCAGGATTGATATCTTTATAAGGTTCTTTTTTGAAAAATTCTCTCACTTTTTGAATAATAAGAGGCATTCTAGTCTGTCCCCCTACTAAAATAACCTCATCAATATCAGATGGTTTTAAACTAACTTCTTTTAGGGCATCATTTACAATTTCAATTGACTTTTCTATAAGATCATAAGAAAGTTCTTCTAATTTTGATCTTGTAAATTTATAGTAAAGATGTTTAGGTCCAGAATTATCGTAAGTAATAAAAG
>Ga0197143_1002572_pt1 | contig 13123 bp, 9 predicted proteins | sample GBS70_MetaG_FD_148603 | JGI IMG/M metagenome (GOLD analysis project Ga0197143, IMG submission 148603) | Sediment microbial communities from Great Boiling Springs, Gerlach, Nevada, United States - GBS 70_MetaG | ecosystem: Environmental > Aquatic > Thermal springs > Hot (42-90C) > Sediment...
GTGCCGACATTGCGGCGAACATCGCCGGGATTGAGCGTTTCGCTGCGACCCAGCGCGTGTTCCAGAAGCTCCCAGCTCCACAAACCCTTATCCCCGGCCTGCCAGACGGCTTCACCGGTCAGGCAGGTCACTGCAGCAATGCCAGTCTCGCCTTCTTGCCTTCGCTCCATCATCACCTGCAGGGTTTCCAGGGCGTGGAAACCGTACACCTCGATGGGGCCGTAGGCGGCTACCAGCGCTTCTTCGATGGGCGAATTCAGGGGCAGTTCCAGTTCCGGACGACGCCAGGTGACCGGCAAACTGGAACCGGCCAGCATCGGGATGTTCAACTCCCGCGCCCAGTCGTACATTTGTTTCGCTTTCGTCCAGCTATAGGAGAGATGTTTATCCACAAACACGGGCACCACCTGACCGGTTTTGCGAAACACTTGGACAATTTGCTCCATCCACTCATAACGGGGATAGAGAATCTGGCCCTTTTCGTTGCTGGGATAATCGCCATGCTCGGCGATATGCAGCACGCCATCCACGACCAGTTTGCCGGTGCCCATTGTCAACGCTTCGTCAATGCTGCGACACAGACGGATGTTGTGTTCCTTCGCCAGTTCCCTGGCCAGATCGTTGGCGGGAAACTGATCGACGTACATGGTACGGACGTAATGCTCCGGCACGTGGAATTTGCCCTGTAAGGGATAGCCGAAAATAAAACGCCCCGCGATGTGATACGAGTGCGACATGGGGCGATAGACCGTAGTCAGGACGGCTAAAGGCTTGCGGTTGGTGGTATCCAGTCGCGGCGGGCGGGTGCGAAAGGGAATTTCCTGGCCTGCCAGTGGATGGAATGCACCAGCGCCGAGCAGGGCGGCGGTCTGGCGCAAAAATTCCCGGCGACTCCAGAATCGGGGCTCCTGGTGCATGGTTTACCTCCTGAGTCTCGCGGTGTCTGGTCGGGCGAAAGACAGGCTTTTCCTGCTGAATTCGGAAGTGCGCGGCACTTGAAGGCTTTCCTGGCCAGCCCGATCGGTCACGCGGCAAGGGCGTGCGGTATATTTCCGTTGTGGTATAGAGGAAGGCCAATCCGCTAGGCGAAGCGCGGTTTAGCCGAGCAGCTTTCGTAGAAACCGCAAGCCCTCCTCGATATCCCGTCGGGCAGTGAGTCCTGGCTGACGTTTGAGGGCAATCCAACCGCGATAGTCGGCGTCTCGCAAAGCGTTGAGCAAGCCGACCCAGTCCACGTGGCCGTGACCTAACGGCACTTCCTGGGCCGGGTGCGTCCGCGAACCTCGTCGCGCTTCCCGGGCCTGGACATAACGCAGATGCGGATAAAGTTGCCCGACGGCCTCTTCCGGTTCAAATCCGTGAGCAATGAGCGTGGCCGGGTCAAGCATCACGCCCAAACCTTCCGATTGCCAGCGGTCAAGGAATTGTCGCCAGACAGTCGGCGGTGTGCTGCCGGTTTCTAGAGCCAGCACCGAGCCGACTCGTTCGCCGTAACGTCCCAGCGTTTCCAGAGCATCCTGCAGCCAGCGTCGGCCGGGAGCATCTTCTTGTTCCGGCAAGGTGCCCGGGTCGAGTAAAACGATCCGGCTGCCGACGTCGTAAGCCAGCTGCAGAGCCTTGCGGCACAGGTCAAGCCGTGCTTCCAGCCCTTCCGGCTCATCCAGACCGCGTGCCAAGGGAATGCGAATACCAGCCGCGCTCAGCCAGTTGGCCTCCAGAAGGTGGCGAAGCTCTTTGCGGGCGGACTGGCTGAGCTGGTCGGGAGCCAGTTCGCCGGTCGCTACCCATTCGGCTCCCTGCACACCCCAGTCACGCAGGCGTTTTACCGCTGTCCGGAAAGGCTCGGCCAGCGACGCTATAGACACTGCCAGACGGAACTGGTTCATGGCTTCCTCGCAAGCCAAAAATGACGCTGACCGGCTGGGCGAGCTGGCGGAAGACTTCGCTGCTTAGACTCACCGTATCCCAGCGCGGACTGCGCAGCCGCATGTGTTGTATGTACGGCTCCGCAAATATGCCGCACACAGCGTAAGCCTCGCCCTGCCAGGTCCAGGCATCGCACCAATCCTGCGCGGTTTCCACCGCGGCCCGACCACGTAAATGATAGACGAACACCAGCACGCTTCTGGCACGTAGTAATTGCCCCCAAGCCAGCAAACTGGTCGGGTCTTGGCGAGTGCACCAGCGTTCCCAGACCCGCCTGGGTTGGGTTTGGCTGCCACCAGGATAACGCCGTCCTTTCACATCCACCACATAGCCGCGACCCCTGCGGTCGTAAACCAGAAAGTCGGGACTTTTAAGCAGCTGACGGTTCACCATTCGCCGCTGGCTTTCATCCACGCTCAGGTAAGGCAGCTGATGAAACCGCAGCCAGGCGACAAAGGCCCGTTCGTAACGGTTACCGCCGTCCATGATTGCCTTCCTTGCCCGCCAAATCACCGCTGCCGCAAGTCCAAGCACGCAGCCCGATCGATCACCGCCCGAATTCTGTTCGCCGGTAGCAGTGCCCGCCAACTGAGCCGGCTTGAAGAAATATGTATGGCGACGGATTGGAAACTTCCAGGCGACTACCAATGTCTGCCACGGTCTGCCGCAGGCCTACCACTACACGCAAACACCGCGCGACGCAAAACGCACAACCTGAACTGTTCGGACGCAGACGCAAAAACTTTGCCAGCGGCGAAAACTTTTTGCCATGGCGCGAAAATAGCAGCTTCCTATTCCATGGCAGCCCGGAAAAATCGTTATTATCCGCTTGCCAGTCCACTGGCAGCGCGGAACAATTGAATAGACCAGCGCGATCACGCCGATGGAAGATCAGGGCACATGTCCGCAACAGGGAAAGAGGTGCAGCCATGCAGTACTCTGACCATCGAGCCATGGTAGAGCGTGGTCGCAAAGCCGGGCTGCAGACTGCGGAGCTGTATCGAACCCTGGAGAATCGTCCGGTGCCCGCTCACGAACTGGCCAACACCACGGTGGACGAAAACGGTTACAGCGTGGCCATTCGTGCGGATGGGCGTATCAGCTACCGGCCCGGAAACGACCTGCGTTAGCGCCAGCCGGCCGCAATGATGGTCATGTCATCCGCTTGTGGCAACGGCTCGCGGAAACGCCGCAAGGTGTCGGCGAGCGTCGTCACAATGTTCTGCGGCGAACTGCGCCCGATTTCAGCCAAGATTTGTTCCACCCGTGCAGCCCCGAAGAATTCGTTGCTGGCATTCCGCGCCTCCAGCACGCCATCGGTTACCAGCAACAGACGGTCGCCCGGTTCGAGCGTCAACGACTGTTCCTGATATTTCGCCTCAGCGGCTACACCCAGAATCAAACCCCGTGCCTCCGCCCGCTGGCACTGGCCAGTTTGCGACCGAAACAACCACGGAGCAGGGTGACCGGCACTGGCATAAGAGAGCTGGCCGGTCTGCCGATCCAGAACAGCGTAAAAGGCAGTTACGAAATGTTCCTCGGTCAGGCCGTGCAGATACCGATTCATCTGCGCCAGCAAAGCTGCCGGTTGGGTTACCTGGCTGGCACAACTCAGAAAGGCCGTATGAGTCATGATCGCGATCATGGCCGCCGGAATACTGTGGCCGGTAGCATCGGCAATAAGCATGCCCACAAACCGATCGTGGGAAACGGCGAAATTGTAATAATCCCCGCCTAGCGGGTCCACCGGCGCATACACGACCGCCACCTGCAGGTCGGGGAAGTTCGGAGTGGCTTGCGGCAGAAGTCGGCTTTGAATTCGACCGGCAATGGTCATGCTCAACCGGATTTCTTGATCCCGCTCCTCCAATTGCCGGCACGCCTGACGTAATTCCTGCGTTCGCAGCTCGACCTGCCGATTGAGATATTCCATGTAGCTGTCGAGTAAATCACGAGCGGTAACCAAGCCCACTAAGCGACCTGCTTCCACGACCGGTACATGGCGAACATGCACCGTCTCCATCAACGAACGGGCTTGCTCCCAGCTGGATTGCGGCGTAACTGTCCACGGGTTGGGCGTCATCAATTCCCGCACCGGTTTCGTCAGCCAGCTGGAATCCGAAGACCCGGCCAGATAACGCAGCACATCTCGCTCGGTGAAGATGCCCAATAACCGTTCCTGCTCGGTCACCAGCACCGCCCCGACGCGATGTTCTGCCATCCGGCGAATCGCTTCGCTGACGGCGGCTTCCGGCGTTACCGTGATGGGATGGCGCACCATCACTTCGCCAACACTCAGTACATAGCTCGCTGATGCAGACATAGCACCTCCTGCGTTTGCTTGATCTCCTGCCTGTCGCTTTTACTTCACCCAAAGAGGATCGGATAATTTGGCCATGACCGGGTGGGGTTTCCAGCTGATCGCTGGGAGCCATTATTCCTGCGGCAACAGGTCATCGGGAGGGAGCCGCCGCAATTGTTCCAGCATCAATTCCAGGTAGGATCGCCGTTCGCTCTGCTGCAAGCCGAGCTCCTGAGCGAGAGATTGCAGGGCCCGCCGGGCCGTTGTCAGTTCCGGCTGGCCGACCCGCGTTTCCAGCTCGACAAACTGACCGAGCCGGCTGACGTTGTCCAGGCACACTTTCACCGTGTAACCCCGCCAGTCGAGTTCGTAAATCCGCCGTTCTTTGTACAAACCCACCAGAATGCGGTAGCCGAGGTGCTCTAACAGATCGCAGGCCTGTTCAAAAACGGCTGGAGACGTGAGTTCCACTTCAATCTCTTCGCGGGTTTTGCTGAGCGGGTCTAGTCGGGGACCTTTATAGGTAAGCCAGAGCCGATTCGCCGTACGTCGCAACCGTAATGCTTCGTCAGTTTTAGCAAAATCGCGATCCGGCGAGGCGAAGTAAATGTCTTGCTCGTGTTCCGACCCAAGTTCGCGTGCGCCGAGCTGGTTCAGCCGTTGGACTACCGAAGCGGTATCAGTGAGCGGATATTTCATTTCAACTTCCAAGCTCGGTGAATGGGCAGATTCCTGTGGCACAGCGTTGCCTCAATCAGTATTGCAGCCAGCCGGGCTGTTTTGGGAATCATTCGCGCAACGTTACCAGCATCGTCATCGCCTTGCCGGCCTCCGAAGCGGGACATCCGCCCAGTGCTGACGGTAATCAGTCGCGCGGCCCCACTAACATCTTAGTTGTCTGCGTTCTCCAGGAAAACGGGAGACGCCGCCGACCCGACTGGCTCGGCATAGGTGGTTTAGTGCAGGACGACGCTGCGTTGCCAAATGTGTACTTCACAACACGGGGGGAAGGCACAATGCGTGCTTCGCAAGACGGGGCAATCAAAATCTATGCTTGGCCATGCAAAGGCAGCTAAAATGTGAGCTTCGCAATGCGCGAGCAGGCACTAACACGCAGCGCAAATTCGCATCCATCCGGCGGAAACGCGCATCCACCTGGCGGAAATAAGCATTTGCCCAGGAGAAGCCCCATATCCACCAAGTGGAGGCGCGTATGCAACCAAGAGCATCGGGGTCAGCCCGCCGTAGTTCGATAGTGCACTGCAACGGCGTTGGTTTTCCACGGTTTGCTTACGTCAGCGGCTAGCGATTGCGGTATCGGCTAGTAAGCTAAGATCACTGACAGGGGTGGATCAATCGGCTTTGGTAGACACGGGGGAGACGACACCATGCCTGCGACAGCGGTCTGGCTTGGTTTGGCCCTGCTTTCGCTGCTGGCGCAAACGCCAGGTTTCACGATTCCGGCGACGGCTGCCAATCGAGAGTCCCCAGTCGGTGACGAGTGGCCGTGTTGGACGATGTCACCGAACGGCAGAGTGGCAAGCCCAGAGGCGAGCTCTCTCGCTTTTCATGCATGCCCGGCGCATCCGGGAGTGCCGCCAGCCAGCGTAGGTTTGCGGGTGCTCGTCCCGGCCAGCGTGTCGGCAGGCGAAACATTGACCTGTCGCATCCGCGCTTATAACCATTCACCGGTGGCGGTGTATCAAGTCGAATTGCGTTGTCGGCTGGATGCGGGTGTGGAATTGGTGGACACCGCACCGCCGGCCGAACAGCAGGGAGCGCAACTGGTTTGGCGGTTCGCGCAACTGAGTCCCGGTGAGGTTCGCGGGTTCACGTTGAGGTTACGTCCCAGCGTGGCGGGGCCCGTCCGAGTTTGTGCTCGCATTCGCTATGAGCATGGTGTATGTGTCGAAACCACGGTACGCCCCAGAGCTGAGCAGCCCGGCCAGGCGATCCTGGACTTGCACAAGGAAGGGCCGACCCAGGTGGCCTTGGGGGAAAGCGTGCCCGTGCGATTACTGGTGCACAATCGCGGTTCCGCACCGGCCGAGGAGGTGGTCATCGTGGACGAACTTCCCGAAGGTCTGGAACATGCCGACGGTGGCCGGCGCCTGACTTTTTTCCTCGGGCGTGTCGCTCCCAGTCAGCAGCGGGTGGTGCAATATCGGCTGATAGCCCGGCGTCCCGGAAACTGGACGAACCGGGCTACCGTGCGGGCGCGTGGCGGCGTGGAAGCATTCGCCAGTCAGACCATTACCGTCGCCGAACCGAAACTGGCTGTTCGTGTGGACGCACCAGCTCAGGCATTTTCCGGAACGGCCCTGCCTGTAAGCATCCGCGTAACCAATACCGGAGCAGTGCCCCTGAACCAAGTGGCCCTGGAATATCGCATTCCCAGCGGGAGCACTGTACTCGAAAGCCGCCCGGCAGGCGCGGTCGGAACTAACGTGGTACGATGGACAATTTCGCAATTGTCTCCGCAAAAGCCGGCCAGCTTCACCGTGCAGGTGCGGCCGATGCAAGCTGGCACGGTCGAACACGCGGTAACTGCAATTGCCGGAACTAGTGTCGCCCGTGCCCAGGCAACCACACAAGTGCTCGGTGCTACCGGTCTGCTACTGGTCGTGGTGGACACGGATGACCCAGTGCTGGTAGGGCAGGACACTCGCTATCACCTCATCGTTCGCAATCAGGGCAGTGCCGCCGCTACCAATATCCGTCTGCGCGTGGTGGTGCCGGAGGAATTCGCTATCACCCGTGTTCAGGGTCCCAGCGACCACCAGCGCGACGGGCAGAAGCTTTTGTTCGAGCCGCTGCATTTGCCGCCGAACACCGATCGCATTTACCGTATCTACGTCCGGGCACTCAAACCTGGAGTCGTTCGCTTGCGGGTGGAAATGACCGCCGACCAGCTCCCTGCCGGCCCGGTGCGGGCAGAAGAAAGCACCACCATTCTGGACGGTTCCGGCCAATAGTGTACAATAGCTCAGTTATGGCCGGAGAGGGGATGATGCGTGGACGTGGCGCTAATGAAAATCCGCCCAACCGCTTCGAGCCGCTGGTCTATGAACCACTTCCCGACCTAGCCGAGGAAGATCGCCCCGGGCCGCGCACCCAGTTTTTCGTGGATCGGTCGCGCTCTTTGATTACGAGCAACGATAGCCCCGATGTTGGCTTCACCTACAGCATCAATCCATACCGCGGCTGTGAGCATGGTTGCATTTACTGTTTCGCCCGCCCGACGCATGAGTATCTCGGCTGGTCGAGCGGTCTGGATTTCGAGACGAAAATCCTGGTTAAGACCGATGCTCCGCAACTGTTGCGGCAGGAGCTTGCCGCGCCCGACTGGCCTGGCGAAGTCTTGGCCATGAGCGGCGTAACCGACTGCTACCAGCCCATCGAACGCCATCTGCGACTGACGCGGGCCTGCCTGGAAGTGTTGCTCGAATTCCGACAGCCCGTGGCCGTGGTTACCAAAAACCACCTCGTCTGCCGCGATAAGGATTTGCTGGCAGCTTTGGCCAGTTACCAGGCGGCGGCGGTGTACATTTCCATCACCACCCTTGACCCGGAACTTGCTGGCCGCATGGAGCCGCGCGCTTCCCGACCTGCCGCTCGACTGGCCGCCATTCGGGAACTCGCCCAGGCTGGGATTCCCGTCGGAGTGCTTACCGCCCCGATTATTCCTGGCCTAAACGACCACGAGATTCCCGCGATTTTGCAAGCGGCGGCCGAACACGGTGCCCGTTTCGCTGGCTATATCGTGTTGCGCTTGCCTTATGCGTTGAAGGAACTGTTCGACTCATGGTTGCAGCGACACTATCCTGAACGCCGCGAAAAAGTTTTGAGTCGAATCCGCGAATTGCGGGGTGGCAAACTCTATGATGCCCATTGGGGAACACGAATGACCGGCACCGGGCCGATCGCCGACGCCATCGCTTCGCTGTTTCGCGTTGCCGCTCGCCAGTCCGGCCTCGATCAACGGCATCCGACGCTTTCCGCAACCCATTTTCGCGTCCCTACTGCTTCGCGCCAGCCCGATCTCTTCGCGTCCAGCTAGTGCCATGACAGCCACTGTTGCCGGCTATCCTCGGAGGTTCACGGATTCCGCGATTTTGACGGGCGGAAATCGTAGTGTGGCCAGACGGATCGGATGGAAGCTGGTGCGGTTCGTGCTTGCCTATTCAGCCGGTTTGCTGCGGCTAAACCGATATTTCGTCAACGCGCCAGGCCACTGACCGCTTCAGGCAAGGTTGCAATCGGCAAACGGCTTACTCGTCGAGCTGGCGTAACGCGACCCCCTGTGGTCAGGGACATCGGCATTCAGTCACCGTCGCAGCACTGCGGTTCTGCCAGGTCGGACCGGAAACCAAGTGCCGCACTGCACAAGCGGCTTGGAATGCAACCGCACGACACTGCGAGTCCGATCGGAAATCTAGGTAGGCTCTCCGCCTCTTTCCAAGTGCCATCGGCTTGAGGGTCGTGGATATAATTGCTAGCAGTGGCCTTGCTCCCACCACACTTTCCCCGTCAGTTCGGCGAGGAAGGACCATGCGTCGCGATCCGCTCCGCGAGAAAGTCAACCAGGTTCGCGAACAAATCGCATCGTTGCAGCAGTGTGCCACTAAGTTGCGGCAAGACCTGGACTGGCACAGTTCCGTCAATCTTCCGGCACTGGAACAGGAGCTTGCCAGTTGCGACGATGGCAAACGACAGCTGACCGCGCAGTTGCAGTCCCTGGACGCCGAAATCACTCAACTGCAAGATTGGCTGCGGGAAACTGTAACGTTCCTGGCCACCCTGCACGACCAGAGCCGTGGCTGCACCATGCCGGGGCAGTCGCACACTTTGCAGCGCATACCGCAGGGTGCGCCCGAAGAATTGGCCTCCTTCTTGACTACGGCGGAGCAGGGTTGGTGGCAGGAAATAGCGGCCAGTCAGCAGAGTCGGCGGCGCATTCGGGAAGATTTGTCGAGAGTCGAAGGGGGACTGGCGGAGCTTCGGCAGGCCCTGGCTCAAAGTGAGGCCCATCGCACTGAGTTGCACAAACAGCTGGGCGAGTTAGCGACGCGGCAAAGCAGCCTGACGGAAACGATCGCCTGGTACGACAGCATCCGCGAGCCGGATTTAGCAAGGCAATTAGTGGATACCGGGTCTCAGTCCGACCGCCTGAGTGCCGAAGGTGCTGCCCTGGAGGCGGAAATCGCGCGACTACGGCAGGAATTGAGCGAACTGGAAAAGCAGATCGGCTCGCTGTGGAACCCGCTGAACTGGTTCACCAGCCAGCAGTCGAAGTTGCGGCTGCGTCAGCGTGGACTTCAAAAACGGCTGAGCCGTCTCGAGTCCGCCGAGAAATCACGTCGCCACGAGCTCGAGGCATTGCGAAAACGCCAGGCAGACCTAAAAGAAACCCTTCTGCGCTATCGTGCGTTTGACCGCTCTGCTTCGGGGGCGGAATTGAGTCGCATCCAGCAGGAAGTTGCCCGGTTGGCGGCTGAAGCACGGGTTGCGGAAGCGCGGTGCCGTACCCTCGAGGAGTCGCTCGCGAACCAGTCGGCCCAACGCGACTTGCTCATCCACGAGCAGGCCGCGCTGGAATCCCGCATCGGGGCGTTGTATCAGGAAATCCTGCGGCACAGGCAAACCTGGATTGAACAAGCCCTGACCAGCCGACGCGATAAACGCACGGCACTGGCTGCCCAGTTGCAGCAGGAAGAGTCGCGTAGCCAGCAGATCCGTCACACACTCGAACGGTGTTACGCTTTTGACCCTGAGGCTTGCCGCCGTAAGCTGGAGCAGAAAGAGCAGCAAATCGCCGCTTTGAATCAGCGCCTGGAACGGCTCGAGGGCCTGATCCGCCGGAGAGATGCCGAACTCCCACCACTGCGGGAGAAGGCCGATGAACTGAAGCAGGAATTATCGAGCGCGGAACGCGATTTGGAGCGGGCCCGCGACCTCCAAGAGCGCCTGGATGTGGCGCCGAACGCATTCTATCGTCGCCGAATTCACGAGGAATGCGAAGCGGTCTTTGGCGACGGCAGCCCGCGAAACATTATCAGGGATCGGGAGCGGAAAATCTCCCAAATCAGGCCGCAACTGGAAAAAATCCGCGAGCGAATCCAGCGGATTGAAGAGTTGTATCTTCGCATGGGCGAAATGGCGTACATCGTGATTGACGGGAACAATTGCTGTTACCAGGGAGATGACTTCATAGGTCTGGCGGCGCTGCGGGCACTCGTTCCGGAGTTACTCAGGCAGGGTTTCCGCGTTGCCGTCATTTTCGATGGTTCGATTTGCCCCATGCTGGAGCTGAACGCCGCAGCAGTTAAGGAGCAGCTGGGCAACGGGATTATTTTCCACATCGTGCCCTCGCGGCAGTCGGCGGACGAGACCATTTTGGCCCTGGCCAAAGACGACCCGCACGCTTTCGTTCTCAGCAACGATCGCTTCGTCGAGTACCCCGAAAGCCCGGTAGTGCAACAGGGTCGGCTGATCCGCCATGAAATTGTGGACGGTCAGATTTTCGTCCGCAGCCTGGGCATTCAGGTGAGGTTCCGAGAAACCGGGGGCTGATGAGTGGAGCGAATGGCGCCAGCGCGTCCACGCGGTTTGTCGAATCACGCCAGGATTTCGTGCAAGATGCGGCCGCCGTTGATGGTGGGGCGTTCTTCGCGGCCATTGTAAAAGTAGGTGAGTTTACGGTGATCCAAACCCAGGCAGCGCAGGATGGTGGCGTGTAGGTCGTGGACGTGAACGCGGTTTTCGACGGCGTAAAGACCGATTTCGTCGGTGGCTCCGTAAGTGACGCCGCCACGAATGCCGCCACCGGCCAGCCAGACCGTAAAGCCCCAGGGATTGTGATCGCGGCCGTTGCCGCTTTCACTCATGGGAGTGCGACCGAATTCCCCGGCCCAGACAACCAGGGTGCTCTCCAGCAGACCGCGGCGTTTGAGGTCTTTAAGTAGAGCGGCAATCGGCTTGTCGCTGGCGCGACAGAGTCGGCTATGATTGGTTTCGACGTCGGTATGGGCGTCCCATTTGCTGCCCGAACCGCAGTAAATCTGTACGAACCGTACGCCGCGTTCCACAAGCCGGCGAGCCAGCAAACAGCAGCGCGCCATAGCAGAGGTTTCCGGCCGGTCGAGTCCGTAAAGGCGTTTCGTCTCCTCGGTTTCACGGCTGAGGTCTACGACTTCGGGAGCAGCAGCCTGCATGCGGAAGGCTAATTCGTAAGCGGCAATGCGGGCTTCCAGTTCCGTATCTTCGCGGCGGGTCTGGGCATGCAGGCGATTGAGTTCCTGAATGAAGTCGAGTCGGCGGCGCTGGTGTTCGCTGGTCTCCTGGGGACGCAGGTAAAGCACTGGGGCATCGCCTTCGCGGAAACGTGTTCCCTGCCAGGTCGCCGGCATGAAACCGGTGCCCCAATTCCGGGGCCCTCCGGCCGGATCATCGGGATTGTCTTGCAGGACGACAAAACCGGGCAGGTTTTCGTTGGCCGAGCCCAGACCGTACAAGGTCCAGGCTCCCAGACTTGGTCGCCCGGCGAGAATACTGCCAGTGTTCATCTGACAGACGCTGCCGACGTGATTGAGGCCATCGGCGTAACAGCTGCGGATGACGACCAGGTCGTCCACGCACTGCGCCAGTTCCGGCAGCCAATCGCTGACCCAGATGCCAGACTGACCATATTGCCGGAAAGTCCGTTTGCTAGCCAGCAAGGGCGTGTATGCAGTGCGTCCCATGGCGGTGACCGGGCGCTTGAAACTGGCCGGCAACGGTTGCCCGTGCAGCTTCGCCAGTGTCGGTTTCGGATCGAAAAGGTCGAGGTGGCTCGGCCCACCTTCGATGAACAGCCAGATAACGCTGCGGGCTCGCGGACGGAAATGGGGCGGTTTCGCCACCAACAGGTTGCCTTCGGCGCTACCGGCCTCGTTCAGGGCGTGAAACGCCAGCCAGCCGAATCCGCACCCTGCCAGTTCCAAAAACTCGCGCCGCGTGCTGCACCAGTGGCGATGACCAACCAAGGCTCGTTTATCGGCTCGCATTCCGAATTCCTCACCGGGTTTGACCAAAAGCACGGCAACTGTTGCGAATTGTTGTATCGAAATCGGGCAGGCGATGTCCAGCCGTTAGCAGTGCGGCCTTCCTGGACAAATATCGGAACCGGGGGCATCGTCACTAATCCGTCAAAATCAGCCCTCACCGGCCGAGCTGGAAAAATCAGCCGCAAGATGTTGTGGCACGGCTGTTGCGAGGTCCGCTCACTGGCGAGGGGCGAACTTTTGCCAGGCTGATTCTGCGTGGTGACTGTCCATTCGGGCCGCGTCAACTTTCCGAGAGGCATGCAGTGTCGAGAACGCCCGGCCCGAAGTGACGTTTTGCCAACCAGCGGGCCGGAATGTCGAAGCGGTATGTGCAGCTTGATTTCACCTGGGGGAGGCACACCATGCGAAAGCCGGGTAACGGCAAAGTGTCCGCTTTCGATCGCAGGCAGCTGGAAAAGTTCCGGCAACGCTTGCTCCAGCGACAGGAAGAACTCCGACAGATGTTGGCTGGACGATTGGAAAATCTTGCCTCAGCTCAGGGCGAAGTGCGCGGCGAACTGGCCGACGCCGCGCTGGATTTCGGCACCCTGGAAATGTCCTACCGTACCGTGGAGATAGCCGGGCAGGAGTTGGCCTTGATTGAGCGAGCGTTGCGGAAAATCGCCCAGGGACGTTACGGTTGGTGTGAAAATTGCGGCCGGAAAATTACTGCCGCGCGGTTGCAAGCGCTGCCCCACGCGCTGTATTGCGTTGCTTGCCAACGCCTGTTGGAAAACAGCGGCGCCTGCGACGACAAGCTCGACGCTCTCTGGGAACGTGTCTTGGAAATGGAACAAGTCGAAAATGAACC
>Ga0197143_1002573_pt1 | contig 13111 bp, 14 predicted proteins | sample GBS70_MetaG_FD_148603 | JGI IMG/M metagenome (GOLD analysis project Ga0197143, IMG submission 148603) | Sediment microbial communities from Great Boiling Springs, Gerlach, Nevada, United States - GBS 70_MetaG | ecosystem: Environmental > Aquatic > Thermal springs > Hot (42-90C) > Sediment...
GACCGTACATAATGAATTGTAATCAACATACCTGATAAACACGATAGTGAGATATGTTGTTACAGCTTCAGCATATTTGAATGCATCCTCCTTGTCTAATCCTTCTTTGACTTTTTCCTGCTCTATTTGCTTGCCGGCCTCCCGTATCAACTTAACGAGCTTGACTAATGTAAGAAGTTGGCGGGGGTTGAAGAGCTTATACCACTCAGTCATGCCATAAAGTATTGGAAAAAGGTATCTCACACTATAGGGGGAGATAGATTCACTTGGCACGTCTGGATCATTCACTTCCAGAAGCTTTTTCACCTCTTCCTTCGCTCTCTCAAGTTTTTCTTGATCTTTTTCTGTACATGATTCGAATTCTAAATCTCCCTGCCTAACTTTGACTTTAACTAGTAGCCTCTGCCTTGCTAAGCTATCGTCTCCCTCATTATACCTCGAGAGTGCATACTTCACGTACCACCTCAGCTTTTTCGCCCTTTCAGGCTTGATGACATGTCTCTCATTCTCAACATCATAGTACTTTATGGGTTGGTTGCAGAGAAGGCATACTGCTTGCTCCCTTCTCGCCTCTATATTGCTTTCCGGAACTCTGAACTCTCCAGAATCTGTTATTACTCTATTTTTCACAATTCTAACTTTCTCAACAGCTCTATCCCCAAGCTCCTTATTCAGATCCACTATCTCTATGTCAACTCTATCCCCGTTTATCACGGGCTTCATCCAAGCGATCCTCTCATATCCCTTGTTCCCCTTCACCCTCGCGAGCCACCAATTTCCGATGAGCGGGGTCCACCTTCCGCAGTTCGGACACTTCACTTCCCATGACCCTATGTAGACTGCGACATCCTCATCATATAGCCCTTTTATCTCCTCCTTGAGTCTCTCAGTGATCCACTCCCCCCACTTCCTCACATCATATAAGAGCTTCTCCCCGTACCTAGGATACTCGAGGACGGCCTTCAGGAATACGTAAGCTGTCGGGAGGAGCTCCACTGCAGTCGCAGAGATGCCGAGCCTAAGAGCTTCTAAGGGTATTGAGCCGAACCCGGCGAATGGATCCAGGAGCTTTACTCCATTGAATTTGTATGAAGGAGCATTTCTATGAGCCATTCCCTTCCCTCTTATCCCTATCGAGCGGAGGAAGCTCTCCTTATCAGTACTCTCAGGCTGAAGGCATCCAGCTATCACAGCTCTCGCTGCTATCAGGGGCTTCCTAGTCCACCAGAAGACCATCTCCCAGTGAGGAGGCCTACCAGGCCCCTTCTCTCCAGCTGATGCCCTACTTACCTCTTTAACTGGGAATTTCGGCGATTCTATGAACCTCCTTTCGCTCACCCATACCCCTCTACCGTGATCTCTCTATGAAAAATATAAGCCTTCGCCCCATCTTCTGATAAAAGTTTTCCGAACTATTCTTGCGTCCATTAGAGGTTAAGAAGAGCTCCAAGTTAGCACATCTCTTTAAGCGAATTAGATGTATATATGGAACACCCCTTTCGAGCTCGCATATGCCCTCATTCCTTGATCTGAAGTTATAAGTATGGCATTGTACTGGAGCGCAACGTCCACTATTCTCTCATCCCTTGCTGTGCTTGATATATTTTCCGATATTTCCTCAACTTTCCCCGGGCTTTCAAGCCTTATCCTTCCTATGGACGAGAACATAGCTAATTTACCGAGCTCTTGTTTTCCCTTTCCCTTATCTGCCTCCTTCCTGACTACATCAGGCAGGACTATTGTGAATCCCTCGAAGAAGCAGGAGCTCTCCAGATCCTTGCTTATCAGCCCTCTGATCACTATATTAGTATCTGGCACTACGTACCCACAGTAGTATCTAAGGGTAACTCCAGCGTGTTCTATCAATTTCTCGCAGTTCGGACACTTTATCCCAGAGATCTTCCTCCCATTATCTTCGTATATAGCGAAGGTGACGCTCTTACAAATGGAACCGCAGTGCGGGCAAGTTATAGCTAGAGACTGTATCGAGAGTCGTCCTCTATCGAACTCCTCGAGAGACTCCTTTGATAGAAGTCTCTCATCTAACGGAGGGGTCTGCTTATATTTTTCCGACTTTCCTTCAATTTTCCTCACTGTCTCATATGATCTTCTGACGAACCACGGCCAATCCCTGCCTGATTCATGCCATTTCTTCAACCATTCGATCGTCCGCTTATCGTTCGGATTGCCAGAACCTACGGAGAGGCCATCTATCTGATAATCCGGATTCTCATTGATTCTCTTTATATTCTCTTCTCTCGTCCTCTTCGATATCAGGGAAGCGACTTTAACCTCAAGATATCTCTCATCAGCTTCCTTTTCTACTATTACTTCAGCTCCTTGATTCCTCAAGAAGTTGAGGAATCTTTCCAACGTAGGTCCCACTCCATAGTCATCAAGCACTACTCTACAGGAACGCATATCAGCATTTCTCATGAATTTGGATAGAATCCTCTGATAAGTAATGTCCATTATCTTATTCAGATTGTACTCATCCACTTCCCAAGGCGGAATTATTTGCACCTCATATTGGAAGCCATACTCCCTAAAGCTATCGATTTTCTTGAAGACTCCGTCCCAGTATTCGAAGTCATGTTTTCTTTTCGTATCAGCAGTACTTACTATATCGTAAAGTTTGAAGAAGATTTCTTTAGGAAGAATCGCGCCAGTGAGTACGACATGACCTATGACCTCTCCTTTTCCCGTCTCATCCAAACCTATCAGGAGGTCCCTAGAGGGAGATACGAATCTAGGAGAGAGGGAATCTATGTATGACCATATATCTAAGACAGCGGAATCCAGCGCTCTGGAGGGCGTTGAGTAAAGCGTCCCCTTCTTATAAAACGTAAACGTGGAATCAGATAGCCTGACTCTCCACTCCTCACTCGGGTTTCTAACCTCCTCCTCAACACCTCCCAATATCAACAAGCGCTCTTTTATTTTGGCAGCGTCCTCTTCTGTGAGATTTTTCCATGTACGACCTCGCGTAGAGGAACTCATCTTTTCATTGAATATTAAACGATATATAAAACTTGATGGTAAATTTGCGACTGCACGAATGTTCTTAAAGAATAACTAGGGAAAATTATTTATTTCTCCCCCCACAAGAATAAGGGTGTTACATTGAGCGAGATCATAGGCGTGATATATCCAGTTCCCTTCAACTTGCTCCAGAGGATATTCAGCGGTAAGGATGTGTTCATAAAACATCCTACTTGCTTCAAACAACTAAGACCCGGGCATAAAGTCTTATTCTATGCATCGCATGAAGTGAGGGGCATCTTGGGGGAGGCAACGATAAGGAATATCGAGATGATGAAACTCGATGAGATATACAGGAAGTACGGGGAGAGGGTCTTCATAACGAAGGAGGAAGCTAGGAACTACTCGAAGCCCCTGAGGGATAGGAGAGGCGGGGGATCCCCTAGGGATGTCACTTTCTTAGTCTTAGAACTCGAGGACTTGAGGAAGTATGAGGTAGCAATGAAGCCGAGGAGGTTCATAACTGTAGGAGGGAAGTACTTAACGAAGCAAGAGTATGAGAGTATTAGAGCCGTTAAGTAATTCTGGAGACTCGGGATCCGCAGAGGGGTCAGAAGCATTTAGATAGACCGAAGAATCTTATAGATTGTTAAGCTTATAAGCGTCGATTGGATGATTTTAGAAAATGATCGTTGAGATAATCAGCCTCACTGAGGAGACTCTTATTGAAGCCCCTGAATGGGGGGAGCGCCCCTTCAACTGTAAATACTGCTTATACCGGGAGTTCCCGGAGCAGGGTCCTTCAAAGGAGGGGAGGAATCCTAGCAAAGAAGCTTGAATGGTTGAGGAGTGTTAAAAACACGTTCGGCGAGTGTGGAGAGATAATTTACGTAGATGGGAAGCCCATCGGTTATGCGCAATACGCTCCCCCGGAGATGCTCCCGCTCTCAGCTGAGTACCCATCTGGACCTCCCAGTGAGGACGCAGTCCTCATCTCCTGCCTCTTCATCGTTCATGAAGAGTAAAGGGAGAAGGGGCTCGGTAGCTCGCTCCTGCAGAGCGTGATAGAGGATTTGAGAGGGGTGAAAGCTGTTGAGACCTTCGCTAGGAAGAATAACCCCAATAATCCGTCTGGGCCCATGGAGTTCTACCTGAAGAACGGGTTCAAGATCCTCAGAGACGATCCGGAGTTCCCCCTAATGAGGCTAGAGTTATAGGGAGGGCTCTGCTATATATACGTAGGATACTTAGTTCCGATCCCGATCCGCTCATGAGGTACTCGAAGTAAGCGGCTCGGGCGACCTCTCCTAAGGGAGATTCGAGCGATACTCTGAGCTGAAGACTAGCGGTCCCGCGGATGAAGTCGAAATGCTACGGGAGTTGAACTATATCTCAATTTACTCGAAGACCACAAGTCATAGTATCTCCTCAATGAGAGCTTCCCATTTAAGCTTTAGAGAAGCAGTAACTCAGCCTCTTTGAGGACTCCACGCACTAAGTCAACTTCGAGCCCGAAGATCTCCAGAGCAGTGACTCCGAGTACAGCAGGGTCGCCCTCCTCACCGAATATTACGGGGATCACGCGTCTCTTGCCCATCAATACGACTCCCACCTCGCCGATGTCCCTCTCTACAGACCCCCCGAAAACTTTAAACTTCCTCCTCTCGATTGGCTTTACGTCAAGCTTTTCCAATACGTCGCATCTAACTACGCTGTATATGGCACCTGTGTCAACTGAAGCCTCAACTTCAGCTACTCTGTCTGGTTGCGTTGAGTTGAAGAGCCCAATTCTTACCTTCAGGAATCCCATAAGTAAAGTTACTCCCGCGAATATATTATCTTTACTTCAGATTACCAAGCACTCTTCGGAATCTCAGCTTCCGATAGGAGAATGGAGAATGTTGAGAATGAGGAGAATTGGTTAGAAGACTTTAGGGAATGGCTAAAGAGCAGGTACAGTAAGACATGGGCTTCTGAGATTTTTCGGAACGTTAAGAGATATTATTGGATGCTTAATGGGGACTTAAGAGAGGTTGAATCTTTCGGTCAGAGTAAGAAGAACAACGTGGTGAAGGCCTTGATAGCTCTTTCAAAGTATCTCGGGGTCTACGAAGAGTTTAAGGTTGGGCTTAAAAACTACGGCGTGAAGCTGGAGAACCCAGATAGCTTCAGAGTCTTCATAAGGATGATGGAGGGGAGAGAGTGTTTAAAAGAGTGGGTCAAGGAATGTATTAAAGTTTTGGATGAAGACACGGTTAATTTCATAAAGTTCGTGATGGTCTCTGGCTTGAGGAAGGAAGAGGCTGTAAAATCCTTCAATAAAATTATAACGCTGAGCCATAGGGGAGAGCTGGAGAGGTACTATAACTTTGAGCTCGAAGCCTTAGAGCACTTCAGGTTTCCGAAAGAGTTCATAAGGAGGACTAAAAATGCATTCATCAGCTTTATACCGAGCGAATTTATAAAAGAAGTAGCTAACTCAAAACCGATATCTTATACAACCTTAAAGAGGCATCTAAGAGAAAATAAATTAAAAGTAAGGCTGAATGAGCTGAGAGATTATTACGCAACCTTCATGGTTAGAAACGGATCGATAAGAGAGGAGGTTGACTTTCTGCAGGGAAGGGTTGGAAAATCCATCTTCATGAGGCACTACTTCAGCCCAGCCATAAAAGATTTAAGAGATAGGACGCTTACCGCGATTAGGAAAATGATGAGCGAACTAAATTCAGAAAAGTAATAAAGATTATTTAAAAGACTCAGAATATTAAAAGAAAGCGAACATCGAGCTGAAAATGGAAAGAGTAAGCACCTTAAAAGATAGCCGACCTTAGAGTTTTAGGCTGAAAACTATCGGAAAACGAGGAAAAAATTCTCTAGGAGGTGCGTACCGCAATTTTTTAAATCCAGGTGGGAGTAGAGTTAAATTAGGGGTGAGAAAATGGAAGGAGGTCAAAGAGAGGAAAAAGCAAAATATGTATACTTAACAATAATTGTTTTTGTTCTTTTAATTGGTGTTTGTTTAAGGTTATTTTTTGGCCCTTTTTTATTTCCAATTCCAAATATTGTGGCTTGGTTGGTTGGAGGTATATTCTTTCTCGCTGGTTCTATAATCTCTTATCAATGGCACAAGTTAAAAGATAAGATATACGAAGGAAAACTGGTAACGGAAGGAATATATGCACGTATTCGGCATCCTCATTATTCATCCATAATTCTAATGATGTTTGGAGCCTCCTTTTTACTACAATCTCTGTTAGTTTTCCTCTTTGCTATTTTAAACGTGATAATTTTAAACCAAGCTGCGAAAAAAGAAGAAGAGTACTTGATTAAAACTCATGGAGCTATATACAAGGAGTATATGAAAAAAGTCCGCTGGCGCTTCATACCATTGGTGATATAAAGAAAGTTTTAATAAACTCAGGTTGGGATGCTCTTCATACCCTCTACAGACGACGAAGGGACTTCGAGTACAAAATCAATAACTATAACAGTCCTAACTCCTCCATTCTGGACTCAAGCATGGTTTTACGGACTCGTACTCGGTGCGATCTGCATCACTCTAGCAGTCATAATCATGATGAAAAGAAGACCGATACCGAAAGCTATGGAAAAGCCTAAATAAAAGATAAAGATGTTTTAAAAATAAAAATTGAAGGTGAAACTATTGAAGTGGTATTAGTGGGCTGGAGTCGTAGTTACCATCGTTCTAGGGATATCCACTTTAGTTCCGGCACCCGCCAGTAAGCCCTCGCTTTTAGGCTACTACGCCCACTGCTCCTTCGCACCCATAAGCACAATAATCCTCTGGATAATAGCTGGAGTAATCTACTGGCTTGGGAAGAGGAGGAAAAAATAAAACGATAACGCAGAATAAATTAACTCACAATTATATTCTTATTTCTAACTCAAATTTAAGCCAATTTCTGGGATATTGTCCATGATTCCAAAATATTATGGATGATATCCCAACAAAGTTTCAATTGCACACTTTAAGATATTCTTTTAAAGTATTTGAAAAGCTTTTCTTTTATGCAACTACTCAACTTCAGCTACTCTGTCTGGTTGCGTTGAGTTGAAGAGCCCAATTCTTACCTTCAGGAATCCCATAAGTAAAGCTACTCCCGCGAATATATTATCTTTACTTCAGATTACTCCACTGTCGAGCTCCCATTTGCCTAGGATTACGGATAATTCTAATAGAAACATCCGCTTCCTTACGCACTAAAGGAGCTCCAGACTTAATTAAAGCTGAACAACAAAAATACTGCTTTTCTATCAAAAGTATTGAAAGATGCCTTAGAGACGCTGAGCTGCTCTCTTAACAGCAGGATCCGTGAAGTTATCCTCATCTGAGTGTCCTCTCAAGCTGATATATGAATGGAGAATCAAAGTTGAAAAACTTCCGCACCGAAAGTGAGTTTCACAGCTGAAGTAATAAAATTAATACCATAATTGAGAGGTGCTAGCATAAACGACTTCAACAAGAAGATCCACATTACTTCGGGATCGCATAGAGATCGTCTATGAAGTCCTTATGACCTCTTATACAATAAGCTTGAGAAGTGCCATCCGAGGCTTTCTTTGTAAATCTTATGGTATTTATCCCATTCTCAACGATCTCAAGCTCTTCATCAGGGATTATCCTCAGCACTTTCCACACAGCCTCAAGAATACCATTCTGTAATATACTTCTCTATGGTGAAAATGCTTTATCGATTAACTTCCTCTCATAACCTCTATCCAATAGGGAGTGAGATCCCCTAACTCGACAGATAGATCTAAGCTCTTCGGATACCAAGCATCGGAGAAACTCGAAGCATCTATCGTGACCACTACCTCCCCTCTCCTAGACCCCTTCATCCTGAGCTGACGAAAATCTGTCGCAACTTCCGGTATTCTCACTTCCCTTAGGCCGGAGAGAGGTTCAAAAGGCACCGCTTTTATCTCAGAAATTGTGCCCTTTTTCTTAGCTGTATGGATGAGCTTTGGGAGTATCATGAGGGATGCGTGGCATCTTCGTCCGCTCTATGGGGTATGTAATCCACTTTGAATAGGGAGGAGAGGCTTCAAGCGAGTGACTGAGGGCCTCAGTACTGAGATCAATGCCAATGCATAAATATCTATGAGCTTCACATCCCTGAAGTGGACTCCCCAGGATCTCAGACATCGATATCGAAGGGATAGATATTATAACCTACTAAAATCCTGAACCTCTTGATCAATTTCGAGAGGAAAGCCTGCGGGATGGAACCGTAAGCCTCAGAAATTTCCTCGGGTTTTATGTTGAGTCTAGCTAGTTCCCTCCAATCGCTGCTCCTCAATGCTATTAGACCTATTTCCCTCGGCTTCTTATCGTACTCTATCTCGGTCTCTATATCCAGTCCCAAGATATCGCTCTCACGTAGGAAGTATATCCTGTTGTCAGCGATCCTCAAACGCTTGATGATAGCGAGGAATTTATTTAACTCTCCCCTGAAGAATAGTGAATCTATACCTGCCGATATTAATCCCTTATCCATGAGTAGAATACTCAGTCTTGAGCAGGATAGCAGCTTGAAGACTCTACCTACGTCCTTATGCTCAATCGCATCCTCCAGCTCGTCATTGATCCTCTTCCTGTAGTAGAGGATCAATAATAGGATGAGCAGAGCGACTATGCCTACTATGTCCAGTATTGAAGGGCCGAGGAGGATGCCATTTTCAATAATAGCACCCTTCAGGAGCCCTATCTTTTCCACGTATTGACACCGCACTAAATTACGTAAGAAAAATAAAAGATTGATTGTGTGAAGCTGCGATGGAGAAGCTCACACTAATAACTGCGAGTATGAAGTTCTAATGGGGGAATTTTCTGAAATCCTTCACTATCCGACTTTCCTCGCGAAGTGAAATATGAGAATTTATATTTCAAAATTCAATGCTACTTTTTGATGAAATTGAAAAGTAGCTTTTTTTAAGGATAGCTGAAAAACTGTTGAAATTGGGTTCTTTGAAGGGACTGCATATCACTCCCATCAAGCCGGGGAGAAAGCTTTTGAAGCATTAGCAATAAAGAGGGGAGGCTACCACCTGATTCATTCAGCAAGTTCCTCCTCGACAAGCTCAAAGCCCAGAAAATGAATGCTGATGAGTATCCAGCGATCGGGAAGATTATGCGCTTGGATGGGGGCCCGCTATGAACGATATGCCCCCGGAGACGCTCCGCTCTCAATTGAGCATTCATCAGATCTCAGCCTCAAGAAGTTGAGGAGTGTAAAATGAGAGCTCAGCAGCTCCTCTCTAAGAGATCACGTGATCAGACCTCACTATCTAAGGTTTTTAAGTTAGATTGAGGATCCTCTCCCGTGATAAGTGAGGAGATCATTAGGGGATGGGAGGAAGAGGATGAGGAGGCTAGGGAGATAAGGAGGAAGAATGCTGATTGGAAGTTCATAGAGGAGCAACCTGAGCCCTTGAGATCAGCTCTGAAGTGCTTCGTCGAACTAGGAGATCTATATGTGGCATCTCGAATAGCTGGACTGAAGATAGATGAGTTCAATCAGTTGAGGATAAAGGCGAGGATACCGATGGTGATCTAATGACTTCAGCTGTTGTCGATGCTTGCTTGATCATAAACTGGTCGCTCTTCTCGGAACCCGATAGGATTAAGAGGGCCTTCAATAGGTTGTTGATGCCAGAAGTAACTTTTGAGGAGATTAAGAGTGAGAGAGCTAAAGCTCTATCCGCGAAGTGGCTTTCTGAGAGATATCTGGTCCTAACACCAGTGATAGATGAGGGGGAGGTCAGCAAGATACTCTCATTGATCGCAATATATCCCCAAGTCCCCATTATAGATCCGCCCGAGCTTTACGCATTCGTCCTAGCTAAGAGGCTGAGAATACCCCTGTTAACTGATAACAAAGCACCCAAGAGACTTACTGAAGTCGTCCCGGAGTATAAGGAAGTTGCCGTCTACGATTCACTAGATATCTTGATCATGACTTCCCCGAGGGAGGAGTTGAATGATGTTATAGAAAGATTTATGAACGAGACCTCCTTCAGATTCTCGAGGAGGAGGCTGAAGTCTCTTGGCTACACTAGATGAGATATTTAAGAGATGGGAGGAAGAGGATGAGGAGGCTAGGGAGATAAGGAGGAAGAATGCGGATTGGAAGTTCATAGAGGAGCAACCTGAGCCCTTGAGATCAGCTCTGAAGTGCTTCGTTGAGCTTGGGGATCTGTATCTAGCTGCTAGGATAGCTGGACTGAAGATAGATGAGTTCAATCAGTTGAGGATAAAGGCCAAGATACCCATCGTAATTTAAGATCAAAGAGATAGAGGAGAGAGTGAACATAAGAGAGGATGGGGAAGCCGATCTCAGTTGAGGGGAGCATAGTGATAAGAAAAGCAGAAGGCCCATTTAAGCTGTTGGAAAATTCTTGTGACCTTCCCCTCGACAGAAGCTTAAGAAAAGTGACAGAGAGGCAAGCCATGAAGGAGGTCTCTCAATGATAGACGTCCTGCTTGAGATCGGATCCCTCATCTCCCTCAATAATGAGCAACTTGGTTTAAGAAACGCGAAAAGTCAGAGAATAGGAATTCATATCCCCCGTTCTCCTACAGAGTTCTCTAATACTTAAGTCGAGAGAGGTCTTTTTATGAAGGGTCTACTGAAGAGAACGCATGGTGTTAAAAATGGAGCTAGCGAGAGTAGAAGAGGAACTGAGATTAGTTTACAGTAAAGCGAGAGAAACATCCTAAAGCTGTAAATTACTCACAACACAGGCAAAGCCCAGAAATCTGCACAGTATCTTTATATCTAGAAGAAATCCAAAGAAATTCTGAGCTAGAAAAGTAAATTGAGTGCCAAAAAAGATTTCTCTATTCAAAAGCTTCCGTAGCGAAGGGCGTGTTTTTATGTGTTCAATATGGGAATGCATGGTGATGACACTTGGAGGAGCTCCTCAAAAGAATAGTCGTTGATCCACAGGTCAAGGCAGGTAAGCCAGTGATACGCGGCACTAGGATAGCAGTTGATCTTGTGCTGAAGCTATTGGCTGCTGGAATGAGTCCAGAGGAGATTTCTAAGGATTACAGAATTAGCATTGAGGATATACGCACTGCACTGTTATATGCTGCAAGAGTGCTTGGAAGAGAGGAGATTCTTGTTGCCGGAAGATCTTAAGCTCCTCTTGGATGAGAGCTTGAGGATTAAGGTTTATGAAAAGCTGAAAAGCATGAACTTCAATGTGTAAAGCGTTATCGCAGAGAGAAGAGGGATAAAGGATATAGAAGTTGTCAACATGGCTAAGCTTCACAACAAAGTGATAGCCACGATGGACAAGGATTTCGGCTACTTAGCACTATCTTATAGTCCACCTGGAGCAGTCCTCCTAAGGCTTAAGGATCCGGGTGCCGAATAGAATTAGGGTCCTTCTGAAGGTAATGAGCTGAGAGAGAAACTTTACGGATTCTTAACGATTGCAACAGATACTGAGATCAGGAGAAGACCTCTAGAATTTCATTTAAAAGAATGAGGAGAGTTCCGCTTACTTTTGAGAAAGCTATATCCATGAATAGTGGAAAGACATGTAGGGATATCAGATCTTGCTGGTAAGAAAATTAGTGAGTAATTTCTCAATTCATAAAAATAATGGTTAGATTATCCTATTTTCACTAGCTCGATCACAACGCTGCTGTCGGGCTCCTCATACTCCATAACAACTAAACCAGTTAAAGGCACTTGAGGAGAGCTCCATATCCTAGAGATACCTCCTTCATTGTCATGTAGCTCATATTTAAGGCATAGGAATGTTCCAGCAGGGACTGTCTTTGTCTCCACGCTTACTCTCTGCTCCAGTATCTCTGAGAGGTCCCCACCACCAGCTGGGGCGCTCATCTGAGATTCCTGAACGCAATTCCATGGGGAGACAACGAAGCTAATGCCGGAGGAAGTCACTCTCGTCATCGTACAGGACCTTCCATCTGGAGTGTAACCTGATATCATCTCTGCCTGAGCATCTTGCTCTTGGTACATGTAAGTCCACTTCATCCCATTTACTGCAGTTCCATCCACAGTTCCGGAGAATCTCTCGACAGTGACCATCGTCGTTTGAGTCTCCCCTTCCTTCTTATCGGTGAGGACCATTCTATACGTGAGCTTATCACCCGTGCGAGCGACTATTTTAACTGATGAGGCAGCTAAACTCGATCCAGGAAATCCGGCTTGAGAATACACTTCAGAGGATAGCTTCGTCTCACTTCTAGTGTTTCCAGCTATTATAATTATCTCCTTCCCTGAATCAGAGAACTTCCTCACGACAGAGGATCCTCTCGTCGATCTGAGGTATTGCTGATCATCGCTGCTCAGATATTTCCCGCTTATCTGACCGATCCCTTCGTATGCATCCGGACCTCCTAGGACTATTATCACATCAGCCTTGCCCTTAGCGGCTTCAAAATCGCTAGCATGCAGTATAGTTGCGCTAACTCCCGCTGATGATAACAGCTGCTTTATGTAATTGGCTGCTGGAAGGTCAGCTCCGTTGGATATTATCGCGACTTTCTGTTCAGCAGTTGAGGACGCGTATATCGGTCCCAATAATATGATAAGGAGCAAAAAGATATAGATATATCTCATCAAGTTCTCATCTCTCAGTAACAATAAGGTGAAAGTATAAAAACTAATCGTAGCATTTGACGAAAGGCTTTGTAAGTGCTTCTAATCGAGAGGAGATCCTGAGGGGTCCTTCGATCGAGTCGCTGGAAAGACTTATATAAGTAGTACTTCTAGTACTACTTATGCCATGGGAGATCTTGAAAGTGACCAGGAAGGGCCAATTAACAATTCCCAAAAGATATAGAGATGCTTTGAACATAAAAGAGGGAGATTTTATGTGTGCTTCTTTAGAAGGAGACAAGATAGTGCTCATGAAACCGGGGATCCCAGAGCCAGGGAGTCCAGTCGGTGAGGAAGAGTATAAGAAGCTTATCAAACTCTTAGAGGAGGAAAGGGGAGCATGGCGTTGATATTGGACACGAGATTCCTGATAACACATTCTTTTCCTCCTTCTGAGGAGGAAAGGAGGAACATAGCTATTTTCCTTTCGAAGGTATCGAAGGAGAAGTTGATGATCCCCTCTATAG
>Ga0197143_1002574_pt1 | contig 13108 bp, 11 predicted proteins | sample GBS70_MetaG_FD_148603 | JGI IMG/M metagenome (GOLD analysis project Ga0197143, IMG submission 148603) | Sediment microbial communities from Great Boiling Springs, Gerlach, Nevada, United States - GBS 70_MetaG | ecosystem: Environmental > Aquatic > Thermal springs > Hot (42-90C) > Sediment...
AAACTTATAATAGAAACTTCTATCCTCGGGAAAGGTGGACCATTAAACGAAAGCGAATGGGAGGTTATCCGTCAGCATCCAGTTGTTGGAGCAGATTTGATAGAAGATATACCCGAAACGGAAATGATAAGAAGAATTATCCTTCAGCATCATGAAAGGCTTGATGGAACAGGATATCCTTATGGACTGACTGCTGAAAGGATACCTATTGAGTCAAGGATAATGGCTGTGGTGGACGTATTCCACGCAATTGTTTCAGATAGACCCTACAGAAAGGCAAAAACTGTTGAGCAGGCAATAGAGGAGATGAAAAGGGATGAGGGACTTGACCAGAATGTAGTAGGGGCACTCATAACGGTTTTGAAAAGAAAAGGGGTGCTTAAATAAGCCACCTTTCCATCATCTTGTATATTTCTATATAAGCGTCCTGAGGAAGTTTTACAAATTCAACTCCATACCCTTCCTCCTTTCCGAACTCTTTTGCCCTTTTATCCTCAAGGAAATGGACAATCCTTATCTTTATTGATACCTCTTTGAGTTCGCCTATCCTGAAAAATATCGCCTCAAACTCCTTTCCTACAGGGAGGTCCCTTTTGGGAATAACGATATATGCTCCAAGAAGGCTTATATCAAGGGTTTTTCCAGGAATAATTGCCTTCCCCGTCTTGATATGAACCTCTGTTTCGTATGGCATTCTGGGACACCTTCTTCTTCCATATATGGCAGTTTCGAGTTTTTTGAAATACTTTATAATTGCCTCGATGAGAGATTTCTTCTCTTCATCCAGATCCAGAAATTCCACACCAAATCCCGATTCTTTTCCCATTTTCTTTGCCTTCTCCTCATCAATGATGTGAACGACTCTACCTGTAAGTTCTATAGGAGTGTAACTGTGAGGCGGATAAAGTCTTATAAGGATTTCAGAGTTTATTGGTGGAAAGACATTGGTTTTTATAAAAAGCCCTCCCATACTTATGTCCCTTGTATAGGCTTCTAAGAAGGTCTTTTCGTTCTTATACTTTACCCCAAATACTGCTTTGTAGCGTTTGTGCTTTCTATTGTCTATTTTTTACCTCCTTTTTTTCAAATTCATATATCAACCTTTTTAATTCTTCCAGTAATTTTCTCTTATTTTCCCTTTCATTTTCAAGTTCTTTTTCAAGATCCCTCAATCTTCTTTCGAGGTCAGCCTTTTCTTTGGTGAGGTTAAGCATCTCCTCCTCAATCCTTAAAAATTCCTCCTCGGTGATGGTAAATCCTATTATGTTCTGAACCCTTTCAAGGAGTTCTTCATCGGTAAAGGGTTTTGAAAGAAAGTTCGTTGGTTTTTCTTTGATAGGAATGGAAGAAAGGATAACAAGTGGGATATTTTTGAATTCCGGAGAATTTCTGAAAAGCTCAAAAAGTTTGAAACCTCCTGGAACATCAACTGACAGAAGTATGAGTGAGGGTTTTTCGATAGCCTTCCTTTTGGCATTTTCAACATTTTCTGCCACTTCAACATAATAGTTTGCCGAGGTGAGCACAGCCTTTATGAAGGCAGTGTAGTATGGGTCATTTTCTATCACAAGAATCTTCTTTTTCACCTTTTTAAAAACTCATTAAAAACTTTTACAGCGGAAACGGCATCCTCACCATATATATCTGCTCCCATTTCTTCCGCAAGTTTTCTTGTGAGCACAGCACCGCCGACGGCAACTGGAAGTGAGCCAAATTTTTCCTTTATTGCATGGACGCTTTTCCTCATAAAAGGCAAAGTTGTCGTCATGAGACAGGAAAGGGCTACAAAATCGGGAGAAGTCCTTTCTATGGCACTGAGAATCTCCTCCGTTTTCACATTCTTTCCGAGGTCGATAACCTCAAACCCATCTGCCTCAAGAAGGGTTATCACGATGTTTTTACCTATGTCATGAATGTCCCCCTCTACGGTGGCAAAAAGAATCCTCGCCTTCTTTTCCGCCTTTTTTTCAAAATGCTTTTTAAGAACCTCAAATGCCCTTTTTGCGGTTTCTGCGGACCTCATAAGCTGGGGAAGGAATATGTCTCCTCTTTCAAAAAGAATGCCGAGTTCTTTTAAAGCAGGAACTATTCCCATATTGTTAACATCTACTGGAGAGTATCCGTCTTTGAGTGCCTCATTTACACAGAATTCGACTTTCTCAATATCCCCTCTCATTATTGCCTTTTTGATAAGTTCTATTCCGTCTTTTGCCTCCCCCCCTTCTTCCTTTTTGAACCATTTTATTGCATCCTCGGGTCTCGTTCTCCCTGTAAGCATTTGGGACATTCTGAAGGTTTTCATAACAACTTCGCTCATCGGATTTCCTATGACTACATCCGCTCCTTTCAAGAGGCACATGGAAAGGAAAGCAGAGTTTATCACCTCCCTTTCTGGCATTCCAAAAGATATGTTGCTCAAACCGAGAATCACGGGTGTGCCGGTTTCATCCTTTATCCTTTTTATGGTTTCAAGGGTGAGGAGCCCACCTTTTGGATTAGAGCCTATGGGGAGGACTATTGGGTCTATGAGAACCTCAACAGCAAATTCTTTTGCGAGATTCATGATTCTTTTAGCGAGCTCCACCCTTCCTTCGGGCGTTTCGGGAATCCCCTTTTCATCCATGGTTAGTGCAACAACCGCACCCCCATACTTCTTTGCAAGGGAAAAGACCTTTTTCATCTTTTCTTCATCTGCTGAAGTAGAATTAATGAGGGGTTTACCATCTACAGACTTTAATCCTTCCTCAATTGTCTCAGGCGAGGGGGAATCAATTGAAACGGGAACCTGAACGCACAGGTTGACTTCCATCACAGCCCTTCTCATAAGTTCCCTTTCATCTGCCTCTGGAATTCCCACATTCACATCGATTATTTCGGCTCCATTCCCTGCCTGTGCTATTGCCTCTTCTCTGAGCGTAGAAAAACTTCCCTTTTTCAACTCCTCGGTGAGTTTTCTTCTCCTCGATGGATTTATCCTTTCTCCAACAAACCTTACAGGCTCTCCCTCGCCGATTGCTATAAAAGAGGTTCTTGATGCAAGGTATATCTTTTTTGGATGCTTCCTTTTTTTGAGATTGGGTTTTTTACCCTTGATGCTTTTTTTCAATTCCTGAATATGTTCAGGACCTGTCCCGCAGCATCCACCAAATATGACAACCCCTATCTTTATTTTTTCCTCTATCACTCTTGAAAAATCTTCAGGCAATGAGGGATAAACAGTTATACCCTCTTCAACAACAGGAATGCCTGCATTTGGCTGGGAGATGAGCGGTTTGTCAGTATAGGGAGCCATCCTACGAAGAGCCTCATATACTCCATCGGGTCCGAGACCGCAATTCACTCCTATGACATCCACAGGCAAACTCTCAAGGACTATCCCTGCAACCTCGGGAGGTGTTCCAAGGACAGTTTTCAATGACCTGTCAAATGTCATCATTGCTATTATCGGAATCTCTGAAGAAACCTCTCTAATTCCAGCAACTGCAGATTTCAACTCTCTAATATCTATAAATGTTTCAAGAGAAAAAAGGTCGGTACCAGCCTCTATGGCAATTTCTGCTATCTCCCTGAAAACAGAAACGGCAGAGTCAAATGAAAGGTCTCCAACAGGTTCAAGAAATTTTCCAGTCGGTCCTATGGAAGTTGACACAAAACACCTTCCTCCACTCGCTTCCTTCGCAATTTTTACTCCTTCCAAAATTATTTCTTTCAGGAACTTATCAAGGGAATGCTCCTTCATTTTAAAAGGATTGGCTCCGAAAGTATTTGTAACAATTATATCCGCTCCTGCAGATACATATCCCCTGTGAACTTCATAAACCCATTCGGGATGTTTCAGGTTTGCATATTCAGGAGGTTTATCAGGAGGAAGTCCCATTTTATAGAGAGAGGTTCCCATTGCTCCGTCAAGGACAAGGAGGGAATCCCTTATTTCCTCTCTGAAATTCCTTCTCATTTCTCAAATACCTCGTAATCGGGATAGATTATCTCCTTTGTAGATATGTGCCCCCCAATAGTTTCAACCTCCGATGACCCGACCAGAAACTTGACACCTTTCACTTCAGGAAAGGTGGCAGATAAAGAGTTTACGATCGCATAAATCATCTCAATCTCGCTTCTCGTCCCGAAAGGAAATTTCAGAATTTCCCGGGAAAGGTTTATGAACGCAATCCCATCGGACAAAATTACATCCTTTACCTCCAGTTCCCGGGGAACGGGAGAGAAAAGTCCCTGAGGAGATTCCTTCAGTGCTAATATACATTCCCTTATTCTGTCCTCAAGGAATTCGGTCCGCTTCAACTTCCTTTCCATCCTGACAAACCTTCCTTCGGAATTGAGAAAGAAAAGAGTGGCTTCAAACTCCTCTTCTGTTTCTGGCAGAAATTCAAACTCCTCTACAACCTTTTTATTTTTAGGAAAGAGAACTATCAGGAGCACAAAAAGAACCACTACCACTATGAAAAACAGGATTCCTCTTTTCATGTAATAAATTCTATCATCAAAAATTTTTTAAAAAAATCTTGCGGTTTTGTGAAGCAAAATTCTGGTTGACCCGCTGAAAAAAGGAAGATAAAATTAATTTCATGGAATATGATGTTCTGGTTGTAGGCGGAGGACCCGCAGGGTTGAGCTGCGCTATACACCTTGCAAAACACGGACTTTCTGTGGTTGTTTTTGAGAAAAGGAAAATTCCCTTCAGAAAGATATGCGGCGAAATATGCTCTCCCAGAGGAATTGAGGAGTTGAATTTCCTCGGAATTGGGACCGAAAGATTTTTTAGGGTAAATAAAATAGCAGCCTACTCCCATCCTTTTTCCATGTCTGCTGACCTCTCTGATTTCAACCTCTACTGCAGGATGATACCAAGAGATACCCTTCAGGAAATAATGGCAGAAAGGGCAGAAAAATGTGGAGTCAAGATTCTACAGGAAATGGAAATAAGAAAAATTGAAAAAGGGAAAGGGAAATGGCTTTTAAAAACAGAAAAGGAAGAATGGAAAGGAAGATTCCTTATAGGAGCAGATGGATTTAATTCGGTTGTCAGGAGACTTCTTTCAGGCATGTTTCCCAGGAAAAAGGACATCGCAATAGGAGTAAGAGCAATCCTTGAGATGGATTCTGATGAAATTCTAAAATTTTACCTCCACGATTCAACGATGCCCGGTTATGCATGGACCTTCCCACTGGGTAATGGACTTGTAAACGCGGGATTCGGAATAAGAGCAGACCAGTACGCTTCAAAGGGAATTCACCCTGTGAGGGATTTTTTCAAGTTCTTCTCATCAATTGAAAAGTCCTTTTATGAAAAAAGATACAAAGTGGTCATTCCTCCGCAGGTTCATCCCATATATCTCGGAAGCCATATAGGGGAAACGGTTTACGATAATGCCCTGTTAATAGGTGAAGCAGCAGGATTTGTGAATCCCTTTACAGGAGAAGGAATTTCCTTTGCCCTTTCAACCGGCAGACTGGCGAGCGAGGCTATAATAAGAGCATGGAATTCCAGAGAGAAAGAACTGTTCTGGTTCGACAGAGCATGGAAGAAGGAATTCGGTTTCAGTTTCGTGATGAGCAAGGTATACCAGAGAATGGGCTCCAAGGGTCTTATAGAAAAAATTATGGTCCTCTCCGAGTATGACCCCGAAATAAAGAGGACAATAATTGAAACCCTTCTCGGCTATGCAAGGTTTCGTTTGAGGGTTTATTTAAAAATTCTAAAAAGGAGGTGAAAAGATGGGAAAACTTGAGGGAAAAGTAGCAATAATAACAGGAGGAGCATCGGGAATCGGGAGGGCAATGGTAAAGGAATTTGCAAAAGAAGGTGCTAAGGTTTTAACGATGGATATAAATGAAACAGGAGGGATGGAAGTGGTGGAAGAGGTAAGAAAAAATGGAGGCACTGCTATCTTCGTGAAGGGAAGTGTGGCTGATGAAAAGGATGTTGACAGGATGGTTTCAACCTGTGTGAATGAATTCAAAAGGCTTGACATCCTCGTCAACAACGCAGGGGTTGCCGAGATGTCGGCGGTCAGCATGATGACCACAGAACAGTGGTTCAACGTAATAAACACAAATCTAACCGGAACATTTTTCTGCATAAGAAGGGCGGTGCCCGAGATGGAAAAGGCGGGAAAGGGAAAAATAATAAACATATCTTCAATAGACGCAAAGGTAGGAGGACCCTTCCTCTTCGCATATGCCGCATCAAAAGGAGGGGTTCTGAGCATGACCATAAATCTCGCCGTTGAACTCGCCCCCTACAAAATAAATGTGAACGCGATACTTCCGGGATTTATCCTGACCGGAATGACGGAAGGTCCATTATCGATAGAAGAGTTGAAGAACGAAGTCCTTCAAAGAACACCACTGAATAGAATTGGTATGCCAGAGGAAGTTGCAAAGCTGGCAGTTTATCTCGCCTCCGATGAATCGGATTTCATTACCGGTCAGGCTTTTGTAATTGATGGAGGTTATACTGCATTATGAAATTTGATGTAGTTATAATAGGCTCGGGCATTGGAGGAAGTGCAGCGTTCGCAATTTTGAGTTCGAGGGGATTAAAAACACTTCTCATTGAAAAAAACCCGAAACCGGGAGGCTCCTGTTCCTATTACATCAAAGACGGATTTCAGGTCGATTGGGGAACCCACATGTTCTCCAGGGGACACAGGGGACCAATAGGAAGGGTTCTAAAAATATCAAGGAGCAGACACGAGATTGAATTCAGGAAAAAGAGGAAACTTTCTGTTGGAAGAGGATTTGGAATAGAGGAGATTATACTCCCTGGAGAGAAATGGAAACTCCCTCTGTTCTTCTACAATCTTTTTAGAAAGCTCAGGGTTCCATTGAGAGAATATCCTAACGTGATAAAACTTTTATATGACCTCGCTACTATGGATGAGGATGAGATTAAAAAATGGGATGATATAGATGTTGAGACCTTTATGAGAAGATATACATCAAATGAAAGGATTGTAGGATTTCTATCTTTCCTCTTCGGTCTCTATTTCGTCCTTCCCCCATGGGAAGTTTCCGCCGGTGAAGCAATTCTCTGCTACAAAAGGATGTTCAATGACTGGTGGTTGAGTTATCCCAGGGGAGGGGCTTTTTCGGTTCCAAATGCCTTCATAAGAACTGGAGAAGACTACGGAGGTAAAATCATACTAAATGCCCCTGTTAAAAAAATCATAGTATCAAAAAAGGGTGTGAAGGGAGTTTATGTAGAGGGGATAGGCAAAATAGAAGCCGGGGCAGTTATAAGCACCACTTCCCTGAAAGATACGGTTTTAAAACTTGTAGGCGAAAAATTTTTTGAAAGGGATTACATTGAGCACATAAAGAGAATAAAGTCTTCAAAAATTGCCGTTCAGGCAAAAATCGCATTGAAAAGACCAATAATAGATGCGGGATGTTTAACCGGGGGAGTTGGTCTCAAAAAGAACTATGACATCTCAAACTACAAAATAGAGGACATGAGAAGGGTTTATAAAAAGATAGAAGAAGGAAGAATTCCGGATATCCTTCCCTTTTACTGTCCAATTCCTACAAACTTTGACCCTTCCCTGGCTCCGGAGGGGACGCAACTCATAACAGCATGTATGGTAGCACCCACAGCCGAGATCCCGTTGAAAGACCCTCCGGAAAAGTGGCACAAAATAATGATGTATGGGCTGGAAAAATTGCTACCCGGTTTAAAAAAGGAAATCCTTTGGGTTGATTTTATATCAGTGAAGGGGGCTGAAACCTGGATCGGTAAAACCGGAGCACCCGCAATAAGCACAGCCCAGTGTCCTGGGCAGGTGGGAGATAAAAGACACCCTGTTAGACTTCCACTTAAAGGACTCTATGCAGCAGGAGATTGTGCAGGAGGAAGAGGAATTGGAACAGAACTCGCTGCAGAAAGTGCAATTGAGTGTTCCGAAGCAGTTTTGAGGGATATAAAAAACATGGTGCTTTAAGCGAAATTTACAGGGTCAAGGTTGAATTCTAATTTAACCCCTTTTAACTTATGAGAACTGAGCTTTTTCAATGCCGAAATTATCCTTTCCCTATCCTGATGGTAGAGCAAAATCTGCCATATATACCTTCCCCTCATCTTCATAACAGGAGCAGGAGCCGGCCCTTTCACATTGACACCTTCGATTAAATCCTTTATCTCCTTTGCTGAACTTTCAGCCTTTGAAAGGTCTTTTGATTTCACCTTTATAAGACATAAATGGGAAAATGGAGGGAAGTTGTTCCTCCTTCGTCTCTCAATCTCCTCATCAAGAAACTCCTCTATCTTTCCCCTTATAGACTTCTGAATTGCAGGATGATAAATATTATAAGCCTGAATAATAGCCCTTCCATTTTCCATTCTTCCAGCCCTTCCTACCACCTGTGTGAGAAGCTGGTATGTCCTTTCTCCTGCTCTGAAATCGGGAAACAGGAAGGCATTTTCAATGTTCAGAACTACTACGAGTTCAACTCCCTTGATATCAAGTCCTTTACCTATCATCTGGGTTCCAACAAGTATATCAGCATTTCCCTCTTCAAAGTTTTTCAACTTCTCCTTCATATCCATCCAGTTCTTCACCACATCGCTGTCTATCCTCATAACCCTTGCAAAGGGCAGATTTTCTGAAAGGAATTCCTCAACCCTCTCAGTTCCCCATCCTCTCTCCTGGATCATAGATCCTTCACACCTTTCGCAGGCAGAAGGCACTTCCCTTCTGTATCCGCAGTAGTGACAGAGAAGGACCCGTCTCTTTTTATGATAGTTCAAAGATATGCTGCATCTTTCACAGAAAGGAATCCAGCCGCATTCTTTACATATCAAAAAGGATGCGTAACCCCTCCTGTTAATAAGCACTATCACCTGTTTTCCCCTTCTCACAGTTGAAGAAATCGCTTCCATCACCTGCGGAAGAACGAAACTCCTTTTTCCTTTGAGAGAGAAAAGAAATGTTTCGGGCTTTTCGCCCATAAATTTTTTTGTCAACCTCAAAAGGACCGCTTCTCCGGTTTTCGTCTTCAACCATGTATCCACTGAGGGAGTCGCTGTTCCAAGAAGGACAGGCACCTCAAATATTTTTCCTCTGATTATCGCAACTTCCCTTGCATGATAGGGAAACTCTCCTTCATTCTTATAGGAAAAATCGTGCTCTTCATCAACAATTATCAACCCCACATTCTTTATAGGTGAGATTATGAGAGACTTTGGACCTATCACCACATACCCGCCCTCTTCAGTCTTCAACAAAACCCCTCCCCTTTCCTTTGCCTTCATATAACTGTGAAAGGGAAGGACCCTTTTCCCAAGTCTCCTCATGTACCTTTCAACAAGATGGGTGGCAAGAAGAACTTCCGGAACCAGAAGGAGAAGATTTTTTCCTTTCGAGAGGACTTCTTTTGCGAGCTCAATGTAAATCTCTGTTTTTCCACTTGCAGCAGGACCGAAAAGTAGAAAGACCTTAAAATTATCAAGAGCCTCCTTCACCTTTTCAAGGCAAAACCTCTGCTCATCTGTGAGTTCAATCTCTGTGGGAGGAAATTCCATCTCTTCAACCTCAACAGGGGTCATCTTTCCTTTAAAAACCTCCTTCACCTCTACTATCCCTTCTTCTTCCAGTTTTTTTAACTTCCTGTAAAGGGAAGGAAATTTCTTTCTAAGAGCTCTTGTGGTTCTGAATTTCTTTAAATACTCTACTGCTTCTTCTGGAAGTCCTCTCACATCTGCTCCCCTTTTTATTCTCACGCATTTCACCGCTTTATAGGTTGTCCATCCGGGAAGCACAAACTTCAAAATCCTTCCAATCGGAACATAGTAATATGAAGAAAGTTCTCTGTAAAACCTGTAAAAACTCTCTTCAAAAATGGGAAACTCGTCCAACACTCTCTCTACGGTTTTCAACCCCTCTGAAATCCCTTCTCTTTCACCCACCACCACACCCGTTAGTATTCTCCTGCCAAACGGAACGAGCACCCTTCTGAACAATATACTTTCCTCGCCATCAAAAACATAAGAAAAAGGATGGTCAAACGGGAGGGGAAGAAGAACTTCGACTGTTTTCACAGCCTGTTCTTGTTTTCAATAATGTATTCTGCTGTCCTCGCTGAAAAAGCCATTATTGAAAGCATAGGATTAAGCCCTATGGGAGATGGAAATATGCTCGCATCACATATGAACACGTTTTCCGTCCCGTAAACTCTTCCCCAGCTATCCACCACTCCCCTCTTTGGATCCCCTGACATCTTCGCCGTTCCCATTATGTGCACGGTCATCATCTCCGTATCCATCTTTTTGATTCCCTTTTCAAATATAAGTGGAATCTGAGAAGGAGATTTTATGGATTTAAGAGTTCTAAAAGGAAGGATTACTTCCTTAGCACCTCCCTCAAAAAGAAGGATGGAGAGAAGGGACAAAGCCCTCTTAGTCCTGTAGAAGTCATAGTCATTCAGATTGTAAATAAGGACCGGTTTCCCACCAAAGATATTTTTTACCACGCCTGTTCCGGTATCTTCTATAAGAGCTCCTGCAAAAAGCATATTTTTTATATTCTCCATAAACCTCCCTAAATTTCTGCCCGTCTCCTCTACAGACATCGCGATCATTGAGGGAGGCACTCCTCCTGTCGCAAGCAAAATTCCTTCATCCCTGAATTCGTGAACCTGATGGGACTGGTGAGCTCCCCTCCACTGATACAACTCTTCATCAAAAACTCCAATAGCCTTGACATTAGGATGAACGTATAGATTCTTCCCAAGCATCCCTGAACCGCTTTTAAACCCGCTCCTCATAAGGAGAGAAGGAGTCTCATCTGCACCGCAGGCAAGGATGAGAATTTTTGCCCTTATCAACAGCTCCTTTCCACCGCCTTTACAGTAAATCCCAACAGCCCTGTTGCCCTTAAAAATTATCCTTTCTGCTCTGAATCCTGCAAATATCGTACCATCTCTCCTTAAAAAATCCTGAATGTATGTATGGAGCACAGATTGTTTTGCCCCCGCGGGACACCCTGCCATACACATACTCAATCCCTTGCATCCCTTCTGGTTTCTCCTGTCTGTAACAACCTTCCAGCCCAGTGATTCTGCGGCATTTTTGAAAACTATTCCTGCTCTGCTCCACGTATGAGGAGGTTGTTCCTCAACATTTATCCTTTTCTCAATTCTTTCAAAATACCCTTCCATGAAGGAAGGCTCTATCTTCTCTATACCTTCCTCCAGCCTCCATTTTTCGAGGGTTTTTTCGGGTGTTCTCCAGCACATTCCACCATTTATCACGGTGCTTCCTCCTACACACCTTCCCTCTGCAAAGGCTATTCCTGGAACCCCAAATATAAAATGGGCTCCACCATTTCTGTAAAGTTTTAAAAACGCCTCTCCCACCGTAGTCGGAAGTTTATGAGGTGGCACATAATCTCCTTCTTCAACAATTGCCACATTCGCGCCATTTTCTATGAGAAATCCACCGCACGTTCCGCCCCCTGCCCCGGAACCAATTATCAAAAAGTCAAAGTATACTTCCCGATCATTCAGAGTTTCAGGTTTTACAACGCCCATGAGTATCCTGCCTTCTTCATATACCAGGGATGTTCATAAAATGCCATTTGAACAAGAGCCTTAAAAGCCCTTGCAAGATTTCTCCTTACGCCGGGTTTCTTGCAAAGCATATCCTCAATTATCTTTACCCTCTTTTCATGCTTCATGAAAGAAAAGGGCTTAAAGGATTTCAGGGAAAACAGCGGATAAATTTCAAGAAATAAAAGTCCCACAAAGAGGGCAATGCGGACGATAAAAGGATATAAGGAAAGGAGGGTCACTATAAAATTATAAACCTCTTCTTCAAGGTCATCCCTCTCCGGATAGGGATTCAATGCATTTATGAGGGCGAGAAAGATTCTTTTTGTCATTTTGTATAACATACTACCATTTTATCCCTTCCGAGCTCTTTTTCAAATTTGCGCATTGCCTCATTTGTATTCTATCCGAAAATTTTTTGATGGAAAAGTGGAAGAAAAGAAAAACACTAAAAGAGAGGGATAGGAAAACGTCTAAAAAGAATTAGCGATAAAGCAACAGAAAATATAATGCAAAAATATCCCCCTGAGAATACTTTCTTTACCACATATAACAAAAACGAAAAAATTTTAGAAGAATCTGGAACAGAAATGAAAGTGAGACAACAAAGCCCTGGAAAGAAATTTAAACGAGGCAATGCTCCTCGAAACCCTTATCTCTCCACTCCTTGTAGAAATTCTAAACCTCATAATTAAAGCAGAAGGGGTTCATAGTGTGATGAATTTTGTGTATATCAGGAGGTCAAGAGAAAAAAGATGTACTCTCTGAAAAAACCCTGGGTTTAATTTTAAAGGGTTTTGTTCTGGATTTATTTCTGGTTTTTCTTTCTGGATTTTTTCTCATCTTTCAATTTGAGAACCCCCACAATGTAAAGTTAATTATTCAACAAAGCAAAAAATCAAAAATCCCTCCAACAAACTCTCAAAAATAGCCCCACTTTTTCAGAGGTCTCTCAAAGATTTTTTCTTTGTTTTGTTTTGTTTTGTTTTTTCTCCTTTTCAGAAAACCCTTTTCTTTCGGAGCAGAGGAACCTACCTTGCATGATTTCTCGCAAACTTTCCGTCCGTTCAAAAATATGTCCCTTAAAAGAATGATTTTTAACGAAAATTCCTGCTCTACTTCCTCTAACCATATCTCATCCTCCTCATTTCCAGTAATTCAGGCTTTGCTTCAAAATACCTTAAAATCCTTTTTGAATATCTTTGGCGGGAGTTAATATAATTTTGCGTAAGATGAGATATATTATATACACTGTAATTATGATTACGTAAAAAGGAGGATGAAATGATGATAAGAAGGAGAAAAAAGTCCTGCCCCAAAAGGGGAAACAGGGCAAAATACCTTGAAAGGAGGTCAACATGAAGTATGAAGTCTTAAAAGAAATTGTAGAAAAGATAACACAAATTGAAAAAACTTTTTAGAATCTATCAAATCCCATCACCCACATTTCCCTGAAGAAATAAGGTCAGGGCTGAAATCAACAAATGCCCCCGAAAACCTCCATAAAGAACTTGAAAAAATAAGAATAAACTCAGGCGGATACTTC
>Ga0197143_1002577_pt1 | contig 13096 bp, 8 predicted proteins | sample GBS70_MetaG_FD_148603 | JGI IMG/M metagenome (GOLD analysis project Ga0197143, IMG submission 148603) | Sediment microbial communities from Great Boiling Springs, Gerlach, Nevada, United States - GBS 70_MetaG | ecosystem: Environmental > Aquatic > Thermal springs > Hot (42-90C) > Sediment...
CGCCCGCTATCGCCTGCAACCAGTTGTTCTGCGCGTAATGCACATAGGTGAAGTTCGCAAAATACAGCCCCAGCGCGACCATCAGCAGCGCGACCGCCCACTCAGGTGCAGGGCGACGCCCCATCCCCAGCGCGCTGACGACGCACATCCAACCCAATATGAACCACAGCACGCGCTCCACCACGCCTAACCTGCCCAGCGGCAACTCCAGCCAAGTGGCGACTGACTTGACGATGAAATACAACCCCAGCCCGTAAGCAAACAGGATTAGCAGCCGATGGCGCACCGCGGGCAAAAAGAAGCCCAGTCCCGCCAAGAGCGCAAGCAGCAGCGCGTGTCGACGCACAATCGGCACATCCTGAATCAGGAACGCCGCTGTCAGCCCCGCCGCCGCCGTCAAAAACGGCAGCCAGCGCAACCGCCACGCCTCGCTCCGAAACCACTGCGCCATCAGTTCGGGTTCAACAGCTCGTTCAGCTGGTGTTCGATAACGCCCAGCCACTGCTTGGCTTGCTCGATCTGCTGCTGGACAGCTTCGGGCGCGGTTCCCCCCTGAATCGTGCGGGCGCGGATAGCGTGCATCGGGTCAATCACCTCCAGTGCGTCCGCCTCGAAGCGCGGGTGATGGCGCTGCAGCATCTCCAGCGTCAGGTCTTCCAGCGCGATGCCCTGCTGCAGACACTCGCGCACGATGCCGCCGACAATCCCGTGCGCCTCGCGGAACGGCACGCCCTTGCGCACCAGATAGTCCGCCAGCTCCGTCGCCGTCGAGAAATCGCCCCGCAGCGCAGCGCGCATCCGCTCGGTGTTCCAGCGCGCCTTTTCCAGCATCTGGCGCATCAGGGTCACCGACGGGATGACCGTGTCCAGCGTTGCGAACAGCAGCGGCTTGTCGTCCTGCAGGTCGCGGTTGTAGGTCAGTGGCAGCCCCTTGAGCAGCGCGAGCATCCCCGTCAGGTTGCCAATCGCCAGTGCGCTGCGCCCGCGAATCAGCTCGGCGATGTCGGGGTTCTTCTTTTGCGGCATGATGCTGCTACCTGTGGTGTGTTCGTCGGAGAGTTCGACATAGCCGTACTCGGGCGCGCTCCAAAGGATGAGTTCCTGCGCGAGGCGGCTCAGATGCACCATGAGCAGGGCGCACACGAAGAGGTATTCAGCGACGAAGTCGCGGTCGGCAACGGCGTCCATGCTGTTCGGCACAGGCATGGCGAAGCCGAGTTCGGCGGCGAGCAGCTCGCGGTCAATCGGGAAGCTTGTGCCCGACAGCGCACCCGCGCCGAGCGGGCAGAGGTTCATGCGGTCGCCCGCGTGCGCCAAGCGCGACAGGTCGCGAATGAACGCCCAGCAGTGCGCCATCAGGTGGTGCGCCAGTGTCACGGGCTGCGCGTGCTGTTGGTGGGTCAGTCCTGGCATGGGCGTCTCCAAGTGTTGCTTGGCGAGTTCCATCAGCCGTTCGCACAGACGCATCAGGGCGCGTGCGAGGTCAGCAGTGCGCTCGCGCAGCCACATGCGCGTCTCGGTTGCCACGAGGTCATTCCGACTGCGCCCTGTGTGCAACTTGCCTGCCAACGCGCCGATTTTCTCGTACAGGCGCGCTTCAATCGCCGTGTGGATGTCCTCATACGCGCCAGAGGGGAACCACTCCTCCGCCTCGATTTCGTCGTGGATCTCCAGCAGCGCATCAATAATCCGGTTCGCCTCCTGCGTGCTGAGCATGCCCGTGATGGCCATCATGCGGGCATGCGCGGCACTGGCATGCAACTCCTGCTTCCAGAGCCGATGGTCATGTTGCAGCGAGAACGAATATGCCTCCGCTTCGGGCGAGAGTTTGCCTTCGAATCGCCCGCCCCACATTTTTCGGTCGCGACCTTGCATCGTGCGGGATTATACCTGCTGGAGGCTCATCTGCCCACCGTGCTGCGTAAGCGCGTGCGCCAGTCGGCGTTGCGGGGCGGAGAGCGGGTAATCCGCCAGCGCGTCAGGGGCGACCCACGCGGCGGCGTCATACGCGCCTGTCGGCTGCGCCTCGCCCGCGCGCCACGCGCACAGGTAGCCGTAGAGCCGAATGCGTGCGGTCGTCACGGCGTGCTGGAGGCTCGCGAGGGTCTGCAGGGGCTGAACCTGCACGCCGAGTTGAGCGGCGGCGCGCTCAGCGACGCTTTCGAGGCTCTCGCGCCCGTCGCGTGTGGCGCGCGGGAACTCCCACAGCCCGCCCCACAGCCCGTCGGGCGCACGGCGCGCCAGCAAGTAGCGCCCCTCGCGCAGGATTATCGCGGAGACATCCACCCGTGCCTGCGTCGCCACACGGCGCGACAGCTCAGGCACAGCGGTCGGCTGACCCCGCTGATACGCGGCGCACAGGTGGCTCACGGGGCACACCCCACAGCGCGGCTGCTTCGGTAGGCAGACCGTAGACCCCAGCTCCATCACCGCCTGATTGAACGCGCCGGGCTGCTGCGGGTCAACCAGCTCTTCGGCGAGTTGCCAGAGCCGTTTTTGCGCGGCGTGCGCTTTGAGGTCGCCCTTGAGCCATAGCAGGCGCGCCAGCACGCGCGTTACATTCCCGTCCACCACGGGGGTCGGCTGCCCGAACGCAATGCTGGCAATTGCGCCCGCCGTGTACGCGCCGATGCCTGGTAGCTCGCGCAGGCGGTCAGCCGTGGCGGGGAGTTGCCCGCCGTTTTGGGCAATCTGTTGCGCCGCGCGGTGCAAGCTGCGCGCCCGCGCATAGTAGCCCAGCCCCTCCCAGTAGCGCAACACCTCCTCCAACGGCGCGTCCGCCAACGCTTGCACAGTCGGGAACCGCGCTATGAACCGCTCATAGTAGGGCACGACAGTCGCCGTCTGCGTCTGCTGTAGCATCACCTCCGCGACCCACACGCGGTACGGGTCGGGGTTGTTGCGCCACGGGGTCGGGCGCTGGTGCGTGGCGAACCATGCCAGCAGCGCCCGACGCAACTCGTGTACCCACGCCTCATCCAACGGCGGCTGCGCCACGCACGGAATTGTACCTGTCGGCTACGCCTCGCACACACGGCAGCTAAGCAGCAGCTCGCGGTTGAACTCCTGCGCAGCATTCACGCTGTATTGGTAGTAAAGCGACTTGATGCCCAACTCTGCCGCCCGTAGCACCAGCAAGTTGATGTCGCGCACAGGCGTCTCGGGGTGAATCATCAGGTTCAACGATTGCCCCTGATCGATGTATGCCTGCCGCTGCGCCGCTTGCTGCACCAGCGTCATCTGCGAGATTTCGCTAAAGGTCTTGAAGGTATCGCGCTCCTCGTCGCTCAGGAAGTCCAGATGTTGCACGGAGCCGTCGTGCGCGGCGATGCTTTGCCACACCTCTTCAGTGTCCTTGCCCCGCTCGCGCAACACCTGCTGTAGGTACGGGTTCTTGAAGGTAGTCTTCACCTTTGCGAGGTCCTTCACATGGTAGTTGCTCATGAACGGCTCGATAGAGGGCGAGACCTGCCCCAGAATGAACGATGACGACTTGGTGGGCGCGATTGCCAGCAGGGTCGCGTTGCGCCGCCCCGTGCCCTTGAGGTACTCTGGCTCGCCGAAGCGACGCGCCAGATCCATCGAGGCGTTGTAGGCGCGGTCGTAAATCGTGCGGAACACTTCCACATTTAGCCGATAGGCGTCCATGCTCTCGATGGGGATGCGTTTGGACTGCAGCAGCGAGTGCCAGCCCAGCACGCCCAGCCCCAGCGCGCGATGGCGCACAGCGAAGTTGTACGCCCGCTGCATAAACGGGATGCCCTCCACGCGCCGAATGAAGTCCTCCATCACCGCGTCCAGGAAAAAGACCATCGTCTCCACCGCGTCGGTGTCTTTCCACTCGTCGTAGTGCAGCAGGTTCAACGACGAAAGACAGCACACGAAGCTTTCGTCCGCGCTGGCAGGCAGCATAATCTCGGTGCAGAGGTTGGAGGCGTAGATGCGCTTGCCGAGCTGCTTATAGACCTCAGGCGCGCTGTTGTTCGCGTTGTCCTTGAAGAAGATGTAGGGGATGCCGACTTCCGAGCGCGCTTGCAGCACTTTTGCCCACAGGCGGCGTTTTTCTATGTCGCCGTCGCGCATTTGCTGCAGCCAATCGTTGCCCACGCACACACCCCAGTAGAGCAGCTGGATGTCACATCCTTCGCGCTGAATCCAGAGCCACTCCTCGATGTCGGGGTGCTCGATGTCGATGTAGGCGGCGCACTGCCCGCGGCGCGTGCTGCCCTGACTAAACACCTCGATCATGCGGTCGAACAGTTTGGCGAAGGAGAAGCTGCCATTGCTGTAGCCGTTGTCGCGGATGGGCGCACCGCGCGGGCGCAGCTTGCCGAAGTACGCCGAAGTGCCGCCACCCAGCTTGGTCATCATCCCCACTTCGGACGCCGTGAACAAGATGGACGCCGAGTCGTCTTCGATGTAGCTGCCATAGCACGAGATGGGCAGCCCGCGGCGCAAGCCGAAGTTCGTCCACACGGGCGTCGCCAGCGAGTACCAGCCACGCGCCATGTAGTCGTAAAACTTATCCCCGAAGCCCTCGATGCCCAGAAGCGCTTCCGCATAGTCCGCAATCTGGCGGATGCGCTGTTCTGGGCTAACACCTGGCAAGAGATAATCACGCGAGAGAAACCGTCGGCTCTCCTCGTTGAGCCAATAGAATGGGGGGCGCTCCGTCCGTGTCTGCATGTCCAGCCTCCTTTGTGGGTGTGGGGCGCATGCGCGCCCCTGCCTCCGCTCCGCTCAGAACAAAGCGTCTTCGCTGAAACTCTTCATCTTCTTGGAGTAGGTGATACTGCGCTTGTTGAAAAAGTCGTTCTCTTTGGTGGCGAGCAGCTCTTCGTCGAACCAGCGCGTAGCAGCAAGCGCAGTCTCGTCCACTGTGAAGTAGGGGCGGATGCCCACACTGCGCAGCGAGTTATTGAAGCGGTTCTTCAGGAAGGCGTCCACCTGATAGCGCGGCAGGTACTCCAGCTCGCCGCGTTCGAAGATCCAGTCCAGAATGCGCTCTTCAGCGGCGTAAGCACGCTCGACAGCCTGCAGAATCGCCTCTTCGGTCTCCGCGCCGAACCATTCGGGGTACTCGTGCTGTAGGATGCGCACCAGCTCCACGCCGAACATGCCGTGAATCTGCTCCTCTTTGCTGGTTGCCTCCACGATGTTGGAGACACCCTTGAACGCCGCGCGGTGCTTGTTAAATGCCATAATGATTAGGAACTGCGAGAAGAGCGAGATATGCTCCACGAACGCAGAAAACAGCAGCACGGTGAGCGCGAACTGACGGTTGTCGCTGCTGCGCATGCCCTCTTGCGCCTGCTGGAGATACTGCACGCGGTCGATGATGGCGGGGATGCTGTGGATCTTCTCGAACTCACCGCTTAGTCCCAGTATGTCCAGCAGGTGCGAGTAGGCGTTGGCGTGGCGCACTTCGCTCTCGGCGAAGGTCATGCCCACTTCGGCGATTTCGGGCTTGGGCATACGATCGTAGATGCGCGCCCAGAAGGTTTTCACCGAGACCTCAATCTGAGAGATGGCGAGCATGGTGTTTTTGAGCGCATTGCGCTCGTGGGGCTCGGTGCGCGCGTACCAGTCCTGCACATCGCCCGACAGCGAGAACTCGGTATGCAGCCAATAGGAATGGCGGATGGCGTCCCGAAACTTCAGCAGGTCGGGATACTCATACGGCTTCAAATGCACCCGTTTTTCGAACAGCGCCATCGTTAGAACCCTCCATGTATGGTAGTTAATCGCGCAGAATCGCGATTTTTCTCGCCTGCAGCCACAACCTGTAGCGGTACACCTTGTTGTGGCAGCGCGTGCAGTATACCCAATCCCTTGACGCCTTTGTCAAGGGGTTAAGGGGCAGAAATGTTAAATTTGCCCCTAAATCTGGGGGATGCGAGACCTACGAGTAGGAAACCTACCGCAGCACGCTTTGCGCTCAATTGCCCCAAATTCTTGCCGTCGGAGCGGCAAAATAGGACTTAAGTCCCTAACAAACTCCTGCGGTTTTGTCTATATAATTCTGTAGGGCACAGGCGAAATTACGGTGCCCGTTTGGAACACTTTAGAACGGAGGTGTACGATGCTGAAGCAACGCATAGGTTTGGCTATAGGTGCAGCAGTTGCTGTAGCGTCGCTTGTCGTGTTCAGTGGCTGTGGCGGCGGTGGCGGCGGTGGAACGCCCCCCGCAGGAGGTACGCTCACAGGCGCATCCGCAGTGAGTAGCTCCGCAGTGTCCCGAGTAGGGCGTGGCAGCGTCGCGAGCGTACGCTCGATCCAGCAAAGCGTGCGCCCGCGACAGAGCAGTCAGCCCATTACCTCGCGCGGTCGCCAAGCGTTGGAGTTCGACGAAGACTACGGTCTGTACTACCGCCTGCGAATGAACCCCGAAGGCGCGCGAATCGAACTCTTTGAGGACCCCGCAGGACAACGCCCCGCAGGAAACATTCTCTACAGGGAGACTCCATCGTCCTACGAGATTATCGTGGATATCCAGAGAGGGCGGCAACCCCAGCAAGCCTACTTCAAGTTGGCGGAGTCGGGGCGCCCTGACCGCATCCACTTGATTGCTCGCTACAAGGATTTGCGGACGAATGAGGCATCAAGCATTGAGGGTGACTTGGTGGTTCAAGGCGTTGCTCGCGGTCGCCAAGATGATGAGGACGACGACTACTACGACTGGGAAGACGACTTTGACTGGGGCGACTGGGGCGGCGATGAAGACGACTGGTACGATGACTACGACTGGTGGGACGACTGGGACGAAACGGGCGATGAATACTTCGGCGATGACTACTTCGGTGAGGACGAATTCTTCGGCGACGAGGATTACTTTGAGTGGGAAGGCGAAGCGGAGACCGAAGTTTACAACGACATCGGCGACTTCGAGATTGTGCGCTTTGAGGGTGAGATGACCTACGAAGGTTGCGGCAAGGAGGTAAGAATTTCCGACGCGCAACTGGACTTCGCCACGGAACGCCTTACAGGCACAATCCAAGTGGACGGTACTTCTGGCAGCATCGACTACAACTACGAGACGGGGCAAGGGCAGATTGTACTGAACACGGCGAACGGTCAGGTGACCATTCGGTTCGCCGGGGATGTGATTGAGGCGCGCTATCCCGATGGACGCATTGAGCGCGTGAACGCCAGCCAGTGGGCGGATCCGTGTCAAGGGGTAGGCGGTGGTGATAACAACCAAGGTAGCGGCGGCGACCAAGGTGGTGGCGGCGGCAACCAAGATGGTGGCGGTGGCGACGGCAATCAGGGCAACCTGAGCCTCTCCAGTACCGCCTTCGCCAACAATGGTACGATTCCGCTGAGGTACGCCTCCACAGAAGTTGGTGGGCAGAATGTGTCGCCACCGCTCAGTTGGTCAGGCGCGCCCAGCGGCACGCGCAGCTTCGTGCTGGTGTGCTTGGATCCCGACGCCGATAACTTCGTCCACTGGGTGATGTACGACATCCCCGCCTCAGTGAGCAGCCTCCCCGAAGGGGTGCCCTCGCAAGCGACCCTGCCTAACGGCGCGAAGCAGGGCGAGAACGACATGGGTACCATCGGGTACTTCGGACCCGAACCACCCCCTGGCGAGTTGCATCGGTATGTGTTCACCCTGTACGCGCTGGCGGTGGACTCGCTTGGGTTAGAGCCAGGCGCATCATACCGCAGGGTGGAGGAGGCTCTGAATAACCTCCGCAGCCAGAACAAGGTGCTGGGCGAAGTGCAACTCGTCGGCAAGTTCCAAGTGAACTAAGTGCTGTGGCGGGCAGCACAACGCTGCCCGCCGATTTGCTTTAGCACCCGCTCCCGAACGCGAACAGCACCAGCAGCAAGTCCGCGTCATCCACCAGGTTGTCGCCGTTGGCGTCTTCAGGGCGCGCGCCTTGCGTCCCAAACGCGAACAGCACCGCGAGTAGGTCGGCGTCGTCCACGCAGCCGTCGCCGTTGATGTCGCCGTTGGCTGCCAGCACGCGCAGGGGCAGCACAGCTTCACCTCCAGGCACCCCATCGCCCGTCGGTAGCTGCCCGAAATACTCGCCGTCCAGCGCCAGCCCCGAGTTGGTCGCCGTGACGGTGGGTGCCACGCGAATGGTGTAGGCGTCAGGCTTGAGCGGCTGGGCGAGCGTCAGACGCACGCGCCGCGCGTTCGCATCGTAGGCGAAGTTCGCGCTGACTGTGCCCTGCGTCGCGCCCGTGAGTTGCACCTGCGCACTGTTGATCTGCACAGGCGTCTGGAAGTAGAGGTCAATCTGGCTGACAGGCGATGTCGCCAGCCCGGGCGCGGGATTCATCTCCACAATCACGGGCGGTCCGGGGCGATAGGTCTCTTGCGTCGCGCCACCCTTCAGAATCCAGTCGTCAGGGTCAAACGCCAGATTCGAAACCGCGCCTGACACGGGGATTACATAATACTGCGTCGGTGCGCTGTTCCAAACGCGCAAATCCTGCGTCTGGCTGCCGATCTGTGCCCGCAGTCCGATGGGCATCGTGTAGACGCCGTAGCTGCTCTGCTGCGTCTGGCGGATAGAAAGCAGCAGGTAGTCCTTGTTGTTCACGCGGGTGGTCGTCCAGCCCCAGGCGTAGGTTGGCGCACCTATACCGTACACCCACGGCTGGAAGAACCAGTCCATCGAGCCGCCCCAGAGTTCCTCGGCAACCGCTTGGAAGTCGGCGGTGGTCGCGTGGCTGTAGGCGTAGCGCTGGCGGTAGCGGGCAAGTAGCTCGAAGAACCGCTCTGTGCCCAGCACCCAGCGCAGCTGGTGCAGCACCCACGCGCCCTTGCGGTAGGCGAAGTTCGAGCTGAAGATCGCATTTATGCTGCTGGTGTCGTAGCGGTAGACGCTGCCGTCCAAGCGCGTGGGGCGGCGGTTTAGCATCGCTGTGCGCAGTGCAGCAGGGTCGCTCGCGCCGTTTTTGAACTCTTCCCACAACGCCTCCGAGTAGGTCGCGAAGCCCTCGTTCAGCCAGATGTCGTTCCAAGTAGCGCAGGTGATCATATCGCCCCACCACTGGTGCGCCAGCTCGTGCGCCGTCAGCGATTCGCCGAAACCGCCCTGCCCGCTCATCGTCTGATGCTCCATCCCGCCGCTGAACTGGAACTGGTAGATGCCGTACCGCTCGCGCATAAATGGGTACTCACCGAACAGGCCGCTGAACACTTGCAGCATCGGGATGCACCGCTCCCACGCGGCGCGATTGGCTGCCGTGTTGTTTTCAGGGTAGATGTAGAAGTCCACAGGTATCGTGCGTCCGTTGTAGGTGAAAGAGCGCGACCAACTCTGGTAGTTTGTCGCGGCGAAGGCGACCAGATACGGCGCAATCGGATAGGTATGCTCGTAGCGGTAGCGGCGGCGGTTGTCGGGCAGGTCGGCGGTCTCGGTTAGCATCCCGTTGGCGACGGCGAACATATCGCGGGGCGTGATGAGCGTGAAGGTCAGCGTCGCCTTGTCGGTGTTCTCGTCTTTGGCGGGCCACCAGGTGTAGGCGTAGTAGGGTTGGCTCAGCGTCGCTACAATCACCGCCCCCGACGAGCGCGTGGTGAACTCTATCGAGCCGAACCCGCGCGAGACGGGCACGCCCTGATAGTCCACGCGCAGTTCGAACACCTCGTCCTGCGTGTAGGGGCGGTCGAACTCGGCGCGCACGGTGGTGATGCTCTCGCGTACGAATGATATCGGGCGCCCGTCCAACTGCAGCCTCGTAATCAGGAAGTTCTCGCGCAGACGGAAGCGGAACGCGCTCAGCGTCGGCTGCAACACCTTGACGCGCATCACGCACGAGCCAATCAGCGTCTGTGTGCTGGGCACGACCTCGAGGGTCAAGTCGTAGTGCAAGACATCGGTCAGCTGCGGGTCTTGAACAAGCGGTGGGAACGAGGGAAGCGCGACTTCGAGGTGCTTGACGGCAGCGGTATGTGCGCGCCCGCACAAGGCGCACCCATCACTGCCTGCCCACGCAAGAAGCGCACTCCAACAAACGAAACCTACTGTCCATAGCGCACGCATGCGCGTATTATACACTACTTGCTGGCGGCGAAGGTCTGCTCCGAGACCTCCACATTCGGCTTGGCGTCAAACTCCATAATCAGCACGAACGCGCCGGGCTGCTCTTCGATTTTGACCTCTGTGCGGATTTTGAGGGTGGTCATCAGCATGGTCGCCTTGTCGATAACGATTTCGAGCGTGTCCTCCTTGTTGCGCTCGTTTTTGATGCGCCCCGTCAGCACGACCTGCTTGTCGTCTTCGCGAGCGAGGCGCAGTTGGGTGATTTGCTTACGAAACTTCTCTTGGCTGGTGCGCCCTCCGGCAAGGAACACGAGGTCATAGGGAGGCACAACCTCCGCAGCGGCGAGTTGTTCCAGCAGCGCGGCGCCAGAGTTGGCGACGGGCTTCGTCTCGCTGCCGACCGTGAGGGTTTGCCCGTTGGAGATGTAGCGTTGCCCCTCGTCCTTAGCGTTCAAGTCCTTCACCAGCAGGTTCAGCCGTGCGGGGGGCTGCGCGGTGTAGGTGTAGAGGTACTTCTGGATGGGGGTTCCGTCGGGCGTGCGCGGGGTGACCATCAGCACGGTAAGCGTCGTTTTGCTCTGCAGGCTCTGGAGTTGGCTATAGGCTTGGAAGCACTTCTGCAGCCACTCGTCGGCGGCTTTGTCCACCTGCGCCCAGCTGTATGCTGCGCACAGCAACGCCAGTAAAACGCTGACCCTTCGCATAGCAGGGAAAGTGTACCCCACTGCGAATCGCAAGGCTGTGCGCGTGTGGGCGATTGGACTGGGGCTTATCCTGCTGCTGAACCTGCTGGGGGTCGCCCGCTGGCACTACGACGACGGCTTGTGGGACAGCTTCGAGAACCTGGACACGCGCGTCATTCTGCAACGGTTGCAGCAGCCGCACTCGGTGTGGGCGTGGTTTGTGGGCGACTGGGTGCTGGGCAACGGCTTTTACCGACCGCTGCCCAGCGTGTTGTACCAGATGGACTACTGGCTGTGGGGCGACGACCTGCTCCGCTGGAAGTGGACGAACGGGCTGCTGGCGACGGCGGCTGCGCTTGCGCTGGTGGGGTTTGTGTATACGCTTACGGGGCGTCAGCGGGTCGCGCTATCGGCAGGGCTGGCGTTCACGCTGTGGCAGACGGGCTTTGCGCCGCCGATGCCACTCTGGGCGGGAGTCGGGCTGCTGGCGGCGGGCGTCGTGTGGGGCTACTGGCAGGGCGACTGGCGGCGGGGCGCGGTGTGGGGTGCGCTTGCCTTCGCGCTCGTGGTGGAGTGGGGCTTCATCGGCAACCTGCCCGACATCCACACGCAGCCGTTCGCCTACCGCGCGATGGGCTGGATTCCTGGGCGCACAGCGACACTGATGACGCTGTTCGCGCTGCTGGCGTTGTGGGGCGCAGTGGGCTACGCCCGCACGGGACGCGCTCGCTGGGCTGCGCTGGCACTGGGCGGCTTTGTCGGCGCGATGCTCAGCTACGAACAGTTCGCCGCGTTGCCCCTGCTGATGGCGATGGCGGTGTGGGCGGTGCGTCCGTCGCGGGCGTTAGCAATTCGCGCGGGGGCGGTGTGTCTGGCGTGCCTGCTGATGCTTGCGCCCTACGCCGCTTTCTATCGGGCGCACATCCCGACGCAGACGCAGTATCACCAGCAGCGCATCAAGCGACAGAAGACGCTGCCGATGACCGCCCTCACTTGGCTTGTGCCGCCCGCGCCCGAAGCGTGGACGCAAATGGATTTGTCGCTTACGGCGCCGTTTAACCTACTGTTCTCGCGGTTCTGGCTGGCGCAGGTGGGGTTGGTCGCGTATCTCGTTGCGTTGCGCTATGGGCTGCGCTCGCGCTTTGGGTGGCTGGGCTGGCTGGGGTCTCTGCTGGCGTATGCGCCCGCTGCGCCGTTGCTGCCGCTGATGCACTACTACTACCTGCCCGCCGCGCTGCGCGCCCTCTGGTGGGGTATACTTCTGACATGCCTGTATACGCTGCGCCCGACGAGAAGGGCTACTTCGGTCGCTATGGTGGACGCTTCGTGCCTGAAACGCTCATCCCAGCCCTCGACGAACTGACCGAAGCGTACCTGCGCCTCAAAGACGACCCCGACTTCCAGCGCGAGTTGAACTACTACCTGATTACCTTCGCGGGGCGACCGACGCCGCTGTATTACGCGGCGAACCTTAGCCGCGCGCTGGGACGCCATGTCTACATCAAGCGCGAAGACCTGTGCCACACGGGGGCGCACAAGATCAACAACGCGCTGGGGCAGGCGTTGCTGGCGCGGCGGATGGGCAAGCAGCGCATTATCGCCGAGACGGGCGCGGGACAGCACGGCGTCGCCACCGCTACCGCATGCGCCCTGCTGGGGCTGCACTGCGAGGTCTACATGGGCGCGGAAGACATGCGTCGTCAGGCGCTGAATGTGTTCCGCATGCAACTGCTGGGCGCGAAGGTCGTGCCCGTCCACAGCGGCACGGCGACGCTCAAAGACGCCACCAGCGAAGCGATTCGCGACTGGGTCACGAATGTGCGCACGACGCACTACATCATCGGTTCGTGCGTGGGTCCGCACCCGTACCCGATGATGGTGCGCGATTTCCAGTCGGTGATTGGGCGCGAGGCGCGGGAACAGATTCTGGCGTACGCGGGTCGCCTGCCCGATGCGGTGGTCGCCTCCGTGGGCGGCGGTAGCAACGCGATTGGCATCTTCTACCCGTTTATCGAGGACGAGGGGGTGCGACTGATTGGCGTGGAGGCGGCGGGGCGCGGGCTGGATACGGAGGAACACGCCGCCAGCTTGGTTGCGGGCGAGTATGGCATCCTACACGGCTCCGCCAGCCTCGTGCTACAGACGGAGGACGGGCAGATTCGGCTTACGCACTCAGTGTCGGCGGGGCTGGACTACCCGGGCGTCGGTCCCGAACACGCCTACCTCAAAGAGATTGGTCGCGCCGAGTATGTTGCGGCGACCGACGAGGAAGCGTTGGGGGCGTTTGTGTGGCTTGCACGGCACGAGGGGATTATCCCCGCGCTGGAGTGCGCCCATGCGTTCGCCTACCTGAAGGACCTCGCGCCGACGCTGCCGCCCGACGCGGTAATTCTGGTGAACCTGTCGGGG
>Ga0197143_1002579_pt1 | contig 13084 bp, 17 predicted proteins | sample GBS70_MetaG_FD_148603 | JGI IMG/M metagenome (GOLD analysis project Ga0197143, IMG submission 148603) | Sediment microbial communities from Great Boiling Springs, Gerlach, Nevada, United States - GBS 70_MetaG | ecosystem: Environmental > Aquatic > Thermal springs > Hot (42-90C) > Sediment...
CTTTCAATTCTATCAATGTATTTTTTAGGGACAGCATCTATTTTGTTGAGTATCTGTATCATCGGTAGCTGAAATGTTAAATATATTGATGATGCTAGGAACATACTTGCAATAAAGTTTCTTGTTACAGCACAGAACATCGGATCTAGAAGAAACAACATAATCTTTCTACCATTTCCTATATATTTGGTGAATATTCTTCCTTCTTTTCTATAAGCAAATAGTTCAAGTTGCCCTGGGGTATCTATTATCGTAAAGTCTACATCATGTGAATTTACTTCTTCAGCTAATTCTTCTATATGTCTTGCTACTTCCCTTAGAGTTGCTATTAGAGCTGCATTCGGTCCTAGTTTCCTGGTTGTCATCACCCTCTCATAGTCTACCATCTCTCTAACATCTACATCGGGCTCATAAGGTAATGTTAACGCAGCAGGGTCAAGGTTTACAAGTAAAGTAGATTGTTCTTGACTTCTTAGCCAGTCACTGAAAGCTCCTGCAAGTGTTGACTTACCTGATCCTGCAGTACCAGTTATGAAGATTGTGTGCATCTTCGATAGAGCACCTTTCAACTCGTTTTCCTTGGACTATTTTTGATATGACGCTATTTATCTGTTATTGTTAGAAATTTATCGTTATAAGGCCAAGACTATTAAATTTAAGAAGTATCATTCTATATCTATTTAACTAGAAATGATTAGATGAGTTTTGCTGGTATGTCGGCCGTATAGTTACTTGAAGATTCCCGAGAATCCAGAGAGCATTCTTTCATCTTCTTCTTTTATGGTTTTTAAGATAGCCTCCCTCTCTTCTCCTAACACTTCTTGAGCTATATCTTGTGCAAGACTTCTTGCTCTATCACATTGTTCTTCTGACCCCAAAACTCTAACGTAGAAGCCTCCTTCTCTTAATGGCTCAGAAACTCTAAAGATAACGTTACCTCGAGATACTATATCATCTTTAAGCAACTTATCTTCTAACTCTCTTGATTTACTTCTCTCAACAAATAATATTATCTCCATCTTTCTCACTTCTTTTTAGATAACCACCAATCTAAATATTCTTCTCTAGCCTTTTTCTTTTCATCTCTCTTTAACTTGTTCTCAAACAATCTCTCTGACTCCACTACGAGATCTTGGAATGTATAGGTTAATCCACAGCTTCTACATACGTATTCCTTTGAGTTTCTATCATAGAATAGTTTTGAACCACATTCTCTACAGAAAGGCAATGTCTCCACCTTTCGAATATGATTTTTCTCTCTTACTATATAATGGTTACTCAGGTACTAGTCTTATCTTTCTTGAAACTAGGTATGTAAAAATAGTGAATAACAATATTACGAAGAGGATGAAAGCTCCCAGCGATATTAGGATGGAGGATGGCTCCCCTGAGTAGAAGAAGATGGGTATAGGGCCAATAATTACTAAACCCCCGACTTTAGTTTCTGGACTTAATCCTAGGAAGATTAAGGTTAATCCAACAAGTATTAGAGAGCCTCCAAGTAGCAATACTATGTTTCTCGGAATACGTGTCATAGATTCTTCAGACATATCTGACAGCCTCCAAAAACATAAATAAGGAAAAGATTACTATAATCAAGATCAGGAAGAGGAAAAGTAAAGGTTTTAGATTTTTACCGCCAATCAATATAGGGAATGGACCAATAAGTATGATTCCTCCACTCTTTACTTCGGCTTTCCTTAATCCCAATACAGAGAAGACTAAGACTAACCCTATCAAAACCATGATCAACCCTAACAATATATATAAGAAGTTGACCATCAAGTATAATTATTCGCCTCCTAATATTTAGGGATTCTGAACTAGAATCATTAATGTTTAGGCATCTTCATCTAAGAGTAGAAAAATCATTCAGCCTCCCTACTCACACTATGGATAATAGAATATTGGTTACCAGCCTTTAAGTAGGTCGTGGATGCTCATATAGAGTTAGGAAATTTTATTAGGTAAGAATAATTGATATGATTAGGGTGGAGAAGAGAGTTGGCAGCACTTGGTATCGCAGGAGCATATGATAGGGCTATAACTGTTTTCTCACCGCAGGGCAGACTTTATCAAGTAGAGTATGCTTTAGAGACAGTCAGGTCTGGTTCTACAGCTATAGCTATACTATGTACTGAAGGTGTTGTCTTAACAGTAGAAGAGCGGATGCATACTAAGCTTCAAAATCCTAATTTTTCTTGGAAGCTTTTCCAGATAGATGAACATATTGGTGCAGCAGCTGCTGGACTAAATTCCGATGCACGTGTACTAGTAGATAATGCTAGAGTATACGCTCAAGTTGTAAGGCTATCATATGATGAAGAACCTACAGTTGAAGCGGTAGCAAAACGTATAGGAGATGTAATGCAGCTCTATACACAGCATGCAGGTGTTAGACCGTTTGGAACAGCATTACTATTTGGTGGAGTAGATAAAACTGGACCGAGAATCTTCTATACAGAACCAAGCGGATTAGTCTTGGAGTATGATGCTTGGGCGATAGGTAGAGGAGCAGATAAAGTTAAAGAATTCTTAGAGAACAATTATCAAAAGAATATTAGTTTAGAAGAATCTATACAATTAGCTCTGAAAGCTTTAGTATATTCTGTTGATAAGATTGAGGAAGGATGGACAGCCCGCCTCGTTACTATACCTGTTAAGACTAGGAAATATACTTCCATGTCCTCTGAAGAGCTCCAAGCTATGCTTGAACCATTAACTAGAGACAAGAAGAGCTAAAGAGAGAATACTAATAAACATTAATAAACATCCTGCATAGATTATCTCTAGGTAGAATAAAAAAGATCAACCACGGGATAAGCCTGGAGGATAAATAGAATTGTCGAAAAGCTATACTGTTGCGAGAATTGAAAAGAAGGGCATAATGTTTGAGATACTTGTAGATCCTGATCGAGCCCTCAAATACAGGCTTGGAGAAAATATCCCTATTTCAAAGATTGTGGTCTACGAAGAAGTTTACAAAGATTCTCGTAAAGGAAGTAGGGCAAGCGAAGAAGAATTAAGAAAAGCCTTTGGTACAACGGAGTTCTTGAAAATAGCAGAGACAATACTGAAGGAAGGTACGATACAAGTTACTGCAGAGCAGAGAAGGAGGCTGGTAGAAGAAAAGAAGAAATCAGTCGTAGATTTTATCTCAAAGAATGCGATCGATCCTAGGACTAATCTTCCCCATCCTCCCCAGAGGATAGAGCTAGCTATGGAGGAAGCAGGAGTAACAATAGATCCCTTTCAGGATGCTAAAGAACAAGCATTGAAGATAATAGAGAAGCTTAGAACAATACTTCCCCTTAAGATAGGGGTAATAAAACTCCAGATAAGGCTTCCAGGCGATGTCGTTGGGAAATCCTTTGGATTGATTAAGAATATGGGGAAGATTATTAAGGAAGAATGGAGGAAGGATGGTAGCTGGGTGAGCATAGTAGAGGTCCCAACAGGCTTACATTTAGATTTAATAGATAGATTAACAAAGATAGCTGGTGGAAGAATAGAGGTAAATCCGTTAGAGGGATAGAAGCATGCCTTTATATTTTTCAGAAAGAGAGATAGTTTTACCAGGTCAGCTACTATCAGATGACAGTAAGAGAAGTGGTGAAGGAACATACGTTCTAGGAAATAAGGTCTATGCCTCAACAGTAGGATTCGCAACCATCAAGAATGATAAAGTATGTGTGATACCTTTTAAAGGTGCATATACTCCCCAGCCTGGAGATAGAGTGATAGGAATAGTTATAGATGTTAAACCAAATGGTTTCGAAGTGAGTTTAGGAAGACACCTCATTGCAACGATAAGAATGCCTGATAAGAAAGAAGTTCAAGCATTAAACTTGAAGGTTGGAGAAGTTGTTTATGCATATGTGAAAGAGAGCGGGCTCAGGGGGGTGTTCTTGGAGGCGGGTGAAAAGATTAAGAAGATTACTTCAGGATTACTAGTAAGTATGCATCCATCAAAAATTCCTAGATTAATTGGTAGAAGAGGGTCGATGATCAACATGATTAAGAAAGAGACTGGATGCGATATGTTAGTGGGGAGAAACGGATTCATAGTTATTAAGGGTCCGTCTCCTCTGAGCGAGTATGCTGCGGTTTCTGCAATAAAGCTTATCGAGAAGGAAGCACATTCGCAGGGATTAACAGAAAGAGTTGAAAACTTAATCAGAAGTATTATTGGAGGAGAAGCAGGATATGAAAGATGAAAAAATAAGATTAATAAATGAAGAAGGTATTAGAATTGATGGTAGAAGACCAGAAGAGCTTAGACCTTTAAGGATAGAGATAGGCGTACTAGATAAAAGCGATGGGTCAGCATATGTTGAACTAGGTAAGACTAAGATCTTCGCAGCTGTCTTCGGTCCGAGAGAAGTACATCCTAAACATTTAGCCCTACCAGACCGTGCATTACTAAACTGTAGATACCATATGACCTCTTTTAGTGTAGATGAGAGGAAGCCTCTAGGAATGACTAGAAGAGAGATAGAGTTATCTAAGGTTATAAGAGAAGCGCTTGAAAGCGTGGTCTTCCTTGAAGAATTTCCACGTACAAGTATTGATGTATATGTTGAAGTTATACAGGCTGATGGTGGAACAAGAACAGCTGGGCTGACAGCTGCATCTCTTGCTCTCGCCGAAGCAGGTATACCTATAGCTGATCTAGTAGCTGCTGTAGCTGTTGGAAAAGTTGAAGGTCACATAGTTCTCGATTTATGTGATTTAGAAGATAAATTTGGTGAAGCAGATATGCCTATCGCTATAGCTCCTCGACTTAACTCTATAGTCCTACTTCAATTAAACGGTAGATTTAGCAAGGAAGAATTCAAGAAAGCTCTTGAACTTGCTAAGAAAGGGATACATGAGATCTATCAAAAACAGAAGGAGGCTCTTAAGAATAAATTTAGTGAAGTATCTTTAATGGAGGTTTAACAGGTATGTCTATATCTCAGATGAAGAAGAGTCTAACAGCTAGAATCGTTCAAGAAAAAATATACAATCTACTTGTACAAGGTAAGAGGCTTGATGGTAGGTCTCCAACAGACATCAGACCGATAAACATCGTTACTGGACTTGTAGAGAAGGCAGATGGGTCTGCACTTGTCTCAATAGGTGGGACAAAGATACTGGTTGGAATAAAAACAGAATTAGGTTCACCATACTCTGATAGACCGAGAGAAGGATCATTTACAGTAAACGCTGAGCTCTTACCGCTTGCCTCGATAAGCTTCGAGCCTGGTCCTCCTGATGAACGTGGAGTTGAACTTGCAAGAGTAGTTGACCGTAGTATCAGGGAAAGCAAATGTATAGATTTAGAGAAGCTATGCTTAATAGAAGGAGAAAAAGCATATATTCTCTTCATAGACATCTATGTACTTGATTATGATGGAAACTATTACGATCCTTCAACTATTGCTGTTCTCGCCGCTCTTGCAACTGCAAAGATCCCTAAGTATGAAGTCGTAGACGGTAAAATACAGAAGACTGGAGAATACTTTAATCTACAACTTCAATCTCTACCATTCACTGTTACTTTCGGAATAATTAGAGAAAAATTTTTAGTTGATCCACAGATTGAAGAAGAATCGGCTCTAGATGTTTCAGTAATTATCGGTGTAGATGAGAAGAATAACGTAATATCTATACAGAAGAATTCTCCAGGTCTATTACCTGAAAACTTGCTCGAACAAATGATAGAGATAGCTTTAGAGAAAGGCACCTACATTAGACAGAAATTCTGTGAGATATTGAAAATCAACATATAGGCAACTCTAATTCTTGGTTAATAGCTTATTCGATTCTTAGCTCAAGATGCTAGTAAGGATCACCTTTTAATAATCTTAGATGTTTCCTGAATGTAAAGATACCGTAGAGTAACTGGAAAATATGTATCTCTATGCGGTTGAAGTTACATATATATTACAGTTTTAGGATTATTCTAAAGAGCTTTTATGAGGGTTGGACGTGTACAGGGTAATCCTGCAAAGAGGTTTATGGCTAGATATGGTTCTACAATTAGGAAGAAGGTCGCTGAAATAGAACGTGAGCAGAGAGCATTACACCTGTGCCCTAGCTGTGGTGCATCAAAAGTCAAGAGAGTCTCAGTAGGGATCTGGCGTTGTGCTAAATGTGGCTACAAATTTGCAGGTGGAGCATGGACTTTATCTTCAAGGAAATGAAATGGATTATGGGGCATTACTATTAAATATAAAAGATTCTATATTCCCTGATCAATAGATGCACATAATCTACTGATTTCAATAATCATGTAAGTAGGTCTTTAAGTTAATCTTTTTATTAAAAGAGAAAATCCAATTACTAGATGAAGAAGTATCCATGTGAAAGAGATGCAGATACAAATCCTCTGATGTCTGCTGGTAGCAACCTGGGTAGAAGTAAAGCTACAGCTGAGATAACGATGATCATTCCTCCATTTGAAAGAGATATAATTCATAGATCCATATCGATAGAAGCGAGAGAGATACCTTCCAAGAGAACAAGAGTCCAAATTTTAGCTGTTAATGAAGGATTGAAATTAGTCATCCACGCAGAAGATATAGTATCTTTGAGAGCTGCATTAAATTCTTTCTTAAGATTTATAGATTCATCATTGAGGTCTATCAGGATTATATCAGATCTTGAAGATTCATCGTGTAAAGGCTAGGTTCCTCTCTAAATCATGTGTTATCAGCTTATACGTGTATCCATCTATTAATGTTCGTAAGCTTGCTTCAAGAATATTTCTAGAGTAAGCTGTGCATGCCCAGCTTTTCTCTCCATCTGTAAATTCTATAAAGACTCTTACAGCTGCACCTGTACCGTTTGCTGCATCTACTACTGAAACTTTATAGTTTACAAGCTTGACTTTCTCTAAATGTGGTAGTCTTCTTAGTATTGCATCTCTGAGAGCTAGGTCTAAAGCATGGACTGGTCCTACACCGTTGCCGACTCCATGAACTATGTCTCCATTCAACTGTAATGTAACTATTGCTTCAACTCTATCTGTAGGTCCTTTTTCTACTAAAGTTCTCCATGAAACAATCTTTAATCTATCTATATTATGTCCTAGAGATTTCAAGATGACGAGTCGTATGCTTCCAGTGGCATTATCGAACTTGTATCCTTCAGCTTCCATATTCTTGATTTCCTGCAGTGACTTAGTTACAGCAGGATCATCTTTAGAAAGTTTAAGCCCCATCTCTGATGCTTCCTGCAATATTGCTGCTCTTCCAGCCTGGTCTGAGACTATGTATCTCGTTATATTTCCCACCAAGCTTGGATCTATATGTTCATATGCTCTCTTCTCTTTTAATACTGCATCTATATGTACTCCACCTTTATGGCTGAAAGCATATTCCCCAATATATGGATGGTATGGGGAGAGAGGTATACCTGATGCTTCAGCTACATATGTTGCGACAGTTCTAAGCTTCCTTAACTTCTCTTCTCGAGGTATATCAGTTCTTAAAGCATTATAATTCATTTTAAGTATTAGGGTTGGAAGAACTTGGACAAGGTCAGCATTACCGCATCTCTCACCTAAACCGTTTATAGTCCCTTGGACATGGCGTGCACCAGCTTCTACTGCTGCTAGAGTGTTCGCAACAGCTAATCCAGAATCATTATGGGTATGTATCCCGATCCTACTCTTGATCTTACTCTTTACATCTTGAACTATCTTCATTATGGTGTTGAAAGTATTACCGCCGTTTGTATCAGCTAGAACTATAGTCTCTGCTTTAGCTTCTTCAGCAGCCTTCAAGACTTTCAGGGCATACTCTGGACTATCAAGATAACCATCGAAGAAGTGTTCAGCATCAAAGATTACTTTTAATCCATGTTCTCTAAGATAGTTTATGCTATTATAAACAATTTCTAGGTTATCTTCAAGACTACATTTTAAGATCTTCTCTACATGTAGAGACCATGACTTACCAAATAATACAGCTACAGAGACCTCTGATTCTAAGATAGAGTTTATAGACTGGTCAAGATCGATCGGTACATCAATTCTCGCAGTACTTCCAAAAGCTGCTATCTTGGAATGATTAAGAGATAGATCTTTAACCTTCTTAAAGAATTCACTATCCTTAGGGTTAGAAGCTGGCCATCCACCTTCAATATAATCTACACCAAGATAATCTAGCTTTTCAGCTATCTTAAGCTTCTCTTCTAAAGTAAAAGAAACACCTGTAGTCTGTGCGCCGTCTCTAAGGGTCGTATCAAGAACTTCGATATAATCGATTCAGTTCCCCCCACACAGGAGCTTAGCTGATCTATCATAATTCTTTTATATAATCTTTTCCAACAAGCCTCCGAATACCAGAGCTGATTTTCAGAATTCTTTAATATACTTCTATCTTAAAAATAATCAGAAAACACTATAAATTTAGCTATGCAGTAGATAAGATGATACAAATCAGCGGTCTCTAGATCGTTTATCTTTACTATTATTATGTGTTTTCCTCGAGCATAGCTATGGAGATCTAAGCATTTACCAATTGTCATTAATCGGATCTAGACTCTCATAGATCTGTTAACTTTTCTTAACCCGATTAACCAATAAATATAGTACAAAAGTTAAAGAAAAGTTACGCTTAAATTATCTCTATTTATAATATTGTAGGAGGGGAATAGTGTTGGCGGCTAGAGAAGGGGAGCTGCCTCCTAGCTTGCAGCAGCAGATCCTAAGATTACAGCAGCTTCAACAAACCTTAAACGTTATCCTGGTTGAGAGGCAGAGGCTTGAATCAGAACTACTTGAAGTAAGGAATGCATTACAAGAATTAGAGAAAGTTGCAGATGTAGTTACAGTATACAAAGCCGTGGGACCAGTACTGGTCCAGTCTTCACGTGAAAAACTTCTAGTAGAATTAAATGAGAAGAAGGAGCTTGCAGAGACAAGACTAAAGATACTAGAAAAACAGGAGCAGAGAACAAGAAGCCAGCTTGATACATTACAGAAAGAGATACAATCAGCACTTTCAGAGAAGAAGTTATCTTAGGAAATGAGAAATGGGTTATTCATCTCTCTTCTCAGTAGGGAACTAAGTCGGCTGGATAGTCTACGAGTAGGTATCCTGACTCATGAAGGCGGTGATCCAGACTCAATATGCTCAGCATTTTGTTTAAAGAAAATATTGAAAGAGTTCTTTAATGCTTATAAAGTATGGATAAATGTTCCAGATACCCCCACAGCACATACTAAAGCTCTAATAGAATATTTCCAGGTTGAGATTCTCAATGATATTATGGATGCGGATGTATATATACTGGTTGATGTCGGCTCGCCTGAACAAATAGATGAATACTTCAAGGTTATTTCTAAGAGAGATAAGCAAGTAATTGTTATAGACCATCACTCAAATACTGTTAACCGTTATCCCTCCCATGTTAGAGTATACTCTAGTGAGCATTACCAGTCTGCATCGGAAATTATCTACGATCTAGCTGAATACCTTGGCATCCAACTTAGCCTACGAGAAGTAGAAGCAATACTGATAGGTATGTATTACGATACTGCAAGGTTCTCAATAGCAGACTTAGAGACTTCTAATAAGATATGTAAACTCATCAATAAGGGGGTTAGTTTAAGTAATATCTTCGCTAAACTAGAGCAGAGAATAGATGTCTCAGAAAGGATCGCTAGATTAAAAGGAGCAGTAAGGATGAAGATATACAGATTTAGAGAATGGTTAGTAGTAGTAACGACCGTAGGGAAATTCCAGAGCTCAGTAGCTCGATCTCTTATTAACCTTGGAGCACATCTTGCATTAGCTATAGGTGAAGTAGATAAATTAAGGGTGACAGCCTCGATACGTGCAGCTCAAGAATTTGTAGAACAAACAAAAATAAACATAGGTGTAGATTTAGCTGAAAGAATAGGATTAAAGCTAGAGGGCCATGGAGGCGGTCATGCCTCGGCTGCTCATCTTGAATGTAAGACAAGCATAGAAGAATTAGTCAGATGCTTCATAGATGAATTAACAAGTAGATTGAATATTAAGCCTGAGGTGTTGGAGGTTTGATAGCTGTAAAGACTAACGACTTATCGTTCAAGTATGCTGGTAGTAGTGAATGGACATTGAGAGAAGTTAATCTAGAGATAAGAGAAGGTGAATTCGTCGTACTCGCAGGTAAGAGTGGATGTGGTAAATCAACCCTCTTACGATGTTTTAATGGTTTAATACCTCACTTCTATGAGGGTGAAATGATTGGAAGAGTAGAAGTATGGGGTCTTGATACTCGTGAGCATCCACCATATATTTTATCTCAGTATGCTGGTATGGTCTTCCAGAACCCTGATAACCAATTATTTGCTTTAACAGTAGAAGCTGACATAGCATTTGCTTTAGAGAATCTATCTATTCCTAGAGATGAGATTAGGAAACGAGTTGACCAAGCTCTAAAAATCATGGATATAGAAGAGTTGAGAGATAGGTCTTCAATAGAATTATCAGGAGGTCAAAAACAGAAAGTTGCAATAGCATCTATCTTAGCAATGCATCCAAAGATACTTTTACTAGATGAGCCTACGAGCTCTCTAGACCCATTCTCAGCTAAGCAATTAATAGATGCAATAATAAACCTAAATCAAAGATACAGAATAACTATACTGATAGCAGAACATCGCCTCGAGATGCTTCTGCCATATGCATCACGCATAATCATAATAGATAATGGAAGAATTATTCTCGACGGTAACCCTAGGGAGATAATGGAGAAACATGATGTAATACCTTACGGAGTATCAATCCCTAGAATAGTTAAAGTTGTAATGCAATTAAAGAAGACATTAAACTATCCTCTTATTCTAGGGACGCCTCTCTCAGTTGATGAATTTGCTAGTATTCTACGCCGGTGGGAGGATAAATGATAATCTTCGAGAATGTAGAATATATCTATCCTAACGGCTTCAAGGCACTAAATAGAATAAATCTTGAGATAAATTCTGGAGAGATAGTTGCTTTAATGGGTGAAAATGGTGCAGGAAAGACAACTTTGTTGAAGCATCTGAACGGGTTACTTAAACCTACCTCGGGAAGAGTTCTAATAGATGGAGTAGACACTAGACATTCAACAGTAGCTTCTCTCTCAAGAAAAGTTGGAATCGTTTTCCAGAATGCTGAAGATATGTTTTTCTCTCCAACGATTCAAGAAGAGATAGCTTTTGCATTAAACAATTTTAATTTTCCAGGAAATGTCATAAAGAAGAGAGTTGACTGGGCTCTAAAATTTATGGAGCTTGAAGAATACAGAATGAAGTCGCCCTTCCTACTTAGTGGAGGAGAGAAGAAGAGGCTGGCCGTAGCGATAATTCTTGCGTGGTCTCCCGATATTGTTGCTTTAGATGAACCTACAGTAGGTCAAGATGTACTCCAGAAAGAAAAGATGATACAGATCATAAAACAGGCCAACCAGCAGGGGAAGACGATAGTTATCTCTTCACATGATGTTGAGTTTATCGCAGATCTTAGACCAAGAATAATACTGATGAATAAAGGTAGGATCGTTAAAGATGGACCATGCGAAGAAGTCTTAACCGATATACCTCTACTTCAAGAATGTAGAATAATCCCTCCCCAGATAGTTTCATTAACATCTAAGCTTGATTTCTTAGGTTTTAAACCAAAGCTAGCTAGACCCGAAGAAGTGGCTAGTGAGATTGCTAAAAGAGTGAGACATCTTGTCAAGTATTCTTAGAGGTCTCCAATTTTATCCTGGGAAAACTGTAATTCATAGACTTGATCCTAGGGTTAAGCTATTGATATCTCTTTTACTAATGGCGACTGCAGCAATGTATATAGAAGTAACAATAATAACTATAGTAATAGTTGTTGAAGCTCTATTATCAACCGTAGCTAAAGTCTTCAGTAGATGGGCAAGAACAGTTTATGGAGCAGCTCCATTAATAATCCTCGTATTCATAGCAAACTTCTTATTCAAGCTTTCTATGCCTGGTCAAACTCTCAGCTTCCAGAGCATATATGAATCTCTTCAGTTAGCTTATAGGCTTGTGGCCTTTCTAGCATCATTCTCAATCTTCTTCTTAACTACAACACCTGAAGAACTTGGAATGGCTCTAACAAAAATGAAGGTACCCTACATGTATACTTTCGCATTTATATCAGCTATTAGATTTACTCCAATACTTGCAGAAGAACTCCAGTCAATTGTGGACGCACAGAAAAGTAGAGGGCTCGAGTTAGAGAAGGGGAACATAATATCTAGGTTGAGAAGATATATCCCGATACTTGTTCCATTAATGGTTAATGTCTTAAGAAGATCATATGAACTTGCAGAAGCAATAGAAGTAAAATGCTTTGGAGCGAAAAAGAACAGAACATACCTTAAAGAACTAAAAATGACAACTAAAGACTGGATAACATTATCGGTTTCAATCACACTATTTACTATAGCAATCTATATTAGATATTTTTCAAGAATCACTATTCCATAACCGATTAATATACTGCCTTTCTAAAATGATAATAGAATACTTCAAGTTAAGGTTCACCTCTATAAACCCCTGGCTTATCCAATCTCCCAGGAAGTTCTAGATAGTCTAGACTATTCCATAACTTTGTCTAAGATTCTAGCTCTACCTCTCTACAAAATGAAAAACAAATAATACGAAGTTTTTTAGAAACTTGCATAACGAGTATATATTAGATTTTATTAGAGTATTCTCAGGGTGGAGTCTTGAAGGAATTGAAAGGTTTTAAGCCTGGTATAGTTGTAGTAGATAGAAGGGAAGAAAAGTCTACAGTCCCCTCTTTATTGATGAGACGTGGTTTAAGTGTTAGATTTGATATGCTTGAAGTTGGAGATTATGCTCTACCTGGAGACATATTGATTGAAAGGAAGACAGTTAATGATTTTATATCTTCGATCCTTGATGGTAGATTGTTTGACCAAGCATTGAATCTTTCTAAATCATCTAATAATCCAACATTCATAATTGAGGGAGATATTAAGAATGGTTTAATATATTTTGAGAATGTAAATGCTTTCTGGGGAGCATTAGCAAGCTTAACATATGATTTCAAGCAAACAGTTTTCTTTACTAATTCAC
>Ga0197143_1002580_pt1 | contig 13083 bp, 12 predicted proteins | sample GBS70_MetaG_FD_148603 | JGI IMG/M metagenome (GOLD analysis project Ga0197143, IMG submission 148603) | Sediment microbial communities from Great Boiling Springs, Gerlach, Nevada, United States - GBS 70_MetaG | ecosystem: Environmental > Aquatic > Thermal springs > Hot (42-90C) > Sediment...
GCATGGAGCGGAAGAGAAATTCTTAAAAAAATATTGAAGAATCCGTCCTTAAAAAAGACCAAAATCGGTGAAAAAGTAGATCCGGGATTTATCGAGCATCCCTTTAACGATGGAAGTCTAAAGTCAATAACAGAAAGAAACAATAGACCCTGTCCTTCAGGCTGTAATTCCTGTTTATCTTCCTCCTGTAAATTCTTCAGACCCTGACCTGGTCTCCGAACTCTTCAGAATGCATGAACTTTCATGCTCCAAATTTCTGGAGCTTCCCCGCATGGGCGAGAATGAGGGGCATAAGGTAAACAGAAGGAAAAATTCCCAGACTTCCGCACTTTGCGCTCATTTCGCTAAATTTCTCAAATCCGTCCATCCTCGCGTATTGGGAATATAAGAGAAGAGGAACGGGATGCCAGGTGTGAGATTTGAGCTCCGAGGGAGTTGAATGGTCACCCGTTATCACGAAAACATCTGGAGCGAGATTGAAGATCTCTCCTGCCAGGTAATCAGCTTTTTCGATTGCCTTCGCCTTTTCTTCAAAATTTCCATCCTCCCCGTAACTGTCTGCCTTTTTGAAGTGGATATAAAAGAAATCGTAGTGTTCATAGTTTTCCTTTAGAAGGGAGATTATATCTTCTAAAGATGCCGGTTTCCTTATCACTTCCATCCCGAGGAGTCTTGCAAGTCCCCGGTACATCGGATACTCTGCTATGGCACAGGCTTTTAACTTAAAAACTGAGGAGAAAGGCGGAATTTCCGGAACCGATGAAAATCCCCGTAGAAGTATTGAATTAGCCCGCGGCTCATCTGAAAGAACCTTCAAAGCCCTGTCCACAAGCACGTTTACAACCCTTGCGGTTGCCTCAGCACCCTTTTTCAAAGCCCTCGTTTTTAAGGGCGGAACACCTGTTTTCTGGGGATCCGTATCGGAAAGAAAGGGAGATAGATTTTTCCCCCTGAGAAGGAGGACAAATCTGTGTTCCTTTTCAGGGTAAAACTCAACCTTTATTTTAGAAATCTCCTTTAATGAAGAATTCAATTTTTCACACAGCCTTGCACACTCCTCATCAGGAATTCTTCCTGCCCTTCTGTCAATTATTAATCCCCCTTTATCCACTGTAGCAAAATTCCCTCTTGCAGCCACATCCCCCTTCTTAAGTTCGAGGTCAACTCCGAGAGCCGAAAGGACCCCTCTTCCTATATCCCATTTTAACGGGTCATAACCGAATAAAGACAAATGGGCTGGTCCGCTTCCCGGTGTGATTCCAGGAAGAACAGGAATTATCATTCCCAGTGAGGAAATTTTTGCAATTCGGTTCATGTTCGGTGTATTTGCCATTTCCAGTTCGCTCTTTCCAGAACGATTTATTCCGCCAAGCCCGTCTATCACAAAGAGGACGATTTTTACTTTCCTTTCGTTTATGAGGGAAGGAACTATATCAAAGATTCTCGGGTCGTACATTTTTCACCCCAGCGAATCTACAAATCTCTTAAAAAGGTATCTCGCATCGTGCGGTCCCGGGGAGGCTTCCGGATGGTATTGAATGCTGAAGAACCTATACTTTGAAGATTTGATCCCTTCAAGAGTACGATCGTAGAGGTTTATGTGCGTGATCTCCACATCTTTGTCATAAAGGCTCTCAATGTCAATCACAAAGTTGTGATTCTGAGCCGTTATCTCAACCTTTCCTGTGGATAAGTCCTTCACAGGGTGATTTCCGCCGTGATGTCCGAATTTTAATTTTTTAATCACTCCTCCAAGCGCAAGTCCGATAAGTTGATGCCCCAGGCATATTCCAAATGCAGGAATCTTCCCCAGAAGATTTCTGATGGTCTCTATGGTCTTTTCAAGGGGTCTGGGATCCCCGGGACCATTGGATATAAAAAGCCCGTGGGGAGAGATTTCAAGGATTTCTTTATCATCGGTATCGTAGGGAAAAACATACACCTCACATCCGAGGTCAACCATAAGCCTCATTATGTTGTATTTTATTCCACAATCAATTGCTGCTATCCTGTATTTGAAATTTTTAGGTTGATAAAAACCTTCTCCATACCTCCAGCTTCCTTCCCTCCACACATATGGCTTATCAGTGGTCACATTTTTAACGATATCCCTGTTTTCTATCCGTGGAGCACTTTCCACAATTCTTTTGAGTTCTTTTATATCAAAAACCTCGGTGGATATCACTCCTATCTGCGCACCGTTATCCCTTATCTCTCTTGTTATCTCCCTCGTATCAACCTTTTCTATCCCCACTATGTTCCATTCTTTAAGAAATTCATCAAGGGATTTCTCCGCTCTCCAGGAGGAGGGAACCTTGCAGGCATTTTTCACAACGAATCCTGAAAGAAAAGGCTTCCTTGATTCCATGTCCTCACTGTTTACTCCCACATTTCCTATGTGGGGATAAGTCATAACCACTATCTGCCCATGGTATGAAGGATCTGTGAGGATTTCCTGATAACCTGACATGCTCGTATTAAAAATCACCTCTCCCACAGCAGTCCCTTCTGCCCCGAAGCTCAATCCCTCAAAAAACTTACCTTTTTCAAGATAAAGAACAGCCTTCTTCATATCTTTTCATCGTAATAAGAAATCCTTCCCTCGGAAACGGTGAGGACAGCCCTCCCCTTCAGTTTCATACCGAGAAATGGAGAATTTGAACTTTTTGAAAGAATCAAATCCTCTGTAAAAACCCATTCCACATCGGGATTAACAACTGTAATTGAGGCCACTGCATTTTCCTTTATAACTCCCCAATCCTTCAAACCGAGAAGCCTCGCCGGATTGAGCGAACACTTGACAGGAACATCCTCCAATTTTATTATTCCCTCTCTCCACAGATAAAGCACAACGGGCAAAGCAGTCTGCAATCCTATGACACCGAAAGGAGCGAAATTGAACTCCACCTCCTTTGTGGCTTTGTCATGGGGAGCATGGTCAGTTGCAATCATATCAATAGTTCCATCTGCCAGTCCCTTAAAAAGGGCTTCTCTATCTCCTTCTGACCTCAACGGAGGTTTCATCTTGAAGTTCGGGTCAAACTTCAACACTTCCTTCTCAGTAAAAAACAAATGATGGGGTGTCACATCGCATGTAAGCTTCACATTCTTCTTTTTAAAACTCCTTATTATCTCCACCGAGCCCTTTGTTGATATATGGGTGAGATGAAGCCTCCTTTTAGTGAGAGCACAAAGCGTTGCCTCTCTAAAAACAGCAATCTCCTCAGCCTCAGGAGGTATTCCTTTCATTCCGCTTATGAGTGACGAAATCCCTTCGTTTACAACACCCTCTCCTGAAAGAGTGGTATCTTCGGGATGGGAAATTATCGGAAGGTCAAATATGCCCGAATACTCAAGAGCCCTCCTCATCACAGTGGAATTGGTTATATAGTTCCCGTCGTCCGAAAAAGCGACTGCTCCTTCCTTATACATCCCCCCCATCTCTGAAAGCTCCTCCCCTCTCAAACCCTTCGTAACCGCACCAATAGGAAGGACCTTTATAACTGCTACCTCTTTCGCTTTTTCCCTTATATACCTTGTCACAGAGGGATTATCGTTAACAGGATTTGTATTAGCCATACACGCGATGGCGGTAAAACCGCCCCACGCTCCAGCCTTTGAGCCACTTTCTATATCCTCTTTGTATTCCCAGCCCGGATCTCTCAGATGGGTATGGATGTCAATAAATCCCGGAAATGTCAGAAGACCCCTGAGGTTTATGATTCTTCCCTTTCTCTCTGTGATCCCTTTGTCTATCCTTTTTATCCTTCCGTCTTCTATCAAGATGTCATACTCTCCTTCCTTTATCCCGGGAGAAATTATCCTTCCTTTTTTAAGAAGAAGTCTCATGCCCTGCCTCCCGCGATGAGGTAAAGCACTGCCATTCTTACAGCCACCCCGTTTGTCACCTGATTCAGAATCAAGGAACGAGGGCTGTCAGCCACTTCTGCAAAAAGTTCCACATCCCTGTTGACCGGTCCGGGATGCATAACTACCGCGTCTTTCTTTGCGTACTTTATGGTTTCCGGTGTAATGGCATAGATGGAAGAATATTCAGAAAGATTGGGAAAGAAAGAACCCTTCTGTCTTTCCAGTTGAATTCTGAGTGTATAAATCACATCCACATCCTTAAGTCCTTCCTTAAGGTCTGAGTAAACTTCCACACCTAGTTCTTCGATAAACCTTGGCATAAGAGTAGGTGGTCCAATAACTCTCACATGAGCGCCCATTTTCTTCCAGCAGTATATGCCTGAACGAGCAACCCTGCTGTGAAGGATGTCTCCTACTATCGCTATAAGAAGACCATCAACCCTTTTTTTATGATCAAGAAGTGTAAGCAAATCGAGAAGTGCCTGCGTAGGATGTTCATGGGCTCCATCTCCCGCGTTCACAATAGATGCCCTTGTCCTCTGTGCAAGGAAATGGGGTGAACCTTCTGCGGAATGTCTTATCACAATTATATCCGCATTCATTGCTTCTATGTTCTTCACCGTGTCCAGAAGGGTTTCGCCCTTCACAACGCTTGACGTCTGGGCAGCAAAGTTCACCACATCCGCACTCAACGCCTTGGCAGCAAGCTCAAACGATGTCCTTGTCCTCGTGCTCGGTTCAAAAAAGAGATTTACGACCGTCTTCCCCCTCAAAGCAGGGACCTTTTTGATCGGTCTTGAAAGCACCTCCCTCATGGACTTCGCAGTTTCTATTATGGTCTCTATCTCTTCCTTTGTAAGGCTCTTTATCTCAAGAAGATGCTTCTTTTTGAATCGCACTTTCAACGTATATACCCCTTTCTTTCCCTTCAAATTTTACCACAACCTTCTCGCCCTTTCTCACCGAAAGCTTTGTCCCGCAAAAATCCGGTCTGATGGGAAGTTCCCTTTCATCTCTGTCCACAAGCACCGCAAGTTTAATCCACTTCGGTCTCCCGAGGTCCATTATTGCATCCATTGCACATCTGACTGTCCTTCCCGTATAAAAAACATCGTCTACAAGAATGATCGGAAGATTGTCAACGGAAAAATCTATTCTGGTCTCCTTTACCACGGGATTGGGTCCTATTCTGGATATGTCATCCCTGTAAAGGGTTATGTCAAGAATTCCGCAATCTATCTTTATTTCCCTTTCTAACTTTGAAATAACTTTTATTAACTTTTCTGCAAGAAAAACACCACCCGTTCTTATCCCGATCACACCCACCCTTTCAAACCCCCCTATACTCTCTGCAATCTCTGCCCCGAGCCTTCTTATCATTCTGTCCATCTCCTTTGCATTTACCACGAGCATTCACTCTTCTCCTGCTTTAAATCTGGCTCTGAACTCAAATTTGAAGGGATATGACCACCTTCCGAAATAAACCACTTCCCTGGTATAGGAAAGATAAATCTCGTCTCCCTCTAAGCGGGAGAAGGTTATTTCGGAAAGGTCGAAGTCCATTTCCTTCCACTTATCAATAACCGCCTTCTCAAAGTCTTCATAACTCATAAATGACCTTTTGAGGTTCGTCTCGACAACACCCTTTATCTCCGTCCACTTAATATACACCGGAACAGTGTTGACAACCAGATAAACTCCCGCACCTATAAGGAGCAAAATCAACAAAAAGGTAAAGGTAATTCTTCCATTTTCTTTCATCAATCAAAATTTACCACTCCTTATCTCTTTTTCAAGAAAAATAATGGAATATAGAAACACAGGAAAAGACTTTTGAGAAAAACTTTTATGGTTTCAACTATAATTTCCCTGAATGGTTCTCTGGTATTAAGAACCCATCTTGAAAAATCGTAATAGAAATCAACAATTTCTCTTCCATAGGAAAGATCAAGCAAACCCCTTCTTATCTTCCTTGCTAATTTCAGAAATTCCTCGTCCTTAAAAACATAACCAATTAAACAGTATGGAACTGTCTCATCTGCAACAAGTTTTGCTCTTTGCACATTTACATTCCATTCAAAATACCCTTCTCCGGCGCAGTTGCTGAGATAAATCATGAAGTGATATTTCCCAGCATTTTGAGGAAGCCACCTTATATTCTTTCCATCAAAAGTGGCATCCTTAGGCTCAATGATCTGGACATCAGGAAATGGATTTCCATCAATTTTCAATTCAGCCACATACTCTTCGTTCATAATGGCAAAATCCGGAGGATTCTGATAAATATACGGGGCTCTGAATGTCTGGGATGTATTTGCTTCAAAAACGATGCTCATTGCCTCTGTTTCGGAATATGGAAATCTCACGGGTTTTATCCATACCCCTGTGAACCTTCCCCCATAATAGGAAGAATTTGGATTTGAATAGGGAGTGAATTCGTCTCCCGGTCTGAAATAGTCTCCTTCATCAGCGATCTCTTTGCACATCTTTGAACTTGTTGTTTCAAGCTCATAAAGTCCATCTGGCTGTTCAAGCGCAACCATGTAGTGTTTTCCGGGCATTTCGTTTCCAGGATACCACTCATTATCGTTTGATGACATATTCTCATCAATATGCCATATAAGCACTCCGTTTGATGGTAAATCTTCGTCAAGTCCTTTCCTGGGTCTGAATTCGGCAAGGAAATACTCCTTTTCCGGCTCTTCTTCATCATAAGCCCACGCCCTCAGAATTTTTCCACCGTCAAGGAAGGACTTCAGAAAATATCCGCATTGGGGTCCTTCAAGATTGACATCAATCACCTCAGCCCACCCGAGTTTCAGCCTCGGCCACGCAGAAAGATAGGAAGGAGAGGGTCCATGGACCCCATACCCCATAAGGTCATAAACACCGACTCCACAACTGGTGAGATCTGTATCGTAAAGGTCAGGGAGGTTCAAAAGATGTCCGAACTCATGGGCATAAACCCCCATATCAATGAATTCCTCAGTTCCATTTCTTGGAACTGCTGTAAGTTCAGGTCCAACTATAAACCTGTCAATTTTGACCTCGTCGTGGGTGGTGTAATAACTCCCGGTTCCAGAAAAGGCATAAGAAAGGGACCATATCTTTCTACATCCGCTCAACCACTCACACTTCTGCTCCCCACCATATCCTGCATGAACCACAATAAGACAATCAACAAACCCGTCATGATCCAAATCAAAATTGCTGAAATCTACATCATTATCTGCCAGCGTCAAAACCTCCTTCACAAAATTTAATGCCCCCAGGCATGTTCCGCCATCCTGATCTGGAAGACACCTCGTCGGGTCGTCATTACACTCCCCGCTTCCATAACATGCTTCAGTATTTGAAACAGGATATATTCCGAATACATCTCCTGATATCCGAAATTTTCCCATGCTCATTTCCATATAAAACTCGTTCATACTCGGGTATGGATAAAATATCACTGGCTCTGTAAAACTTCTGAAAAACATCTCCTTGAGATATTCCATAAATGTTATACCATCAGGGTATTTTATTTTGACATCCGAAAATTCTCCTACAAGGACAGCACATCTCTTTTCCCCAGAAACAGGTTCAGGATAAAACTGGGGGTAAAGGTATTGACTCACTTTATGAAATAATTTCAATTCCTCCCTTCTAATCCCTGAAATCCCCTCCCCCATTCTTATATCCGGTGGTGAAAGAAGAAAAAGAAGGGCTTTCAGAAAAAAAATGTATTTCATCTTTTCATTATCCTAAAAAATAGATCCTAAATCAAACTCCCTATTCCTCATTCCGAAACTGGTTTCAAAGGAAAAATCAAACCCTTTAATAGGGTTTTATGGAAAACTCACCATTTTTGTATTCGCAGATATACTCAGGACCGCCGGGATTCACCCACAAAACACACCTGTCGCCACAGGAAATCCTTCTCAAAATTGGCGTGTGAAGATGACCGGATACAAGAACCTCAACATCTCCATAGTGCTTCATCAGATATCTTATCTGCCTTTCCACCATCTCTTCCCTCACGGTTTTCCTCTTATTCTTTCCCCGGGAAGACAACCAGAATCCCAGCTTCATAATAACCACCTCGGGTATAAATCTAACTGCTTTTTTTACCATGGACGAGCGCAGGATTTTCCTGAAAACCCTGTTAATAAAAAACACATCCCCGTGGACCAGAACTGTTTTCTTTCCATCTAGGTCGAATCTGTATTCCTTCTGTGAAATCTCTATTTTGCTTTCCGAAACAAACCTTCCGTTCAAGGCGAAATCGTGATTCCCCTCCACAAAAATAACCCTCTTACCTTTTAAAGAAACCTCCCTCAACTCTTTTATAACTTCTTCATATTTTTTTATGCAGTGTGAATTGTCATATGCGAGAAACTCAAAGATATCTCCTATGAGGAAAATCGCATCCACATCATGTTTTTTGATAAATTTCAAAAACTTATCAATCTCTTCATCTTTTTCAATGTGAAGGTCAGAAAGGAAAAAGCACCTGTTTATTTCCACAGTGCCTCCCTTATCCTCATCATCCTGAGGAGTTCAGAAAGATTTGGGATGAGAGAAGGGGGACGAAGTTCATAAAGGCTTTCAGCAGATTCGCTCCCTGTGGAAACGGCGACAAATTCAATACCCATCTTTTCAGCGGTAAGAAAATCAATGTGTGTATCCCCCACAAACAAGCACTCCTGAGGGGAGAGATTCTGGAACCTGATCGCCATTTCAAGCATCTTCGGTGAGGGTTTCGGAGGTACCTCCTCCGATTCACCCGCGGAAAAGTCGAAAAGTCTTTCAAGTTTTTTCCATTTGAGAATTTCTTTAACAAATCGTTCATGCTTATTGCTTATTAATGCAAGGGAAAACTCCTTTTTCAACTCTTTCAACACACTCCTCACCCCCCTTATCACCCTTGTGCCATTTCTGAATTCCTTCTCGTAAAACTTTCTGAAAAGTTTAACTCCTTCTTCATATCTGTCATCAACGAACTTTTTCATGATCTCGTGCACGGGAATTCCCACCATCCTTTTCAACTCGCTGTCCTCAGGAGGCGAAATTCCTATCTCCCTTATCGCCAGCTTCATAGCCTTGAGTATGGATTTGTAAGAATCAATTATTGTGCCATCAAGGTCAAAAATTATACCTTTCTTTTTTTCCCTCGTCCATTTCAAAAGATTCTCAAAACTCTTAAGGTATGAAAACCCCTTTTTCTTTGAAAGGAGGATTCTTGCAAGGGTCCTTCTTGCAAAGACCCAGTCCGCATACTGAGACACGCATCTATCGGAATATCCGTCTCCTGCGTAAATTATGGGACCATATCCTTCCTTTTTCTTCTTGAACAAAATTTCCTTTTTACATGTCCCGCACTCACCACAATCTTCTGAACGAAAGGGGAACTTTATCTCTATCCTATCTCCTGTAAATTCTACCTTATTGGCATAAAACTCTATTCCATCTATTCCCTCTTTTTTGAGGATTTCTTTTATGTATATGTCAAGACCATCGCTCACTATCGCAATTTCTACAGAATCAGATGCTTCATTCAGAAATTTTTTAAACCACGGATCTACATCCGCCATCTTCTGAGAATACCTTCTCCATTCTTCTTCACTCCCCTTAAGAAGTTTAGAAACCCGACTATAGGCAGTTAAAGAACCTATTTTCCCGCTTATGAACTCCTCATCTATTCCCTCCCACTTCCCTCCTGTAAAATGGTTCAGTATATTAAAACTGACATCCTTAAGATTAACAGTTCCATCAAAATCCGTTAGAATCAATGGCTTCAATGAAGTTTGCTGTAGTCAATGGATTTAATAAGTTTTATTATATTCTCCTTTGTGGTATTTCCCTTCAGGGTTATAAGATATCCGGGCTGAACTATGGTATAGCATTCATATCCCTTTTCCTCTGGAAGTTCGACGAAAAGGAGCCTCAACCCATCCACCTCAAGGACATCCTTCCTTTCAACAAAAAACTCGTTTTGCATAAGTGAATTTATGTATGGCAAAAGCGGTGAGCCGTATGTAATGGTCAATTTAGCCTTGACATCCTTTTTCTCTTTGCTTGTATAGGTCCTTACCACACTGATTCCTCCCTTCCCAAACCTCAAGGTCTGCGTCTCTCCTGCTGTCCACATTTCACCACTTGAAGGAAGGGCTTTCTCTATCTTTTTCCCCGCCTCTTTAACAACAACTTCCAGCGCCCTGTCCAACTCCGTAAGTGCTGAAAGGACATTACCTTCTTCGTAGAATTTCAAGGCATTTTTTAAAATTGCTTTCACATCCTCTTCCTTCTCCTCTGCCAGAGAATTCAATGAGAAGAAAAATATAAAGCAAAAAACTATGGACGATATTCGCATCCTATCTCAATAAGCACTTCGAGGTCCTTTAAGTTTGGATCCTCTATCATTTCAGGATTCCTGGAAAAAGGCGTTCCAAGGACAAACGCCTCTTCTTTGTACATGGGCAAATATCTCACTCTCGTTCTCTGCAATCCCCTCACCTCTGCATCTCCTATCTGTGTCACATTCAACCCTTTTAGAATCAAAGTCCTCGCGGCTGACCTTGCAAGTCCTGGAGCTCCACAGGCATTGAAAACCCCTATCCTCAGTTCCTTTATTGACTTCTTAACCACAGGAGCAGGAGGGGTAACTTCAGGTGGAGGAGGTGGTGGTGGAGGAGGAGTAACCTGGGGAGGCGGTGCCACTGGAGCCGGTGGGATAACCTCAGGAACAGGAATTTTTTCTTTCGGAAGCAAATCACAGGCTGAGATAACAAGGATGTCGGATGTCTTCATGGGCTCCTTTACCTTTTTGATCTTCTGCCTACCCGGAATAGCCCTTGAAAGGTCCAGGGCTTCTTTCATTTTATCGGGATTGAAGAAAATGGATGTTTCAGCAACTTCCTTTCCGTAAGTGCCAACACCCACAACTTTGAACCCCAATTTTGCAGAGAAATCCATCACAATTTTAACCACACTCTCATCCCTGCATGCATTCATTATTCTTACTTTTATCTCGGGAGGAGGAGGTGCTTCCGCCTTTGGGGGCTTCGGAACAGCCACGGAGGGTGTATAGGCGTAAAGTCTCTCCCCCGCTATATATGAAATCCCTATGGTCCCGATAAAATCGTTATTTGCCTTCCAGTCATCGGTGATCCTGAAAGCAGTCCCGGCAACAAGAGAAATGTTCTTGTGAGGAAGAAATCTCAACCCGATGGTCGCATCAAGGGAATCATCCCTTACATAAAAAATCCTCCAGCCCCAGAGTTCAAACATGATACTCATCCACTGCACTGGAGCAAATTCCAATCCCGCTCCAGCCGTCAGTCTTGTAGCAGGCACAATATCAGCATTTAAATTTGACCTGTTTTCCTCAAAATAATCCACATAATCAATTCCTATGCTAAAATGCCCCGCAAGGGATTTTGACGGGTCAAAATAACCGGAGAGATTTACCTCCACCCCTCCATTTAATTCATCGCTCCCAAGTTCTCCTTTTTTCGTTGAACTGGGAAACGAAACATATGTTGTAAAAGCGATTGAAGAATCCTTTTTTCTTCCCGGAAATGGAGAGTATCTCAAGAAAAATCCAATATTACCGAGACCGGAATAATCAATAGTTCCTTCTCCTTCCAGATTCCTTCCTACATGGAATGGAACGGATAAACCTGTCTCCAGACCATCAATAATTCCGTAGTTAAAATGGGTATAAAAATTAAGTTCGTTTTTTGGTTCATAAAAAGAAATTTTATGAGCTGCTGGAATGGAATAAAAACGAAAATCAGAAAAAATGCTCGCATTCCACTGGTTTTTCAAAAGGACATCTGCCGACCTTAGAAAAATAAGCCCACTTCCTCCACTTACTGAGGGAAAGGAAAAAATCCTTCCGGGCACCAATAGAAGGGTTAGAATTAAAAAATATTTTCTCATTATAAAAATTTTAACTAGATCAAACACAAGAGTCAAGAAGTTTTGTAGACTCGCACATAGAATTACCAAGGGACCGGGAATTTGGGTGAAATGAGATAAAACTCAATGAAGAAATTGCCTATTGAGTTATAGAAAGTGTTTTAAGTCAATGAAATAAGTAGAAGAATTTTTAAACAATACCTTAAGGTGAGTTTATATCTACACCCTAAAGAGAGCTCACTTCGGAAGATATAATGAGCGAAAATACACCTTTTAAAAATTAAAATCCCTCCTCCCGAACATAAAAGAAGACATAGCCATCTTCTCTTAATTATGCTGGATAAAATAATTCCGATTTACCAGCACATCCCATTCGCCAAAAAATAAAAATGAGGAAACACACAAAGTGGTAATGATGTAGATGTAGAGTCCATTCATGTTTCTGATGCTTTGTTGAGACCTCTGAAAAAGTGGGACTATTTTTTGAGAGTTTTTTGGAAGGATTTTTGATTTTTTGATACTTGATATTTGATTTTTGTTTTGTCCTTTTCTAATTGTGAAGAGGGAAATTAGAAAATTTAAGAGGATAGTTAAGGAGAGAAAAGAAAAAATGGAGAGGGGGAAGAGGAGAAGGAAATAGGAAAATGGGAGAAAAAATCCAGACAGAAAAGAACCATCAGAAATAAATCCAAAACAAAACCCCTTAAAATTAAATCGAAGGTTTTTCAGAGAGCACTTTGTGGAATAATTGACTTTACATTGTGGATTTTATGATAAGATGAGGACTCTCAAAAATTGAAGGGTTTTTATCCCGATTTTTTATATTCCATTCTTATTCACATACTGAGGGAAAAATAAAAAGCATTAGGTTCTGTTGCAGGCGTTTAGCCTAAGAAAGCCTTACTTATCGTTAAGAGGAAAATGAACGATTAAGAAGGCGGTATGTTCGGTTGGGCACTTTTCAATAATTTTTTTTATTTTTTATATCCTAGGACTGGAAGGTATGCTGGAAGAGGAGGTGGAGGCTCTGCAGGTTGGCTTTGAAAAAGGGTTCTGGGCGAAGCCATTTTTTGGAATCTCCTCTTTTCTCAACATGAACTTCTCTTTCTGCTTTCATTATGAGGTTAAGGCTCTCTGTGAGGAGTGTTGAAATAAGGATTTCGGAGTTGCTTTTTTCTGGTTTTTGTGTTATCTTTTCTAGGATCTCTTTTAGGGCTTCATACTTCATGTTGACCTCCTTTCACAGGTATTTTGTCCTGTTCCTCCCTTTGGGGGGCAGGGCTTTTTTCTCCCTCTTATCATCATTTC